>Ga0187773_10000299_pt1 | contig 20032 bp, 19 predicted proteins | sample 0216_BV02_MP05_1_FD_133133 | JGI IMG/M metagenome (GOLD analysis project Ga0187773, IMG submission 133133) | Tropical peat soil microbial communities from peatlands in Department of Meta, Colombia - 0216_BV02_MP05_10_MG | ecosystem: Environmental > Terrestrial > Soil > Wetlands > Peat | place...
GAAATCCCGCGTGGCCAGTTCCATCTTTTGCGGATCATACCGGCCCATAAATCGCTCTCCCAGTGTGTTCAGGAGATATCCCCCTTCGCCCCGGGCTCCCTCCGTAATCAAGATCCCGGTTTCCCGCAAGGTCGTCGGATGGAACTGAACGAACTCCATATCCATCAAAGGGACCCCGGCGCGGTAGGCCATGCTCATCCCGTCTCCCGTGTTGATGACGGCATTGGTGCTGGTGGAATAGACACGGCCGTAGCCGCCGGTGGCAAAGATCACGGCCTTCGCTCCGATGGCCTGCAGCTCGCCGCGCAGCAGATCGATCGCAATCACGCCTTTGCAGACCTTGTCTTCGACGATCAACGAGAGGACATACCACTCCTCATAAACGAACACGCTCTTCTTCACCAACTGTTCATACATTACATGCAGCAGCGCGTGGCCGGTCCGGTCGGCCGCATAACAGGTGCGGGGATAGCCCGCTCCGCCAAAAGGGCGCTGCGCGATCTGACCCTGTTCGTTCCGGCTGAAAATCGCGCCCAACCGCTCCAGCTCCAGGATATCCGCCGGCCCCTCTTGGCACATCACCTCGATCGCGTCCTGATCGCCGAGATAGCCGCTTCCCTTCACGGTATCGAACGCGTGGGCCTCCCAGGAATCGTTCGGACTGATGGCGGCGTTGATCCCGCCCTGGGCCGCAACGGAATGGCTTCGGACCGGATGGACTTTGGATACGATCGCCACGTCCAGCCCGGGCGCGGCGGACACGGCCGCGCGCATCCCGGCCAAGCCGGCGCCGACGATCAGGATGTCGTGCGTGCGCATTCGATTACCCCTCTAGCACCGTGACAAGGATCTTCCGGCTTCGGGGCCCGTCGAATTCGCAGAGAAAGATCGCCTGCCACGTTCCGAGAATGACGCGGCCGTCCCGCACGAGAAGATATTGAGAGGAACCCAAGAGGCTGGCCTTAATGTGGGCGTGGGAATTCCCATCGGGATGGCGGTAGGTCCCTTTTTCGGGAACAAGCTGATTTAGAACCCGCAAGAGGTCCGAATGGAATCCCGGCTCAGCTTCATTAATAATGAGGCCGACCGTGGTGTGGGGTACATAAACGACGCAGATCCCGTTTTTCACGCCGCTTTTGCTGACGGCCGCCTGGATATCGGACGTCACATCGATCAGCTCCGCGCTTTCACGGGTTTTGATAATCCGCTCCTCGATCATCCCGGTTTCCAACGAAGATTAAGCTCCTTAACCGCCCGAATTTCATCCAACCGTGTGACCGTCCGGCTGTACGGCGCCTTCCTGACCAGCTCCGGATCTTCCTCAATCTCCTTCGCGACTCGAAGCATCGCTTCGCAAAACCGGTCGAGATTCTCCTTCGGCTCGGTCTCGGTCGGCTCGATCATCAAGGCCTCTTCGACGATCAGCGGGAAGTTAACGGTCGGCGGGTAAATGCCGTAGTCGATCAGCCGCTTGGCGATGTCCCAAGCATGGACATCCCGGTTGCGAAACTTTTTGGCCGAGGACACGAACTCATGCATGCAGAATCGATTGTAGGGAACCGGATAGACCGCCTCCAGACGTTTTCGGATATAATTGGCGTTTAAAATCGCGTTGGTGCTGACCTTTCGAAACCCGATCGCGCCCATCCGCCGGATGTAGGTATACGCGCGGACCAAGTTTCCGAAATTTCCATAGAAGGTCTGAACCTTTCCGATAGACTGGGGCCGACGGTTATCCAACACATAACCTTTCTCGGTTTTCTCCACAACCGGGACAGGAAGAAAAGGGGTTAGAAAAGATTTGACCCCCAGCGCCCCGGCGCCGGGGCCGCCCCCGCCGTGGGGCGTCGTGAAGGTTTTGTGAAGGTTGGAATGGACGACATCAAACCCCATGTCGCCGGGTCGGCAGAGTCCGAGCAGCGCATTGAGATTGGCACCGTCCAGGTACAACAACGCCCCGGCGCCGTGCAGCAGTTCGGCGATCTTGAGAATATCCCGCTCGAACAGTCCGAGGGTGTTCGGATTGGTCAGCATGAGCGCGGCCGTATCCTGATCCACCAAATGTTTTAGATCGTCCAGATCGACCAAGCCGTCCGCGTTGGAATGCACCACCTGGACTTCATAGCCCGCCAGGGTCGCGGTGGCCGGATTCGTTCCGTGGGCCACGTCCGGCACGATCACTTTCCGCCGGGGATTGCCTTTCGAACGGTGGTACGCCCGGATCATCAACATCCCGACCAACTCGCCCTGCGCCCCCGCCGCCGGTTGCAGTGTGACGCGGTCCATCCCGGTAATTTCGCGCAAGGCCGCCTCCAGTTGATACAGCAACTGCAGCGCGCCCTGGGTCTGATGAACCGGCTGAAGCGGATGCAGCTCGGCAAAACCTGCAAAACGTGCCACGTCTTCATTCACCTTTGGGTTGTACTTCATCGTGCAGGAGCCCAACGGATAGAACCCCTGGTCTATTCCGTAATTGTCGCGCGAAAGATTGGTGAAGTGTCTCACCACATCCACCTCGCTCAGCTCCGGCAGAAGTGGCGGGTCTTTCCGAAGATACTCCGCCGGCATCAGCTCGGCGATCGGCACCTCCGGCACATCCAGATCCGGAAGCGAGTATCCTTTGCGTCCCGGCACGCTCTTCTCAAAAATCAACGGTTCACCCATGACCCTTCTCCTTAATTTGAAAATACGCCAACATCAATGCGCAGATCGTCTTGCCATCCTCGATTTCGCCTCGTCGGATCATCGCGATGACTTCCTCCAGGGGCCGTTTCACCACCTCGATCACCTCGTCGTGCTCCAGGGCCTGGCCCACCGGGGTCAGCTGCCGAGCCAAGAAAAAGTGGATCTTCTCGTCCGTAAAGCCGGGGGTGGTCCAGATGGCGCCCAACCGCTCCCATTGCGACGCTTCTTGGCCGACCTCCTCGGCCAGTTCCCGTCGCGCGCAATCGAGCGGAGCCTCACCCGGGTCCAGCCGACCGGCCGGGATCTCATAAATCATCCCGCCGGCGGCATGGCGATACTGGCGTATCAGCAGGACCTGCCCGTCTTCCTGCAACGGCACGACGGCCGACGCCCCGGGATGGCGAAGGATTTCGAGTTGCACGGTTCGGCCGTTCGGAAGACGGGCCTCCTCCAGATTGAATTCCACCACGCGTCCTTTATAGACCGTCGTCAATCGACCATCTCCTTCACGACCGAAATAAGCTGATCCATTTCCTCTCTTGTTCGTTTCTCGGTCACACACACGAGCCAGTGATATTTCAATCGGCGATCTACCTCGCTCAGATCCAGTCCCCCGATGATCTTGTGTCGGAACAACCGCGTGTTTAGCCGAGACGGCGGTACCGGTGTTTTCACGACAAATTCCTTAAAGAAGGGCCGTTGAAAGGCCATCTCAAATCCCTTGATTTCGCAAAGCCGGTGCTTCAAGTAATGGGCTTTTTGTAGACAGAGCCGGCCGACCTCGCGAAGCCCCTGCCGCCCCATGATGGAAAGATAGACGGTCGCGGCCAATGCGGCCAGGGCTTCATTCGTGCAGATATTGGACGTTGCCCGCTCGCGTTTGATATGCTGCTCCCGAGTCTGAAGCGTCAGGCAGTAGCCCCGTCGGCCTTTGGTATCCACCGTCGCACCGACCACACGTCCCGGCATCTGTCGGACATACTCCTTTTTCGTTGCAAAGAAGCCGAGGTAAGGCCCGCCGAAGTTGAGGCCGCACCCCATCCCTTGGCCTTCTCCCACGACGATATCGGCCCCGGCCTCGCCGGGTGATTTTAATAGAGCCAGGCTGATCGGATCGGCCGCGGCGCCCAATAACACACCGTGACGATGGGCTTCCTGCGCCAGACCGTCCACCGGCTCAAGACAACCCAGGACGTTGGGCGTTTGAATCAAAATGCACGCGACATCTTCGGCTAGTTGTTTTCCGACGGCCACAAGATCAGTCGCTCCGTTCTCGGCCGGCAGCTCGACGATCCTTGCTCTGGTCCCGGAGAGATAGGTTTTGAGCGCGGCCCGATAGAAGGGATGGATCGTGGCGGAGAGGAGAATCTTTTTCCGCTTGGTGACCCTCAACGCCATCATCGCGGCCTCCGCCAGTGCGGACCCGCCGTCATAGAGCGAGGCGTTCGCCACCTCCATCCCGGTCAACTCACAGATCATGGTTTGAAATTCGTAGATCGTCTGGAGCAGCCCTTGACTCATCTCGGCCTGATACGGCGTATAGGCGGTGTAGAACTCGGATCGAAACGCAAGATGGTTGACTACCGATGGGATATAGTGATCATAGGCCCCGGCGCCCAAAAACGAGACGTGATGGAGAAGATCGGCGTTCTTTTCACTCAATTGCAACAACTCGGTTTTTAATTCTGGCTCGGACAACGGCGGGGGAAGCTGAAGACCTCGGGTAAGCCGGATCTCGGACGGGATATCGCCTAAAAGGTCCTCGATCGTCTCGACGCCGATCGTCTTGAGCATCTGTTGCTGTTCTTCCTTTGTATTCGGAATGTATTCCATTAAAAATTCCCCTCCGGATTCCGTAGGGGCGATTCCCGATTCGCCCTACTTTTTTTTATAAAATGGCCGTTCCACGACAACGGCTGGAACGGGGTTGCCGCGAATATCGATCAGGATCTGACTGCCCACCTCGGCAAACCGGGTCTGGACGTAGCCCATGCCGATCCCTTTATTCAAGGAGGGCGAATGGTTGCCACTGGTCACAACGCCGATCTCCTTGCCGTCGCGGATGATCGTATGGCCATGCCTCGGCACACCCTGGCGCAGTAGCTCAAAACCGATCAATTTTCGGGATACCCCGCCTTTCCTCTGGTGAATCATTACTTCGTTACCGATGAAAGCGGCTTTTTCTAAATCCACCGCGAAATCCAAGGAGGCTTCGAACGGCGTGGTCGTCTCGTCCATGTCGTTGCCGTACAACGGGTAGCCCATCTCAAGCCGGAGCGTATCCCGGCACCCCAGTCCGCACGGCTTCAGTCCGTAGGTCGCGCCTTCAAGGAGCAACGTCTCCCACAAACCTCGCGCGCGATCGGCCGGAAGGTACAACTCGTATCCCAGTTCGCCGGTATAGCCACTGCGCGACAGAAGCATCGGGACTCCGGCCACCTCCGTTTCGATGCAGTGACGGAGCTTGAGCCGGTCGAGGTCGGCCACCGTCAGTGGTTTCATCAAATCTCGCGATCGCGGCCCCTGTACCGCAATCTGGGCCAATTCGGCGCTTCGGTCCGTCACGTCCACATTCGAAAGACCGGCGGCTTGCTTCCGGAGCCACTGATCGATCTTTACGGCATTTGAGGCGTTGGCACAGACAAAGTATCGCAGATCACCGAAGCGATAGATCATGAGGTCATCCAGGATGCCGCCTTGTTCGTTGCAGGCCAGTGCATATTGCATTCCACCCACGGCCAATTTTCCAACTGGACTGGTCGCCAGGTAATCCAGCAGGGCCACGGCCGAGGGGCCCGTCAGCTCGATCCGTCCCATATGGCTCACGTCGAACAGGCCGACGGCGGTCCGCGTCGCGCGGTGTTCCTCCAGTACACCGGTATAGGACAGAGGCATCTCCCATCCCGCAAAGGGGATGATCTTCGCCCCCAGCTTTTTGTGTTCCTCATATAATGGTGTGCGGTTCATCCCTCGCCCAGATATGCCTCCCGTACACGCGGGTTTGAAAGCAGAGAGCCGGCCTCGTCCTGCATTACGATCCGACCGGTTTCCATCACATAGCCCCGATGCGCCAGGTTCAACGCCGCCCGCGCGTTCTGCTCTACCAGCAGGATCGTCTTTCCCTGCCGGTTGATCCTCCGGATAATATCAAAGATCCGACTCACCACGACCGGGGCCAATCCCAAGGAGGGTTCGTCCAACAGAAGAAGCCGGGGCCGAGCCATCAATGCTCGTCCGATCGCCAGCATCTGCTGCTCGCCGCCGCTCAAGGTTCCGCCGAGCTGTTTTTGCCGCTCTTTGAGAATCGGGAATTGGTCGAAGACCGCGGCCAGATCGGATTCGCACTCCCTACGGTCCCGTCGGAGAAAAGCGCCCATCTCAAGATTTTCGCGGACCGTCAGCCGGGGAAAGATCCTCCGTCCTTCCGGAACCTGGGAAATCCCCCGACCGACGATTTGGTGCATCGGAAGCCCGGCGATGTTCTCATCCAGAAATTCGATCCGACCCTGACGAGGCGTCAGGGCTCCGGAAATTGTCATCAGAGTGGTGGACTTGCCGGCCCCGTTTGCCCCGATCAGGGCAACGATCTCGCGTTCCTTCACTTCCAGCGAAATCCCTTTGATCGCTTCTATGGGACCGTAACAGGTGTGAACGTCCTCCAGTTTCAACACGGAGGCGGTCACGTCGTCCCCAAATAGGCCTCGATCACTTTAGGGTTTCGCTGAATTTCCACCGGAGACCCTTCCGCAATCTTCTCCCCGTGGTCCAGCACTACGACCCGGTCTGAAATCCCCATCACCACCTTCATGTCATGCTCGATCAACAGGATCGTAACCCCTTGCTCCCGAATCTGGCGGATCAACCGCGTCAGGTCCCCCGTTTCACGGGGGTTCATCCCGGCCGCGGGCTCGTCCAGAAGAAGCAGGACGGGTTGGCTGGCCAACGCCCGTGCAATCTCAAGCCGCCGCTGCTCGCCATAGGACAGGTTTCGCGCCCAGGCCTCCGCTCGCTCCGCCAAGCCAACGAATTCTAACAGTCTGAAGGCTCGGGATGCAAGCGCTCTTTCCTCATCAAGGACCCACTGCCCTCGAAGCAGTGCGCCAACGACACCGGCGCGGGTACGGGTATGGGCACCGACCATGACATTTTCAAGCGCCGTCATCTCCGCGAACAGCCGGATACTCTGAAACGTCCGGGCCAATCCATGGCGCGTGATCTTATGCGGAGCCCATCCGGCCATGGATTGGCCTTTAAAGGTGACGGTTCCATGGGTGGGCGCATAGAATCCAGTGACGCAATTGAAGAAGGTCGTCTTGCCGGCCCCATTCGGTCCAATCAGGCCGACGATCTCGCCCGGCTCCACGGCGATCTCGACGCGCTCCAGCGCGGCCAGTCCCCCAAAGACCTTGCTCAGGTTTTGCGTCTCAAGAAGAGGCATGGTCGCCTTCGAACCGAGAACCCCCTTGCAGTTTCGGCTCATCTGCGGTATCTTGAGGCTCTGACATGATCAAGTCGTCGTATCGAAAACCAGTTATCATCCTGTTGACCGCGTCCCTTCTTCTTTCCGGCTGCTTCGGTTGGATGATCTCCCGACCGACCTTGGCGATCCAGGAGATCCACGTCACGGGCCTAAGCCTGACCGGCGCGACTCTGACGTTACTGGTCGAACTGGAGAATCCGAACGGATTCGGCCTCACGGTGACGGAGTTCACCTACTCGGTTTATCTGAACAACCGCCCGGTCGCACAGGGGGAGGCGACTGAACCCATCGCGATCCAGCGTCGGAGTGCCACCTCCATCCCGCTCCCGCTGAAGACCACCTTTCAAGACCTGGAAAAGGGACTCAAATCCCTGATCGGCTCCGATACCGTGGAATACCGTATCCAGGGATCTCTTGCGGTCCAATCCTTTCTGGGCCGTCTGGAATTTCCTTACAGCCGCACCGGAACGATCGACCTCAAACATCAACACTCCTCCAGCCCGCCGTCCGGCGGCGCATAGGGACCGCCTCGCCTCCTCCTTACGCTCACACACGCTTTCCATTCATAGGCGGGCGAAGCAACCGGCCTTCATCCTGGAGTTGAAGTTCGACTCTCCGGCGAGGATTGCCGATCAACCCCTGCGGACGGAAGATCATCATCAGAACCAGCGACGCACCAAAAATCAGCATTCGGTAGCTCGCGAATTCGCGAAGGACCTCCGGAAGGATGACCACGATCAATGCCCCCAGGATCACGCCGGGAACGCTCCCCATTCCGCCTAGCACCACCATCGAAAGAACGATGACCGACTCGAAGAAGGTGAAACTTTCCGGTGATACAAACGCATATTTTGCGGCAAAGAAGACCCCGGCCACCCCGGCCCAGATCGCCCCCAGCGCGAAAGCGAGGATCTTCAGCCGGGTCGTGTCCACACCCGTCGCCTGTGCGGCGACTTCATCCTCCCGGATCGCGATCCACGCTCGCCCGATTCGCGACCGGTTGAGCCGACCCACGGCCAGGATTGTCAACAATACGATGGCCAAAATCAGGTAGTAAAAATGGATCGGCTGGCTGAAGACAAATGCCCCGAGCGCCGGACGGCCGATGTTGAGGATGCCGTTGGGGCCGTTCGTCACGCTGTCCCAGTTGTTCAAAACCAGATGAACGATCTGGACGAATCCCAACGTCACGATCGCCAGGTAATCTCCGCGCAGCCGCAGCGTGATGACGCCCAGCACGACGCCGACCGCAGCCGCGGCTATTCCGCCGATCGGAAGGGCCAACCAAAAGGAAACCCCCAATCGAGTGGACAGCAAGGCATAACTGTAGGCCCCGATCGCATAAAAGGAGATATAGCCCAGATCCAAAAGTCCGGCCATACCCACGACGATATTTAACCCCAAGGCCAAGATGACATAGATACCGGCCAGGGTAAGGACATCTATAATATAGTTATTGAGGAACAACGGCAGGATCAAAACTGCGCCGGTCACCCCAAGGGTCAAGGCCCGCCGTTGTCGATCCGCCGGCCTCCACCCGCGCAACACGCGAATCAGCCGGCCGGTCTCTTCGAGCAGGATCCCTATTTGGGGTAAAAACTGCACCGATCTTGAAACCCGGATCGCCAGGTTCCAGAGGAGGCCGCCCAAAAAAGTGACCACGGCCAAGACCAGAGCCCCTTCGCTTCCTATAAACGGCTGGACCAGAAGTCCGACCCAAACCGGGATTCCGATGTAAGATAGGGTTTTCAAATTTAATACCGCCCGCACGTCCGATCCCCCAACCTGCATGTTGCGAATCGCAACGGACACGTCACACTTTCTCAGAAGCCTTTTCCCCCAGCAGGCCGCTGGGTCGGAGGATCAGGACCCCGATCAATATCAAGAAGGCAAAGACATCTTTATACTCACTCGAAACGTAGCTGGCCCCAAGGCTTTCCACGAGACCCAAAATAAACCCGCCTAACATCGCCCCCGGAATATTTCCGATCCCCCCCAGTACCGCCGCCGTGAAGGCTTTGATCCCGGCCACGTACCCGATGAAAAAATTCACCAGACCGTAATACATCGCCACCATCACGCCGGCGGCGGAGGCCAATATCGATCCGATCACGAAGGTCACGGCGATCACCCGATTGATATCGATGCCGACCAGACCGGCCATCCGCTTATCTTGAGCCGTGGCGCGCATCGCTTTTCCCAGCCGGGTCTTTTTCACAAATATATGAAGTCCGATCATTAATACGATAGAGGTCAGGATGATGAAAATCTGAAGAGGACCCAGCGGAACTCCCAAGAGGGTGACCGGTTCCGGGAGCAGAATGTGGGGAAAGACCTTGTCGGCCGATCCTTGGGCGAGCATCACATAATTCTGCAAAAAGATCGACATGCCGATGGCGGAGATGAGCGGTGAAAGACGATGGGCATGACGAAGCGGTCGGTAGGCTAACCGTTCAAGCGTCAGGCCGTAAGCGGCGCAGTAGAGCGCCGCACCGAGGAAAACAAGAAGCAGGGAGAGCACAAGATGATTTTGAGTTAAACCGACGACGGTAAAGAAGGTCAAAAGGAGAATGCCCAGGTAGGCGCCGATCATGTAGATCTCGCCGTGCGCGAAATTTATCAACTCCAGGATCCCGTACACCATGGTGTAGCCGAGCGCAATCAGGGCATACACTGCGCCCAATGCCAGACCGTTGACGATTTGTTGGAACAGCATTCGCGCTAATCCTTACGCAAAATTGTGGGTATATCTAACATGACGAGGTGCGGATGTCAATGCGTCGGCAACTCCGGTGCACATTTCTGTCCATCGTCGTACATTTCCGTCCCTTGACGTCGTTTTTTGTTGGGCAAAAAATAAGATGTTTATCAACCCATTAGTGCTTTTTCTTGCGCTTGACAACCCCGAGTCTTCTGTTATCTTGAGATTGATTCTTAAAACACGCCTCTTTATTTTGAGTTTTTTTACAAAGCAGCCAAGGAGGAAACCCATGTTTGATCAACTTCCCGAGCAGTGGAAGGAAATTATTGAAACCCTGGCGGCGCCGATCGCTTGGATACCGGTCATGCAGCAAGCCATCCTGGATTTTTTTCTTGATTCTCCATCCGGGTGGATTGCGGCCGGAAAGTTTATTTTGATGATTTTTCCGGCTCTCCTCATCGTAAGCGCCGTCTGGTGCACACAGCTTTCGATCTACACGCTCCCATTCCGCTCGGGGCGCATCAAATTCATTACGATGATCCTCTTGGCCTGGTGGGACGCGGCCCGGGCGATCTGGCTGTATTGGGTCGGACTGTTCCGTGTCGTCACCGTCGCGGTCGGATGGGGCTTCACGCTGACACGCCTCCTGTTGCGTTTGGCGGTCGATGCCTTCAAACAGATCCTGTTCCTTCCCTTCACGATGACGGGAAAGATGACCAAGAACTATTTCCAGCCCGGGGTGCCGTGGATCGCATTTATTTTGTTGATCGCCTGGTGCTTACTCGAAGCCTTGATCTTCACCTACACGCTGTACCCGACCGTTTCGGAGGTCCTGGCCGACCTGGTGGGAACCGATGCGCCCCAGTTCACCGGCCCGGTTCTGTTCATGTTCCTTTTCCTGCTGATCATGGGAAGCTTCGCCTGCCTTCAGGTCCTGTTCGATACCTTCAAGAAGAAAGAGTACAAATTCCTGATCCAGATGCTCATCGTCGAGCTTTTCGTGATGTTTTTCGAAGTGATGTTCCTTTATCGCGAGCTGGTGGACGCCATCACGCCGTGGATCGCGCAGCAGACCAGCGAGGAGCTCCGCATGGGCATCGTTTCCACTCTGGCCCTGGCCGCTTTCGCCTGGGTCGGCGTTCGCGGCATGACCTGGTTCCTGTTCGGACAGTTTGGCACTCCGCCGCTACTGGCCTTCATCGCCCGAAAACCGATGGCCCTGCCGGAGGGGACCGAGACGGTACCGGTCGCGGCCGAGAGTCCGGTCTGGTGGCGGGCACCGATGGAAGATTTCAAGCGCGAGATCGGGTGGCTGCATGATAAAAGCCAGGAGATGCTGGAGTATCTTTCGCTGCCGGCCCTCCATGTGCTGGCCGCGGCTTTGAACTTCGCGATGATTCTCGTGGCATCGTATCCCGTTTTCAGTATTCCGTTTAAGAACTTAAAAGCGGTCATGGAGTCGCAGGGGATCCTGGCCCAATTGCAACTCCAGTCGAAGAAGGTGAACCTATGAAGCGCATATATCGGATGATCTTGATCGGGTGGGTCGCCGCCGTGATGATGTCCTTGACCCTCACGGCGTGCAATCTGAAGCCGGCCGAGGGTGGTAAGACGCATATGACCCTTTTCATCGGGGTCGACACCAGCGGCTCGTTTCGTCACTCGGTGTACTACGACGATTCCATTTCGTTCCTGGCCCATTACATCTACGGCCATCTCAATGGGCTGGACGGTCTGGAAAAGCCCCGGGAGTTGTTTGTGGGATCGCTTGGTGGGAGGAGCATGAACGAACCGAAGGCCTTTCATCCGATCCAGGATTTTCAGGGCAAAGACATCGCCCAGATCGAGGCCGACCTCCGGGGGTGGTTTCCGGGCCCCGACCCCCTGACCGACTTCAACGCCTTCATTCAGCAGGTGGCGCGGATCTCGAAGGAACGGAACCTGCTTCTGGCCCCGATCACCGTGATGATCGTCAGTGACGGGATTCCGGACATCGGACCCACCGAGGCCAAGGCCGACCCTCGCGATTTGTACAAAACAATTGATCTCACTCCGATCGAGTTTCTCTCCAAGAACCTGACCCTCCGTCTCGCCTATGCCAGTCCCAAGGTCGGGGACCACTGGCGCAAGTACATCCCCCGCCAACGGGTGCGGCTCTGGACCGTGGATGCCGAAGTGATGAAGGGTTGGAGCGCGCAGGTCCAGGCGGACGCGGATCCCGCGGGTCAAGTGCGTCTCTGGGAGTGGGTGAAGGACAATGTGGATTTCCGGGTGCGCGCCCGGACGATTTAATGTATTTTGGATCGGCTCAATTCAGGCGCGGGTCGGGTGGCATGTCCGCATAAACCGCCCATTCTTGTCCTAGGGTCTGCATCAACCTGGGCCAGCTGCGAAGGGGATCCTCCTCGAATACGATTTTTGAATCGTAGGGCAACAGCCGCCATGCCCCGGCGCGAAGCTCCATCTCAAGCTGGCCAGACGCCCAGCCGGCATACCCCAAGTAAAATCGAACCCTCAGATCGGGTCCTACCGGACGTCCGAGTGTCTGCAGTAGATGCAGGTCGCCGGTGAGATGGACGTCCTCCGATACCGAATGGACGGTTGGGATCGGATCACCTTGATACAGGATCATCATTGCATTGGTCTGGACCGGGCCTCCGACATAGACCGGATCCTCTCGTCCATACAGCTTCGCGGCCTCCGGATGGATCGTGGAGAGCGGGACGGTCGTCGGGCGATTGAGGACCAGACCCATCGCTCCCTGGGCTCCCTGTTCGCAGATCAAGACCACCGTCTGCCGGAAGTTCGGATCCAACAGCGTGGGCATCGCGATCAGCATCACACCCTTTTCAAGAATGGGATCATCTTTCAAATCCATGGATCGTTCCAACATCTCCCTTGAAGGGACTCAAATTATGTGCCCGGTGGCTTCCAGAATTCTTCAAACCTTCCGTTCTTCGTAATCCATACGACGTATTGGGTCGTGAGCAGATCCCCCTTCGAATCAAACTGAAGCCGGCCGGTGATTCCATCATACAAGCTTAGATGAATCGCCCGGCTGATTTTCGATCCGTCCGCGGTTCCCGCCGACTGAATGGCCCGTAACAAGACCTGGGCCGCATCATAGGCATAGAAGGAGTACGGCCCGGGTTCGCCGTACCGCGCACGGTACCTTTTCAGCACCTCCTGCGCGGTCGGCAGTTTGGTGGTATCTGGACTGAAAGTCAGATAGGTCCCCTCCGCCGCTTCCCCGGCGATCTGGACGAAGACGGGATCGATGACGCCATCTCCGCTGACCATCGGCGCCTTCAGACCCACTTCCTTGGCCTGCTTGACCAGAAGCCCTCCCTCGGGATAGATTCCGCCGAAGAAATAAACATCCGGCTTTTTGGAGGCCACCGATGTCAGAACACCGCGGAAGTCTTTGTCCCCTTGGGTTATCCCACTGTAATAGACGACCTCGATCCGGCTGCCACTCAATGCATCCAACGACTTCTTAAATTCATCCGCCAGGCCCTGCCCGTAGGTCGTCTTGTCATGCAGTACCGCCACCCTTTGGGCCTTCAGGTGTGTGACCACAAACTCGGCCGCCACCTTTCCCTGTTGATCGTCCCGACCGCAGACGCGGAAGACATTTGTATAACCCCGATCGGTCACCTGCGGGTTGGTCGAGGCCGGGGTGATCATGGGAATGTTCGCCTGGTGATAGACTTCCGAGGCCGGAATGGACGCGCTGGAATTCCAATGGCCCACCACGCCTTTCACGCCAGAATCCACGAATTTGTTTGCAATGGCCACGGCCTGTTTGGGATCGTGCTGATCATCTCCGACCAAAAGCTCGATTTTTTTCCCGAGCACGCCGCCCTTCTCATTCCATTCCGTCACGGCCAGCTCGATCCCATTTTTAAGATCCGTGCCTTGTTTGCTTTGATCACCCGTCATCGGTCCCGCGACCGCGATACGGATCGTATCGACCGCCGGACGGCTGCATCCGGCCTCGCCGAGGGATGCAATAACTGAAATCGCCACAAGCCCGATCGTCGCCCACAGGTAAGTAGTTTGTTCCAACACTCGCCTCATCGAATAATCCTTTAAAAAAACCACCACGGCCGTGATGGGAGAAGTTCTGCTTTTACCAAGAAACAGCTGGGTTGTCAACCCTGGGTTGCATGGGCGTCGCCGTTATGTTATAGAAATGTGGGCCCGACTGCAAGAGGTTCGGCCCCGCTGGAGACTCCCGCGAATGTCGGAATTCCGAAGATCTTTCTATATCCCAATTCTCCTTTTCGGCTGGTGGTTGTTTTGGGGTCTCACGAATTTCTATTGGCTGACTCAGGACACGGTCCCTCCGTCCCATGATCCGCTGAATCATCTCAAATCCAGTCTCCGCTATTATCATGTCCTCCAGGGGCAGGATCATTCGACCGGCGGGCTTGCGGCCTTGCTCAACGTGGATAATTATTACCCGCCGTTGGCTCCGCTGGTCGCTTCGGTGTTTTATTTCCTTTTGCCTCCCGATTTTGACACGGCCACATGGATATTAAATCAACTCTTTCTCGGCCTCCTGCTCGTTGCAGTGTATCGGCTCGGCACCCGCCTTTATTCACCTGAAATCGGTCTGCTGGCCGCCGTGGTGGCGACATCCTTTCCGATCATCACAATCCAGTCCCGGATGTTTATGCTGGATATCCCAACCACGGCCATGACCGCCTGGGCCATGTACGGACTGTTGCGGACAGAAGATTTTCAACGTCTCGGAGGGTCGATCCTGTTCGGACTGTTCGCCGGGCTTGCGACCCTCACCAAATGGACCTCGCTTTTTTTTATTATTCTTCCCTTGATATATCTTGTAGTGCAGGCCCTCCGTGCGGAAGACCGCATCAAACGGGGGAAGAATATCCTGGCCGCCTTCGCGGCGTGGGGCCTGATCATCCTTCCGTGGTTTATGACGCATTTTTCGAACCTGCTCGTCATGTCGTCAAAATTCGGGTATGCCGTGGCGGTTAAAGAAGGCGATCCGGCCGTTTTTACAGCCCAATCCTTATTTTATTATTTCCGGGTGCTCCCACGAGACCTCAACATCCTTTGGCTGGCCTTTTTTCTGGTCGGAATCTTTTTTTATATACGTGACGATCTCAAAAGGAGCCCTATCCTTTTATTTTGGATCGTAGGAGGGTATGCCGTGCTCACCCTGATCCGGAACAAAGACCCCCGATACATCATGCCGTTTTTGCCGGCGGTAGGCCTGGTCGCAATCGGCTGGTTTAAAAATTTTCATTGGAAGCCATGGATCACGAGGTGGGGGGTGATCGGCCTGTGCCTATATACCGTCATGGCTACATATTTTGCATCCCCGCCCCATCGGGAGGCCTGGCCGTTGAAAGAAGCGTTTGAGTTCATCCAAACGCAAAGGTCTTATCATCCCCGACCCCGTGTCCGTGTCATTCCGGACACGGCCGAGTTCGAGAGACACGGTTTTGAGTATTACTCGGAATTGACACGGTACCCGCTGGAGGTCACGACGTGGGTGCGGTTTCCGACCTTTACCGACTTCGTGGTTACAAAAACCGGCGACCAAGGGGAAGCGCACGACCCGGTCGACGTCATGGAGGCGATTCAACGGGATCCGGAGGGTTTCGACGCGGTCTTCAAGAAAAAATGGGAATGGCCTCTTCCGGATGGAAGCACCGCTCAAATCTACATTCGGGATATCACTCCGGTTTCCGGAATCGCGCCGCCTGCATTTATCGACAGATTTAAATCCGCCCTGATGGGTTATCTTGGACAATACGTGAAGGACCCCCAGGGCTGGACGATTCGTGTGGAACCCTTTTCCGATCGGGATACCCTGTCGGGACGGTTCCGAAGGGTGAGTTTTTCGATGGATTCTGCACGCGTTGGTTCGAAGTCCGACGGGCGGCAATCCCTGATGGTTCGGGATCTCGGAATGGAACTGTCGGATCTCACCGTTAATCCCTATAAATTAGTGCGGAACGGGGAGTTTGAAATCATAAGCCTGATGGATGCGACTCCTCATTTCAGGATCACCCAAACGGATCTGAATGACTATCTGTCCAGCCTGAAAGGAGCGCCGCATTCGGACGTGGAATTTCAAGACGGGAGATTACGGATTCATACCGACCCAAAGGGATGGATCCCGCGTCTGGACCTAGCCCTCGAACCGACCTTGGTAAATGAAGAGAATATCGGTTACAATTTTTTGCAATTTCATGTGGGAGGACTCTGGCTGCCCGCCTTCATACCGCAAGTTCTGACGGCAAAGTTCAATCCCGCACTCAAACCCATGCCCTGCCGCATGCACCTGCGGACTCTGCGAATCGAGCACGGCGAATTCATTCTCAACGGGTAAATTCATGCGCCCGGAGGGATTCGAACCCCCGACCCTCTGCTTAGAAGGCAGATGCTCTATCCATCTGAGCTACGGGCGCCCATCCCGAAACTCCGTCATTCCTTTAAGGATCTACAAATGGTATCGGGGTACCCGGATTTGATAACGCACCGCCCCACCGGAGCGGAATACCATCTTGCCGCCAGGCCAACCCCTCGGAACCAAATCCGGAGCATCGCGCTCCGTGGATCAACAAAGGATATCGGGGTGCCCGGATTTGAACCGAGGACCCCCTGCGCCCAAGGCAGGTGCGCTACCAGGCTGCGCTACACCCCGACAATGTTTTTCAAATGCTCGCGGATTTTTTGAACCGCATGGGCCCGGTGACTGATGCGGTTTTTCTCTTCGCTCGTCAGCTCCGCGTAGGTCTTCCCCAACTCCGGAAGATCAAACACGGCATCGTACCCGAAACCGCCGGATCCTCGTTCCTGCTCTGCAATCCGACCACGAAGGACGCCTTCCACGACATGCGTCTCGCCCGATGGGGCGACCAACGCCAGGACGGTCCGAAACGTCGCCGTCCGCTTCTCGGTCGGCACCGATTCCATCAGCCGGAGGAGTTTGCGACGGTTATCGGCGAACGTGACGCCCTCCCCGGCAAATCGCGCAGAATAAAGGCCCGGCTGGCCGTTCAACGCATCCACCTCCAATCCGGTATCATCTCCAAGGGCCCACTTCCCCGTATAGCGGGCGATCGTCCGCGCTTTATGGACGGCGTTCTCGGCATAGGTCGCGCCTTCTTCCTTCAATTCTGGGGCATCGGGATACTCGGCAAGCGGGATCAGTCGAACCGGCGCCTCTTTTAAGATGGCCGAGATCTCTTCAAGCTTGTGCCGGTTGTTCGTCGCAATGACGATTTCGGTCACGGCTCGCACAACGGGAATCCTTTCAACAATTTCTTTTGCTGGATGACAAGTTGCCGGACGCCTTTCTTTGCCAGATCCACCAACGCATCCATTTCGGATCGGGTGAAGGGTTGCTGTTCGGCCGTTCCCTGAACTTCGACGAATTTCTCGTTTCCGGTCATCACGATGTTCATGTCCACTTCGGCATCGGAGTCTTCTGCATAGCACAGGTCCAACGCGGTCTGACCGTGCACCCGGCCTACACTGACCGCCGCAAGATAATCCTTGATCGGAATGCGATCGATGCGCCCCTGTTTTTGAGCATGGAGAAGGGCATCGGCCAGCGCGATGAAGGCGCCGGTGATCGAGGCGGTCCGGGTCCCGCCGTCGGCCTGGATCACGTCGCAATCGATCCAGAGGGTGCGCTCTCCCAGGCGCTCAAGATCCGTAACGGCGCGGAGGGATCGTCCGATCAATCGCTGAATCTCGTGCGTCCGACCGCCGACCCGACCCCGCACCGATTCGCGGGGGATGCGCTCCCGGGAAGAACGGGGCAGCATGCCGTACTCGGCCGAGATCCAGCCCTTGTTTTTGCCCCGAAGAAACAGGGGCACGGATTCTTCGACGGTGACCGCGCAGATCACCTTGGTGTCGCCCATCTCGATCAAAACCGATCCTTCAACATTTTTCAGGTAGGATCGCGTGATCTTGAGGGGGCGCAATTCGTCCCAGCGCCGTCCGTCCGTCCGAGGTCGCGGGTGGGGCATGTTGCTCCCTTCTCCGTGAAAAAGTGGGGAGATTATAGCCCAAACCGTCGAGAAATAGCAATCGGCCGTCGGAGAGGAAACCGCGCTGATCTTGGAGATCAGGCCTTGATGAGTGTAAGTTTCAGGTGGGCCTTGACATCGTGATAAACCTGGATCGGGACGCTAAAACTGCCGACCTCTTTCAAGGGACTCTCGAGCTGAATCTTTCGCTTGTCGATCTCGATGCCTTCTTTGGATAATGCTTCCGCAATGTCTTTATTCGTCACAGAACCGAACAGTTTCCCTTCATCGCCCACCTGGACGGAGATCGTGATCGATATCCCGTTGATCTTCTCGGCCAGGGTCTCAAACTCCTTTTTTAACTTTCGGGCCTTGTCGCCGATCAAACGCTTCTCGTGTTCCATAACCTTGACGTTTTTAGTTGTCGCCTCGACCGCCTTCTTTTTCGGAATTAAAAAATTCCGGGCGTAGCCGTCCGAAACATTGACCAGATCGCCCATTCGACCCAACGTGTCGACATCCTCCCGTAAAATCACTTTCATCGTCCACTCCTAATAGTTGCTTATATATCCATATCCTGTTTGCACAATAGGGGAGGTCAGTATAGTCAAAATGGCAGGGGCTGTCAACTGGGCGGATCTTCTCCAGGCGGCCCTATTTACGTTTCAAATCCCAGTCGTAATACCAGGTGAGGTAGTATTGGACTTTATTCGACTGCTCGCCCGCGGCCGGAAAACGCTCCCAGACGTAGTCCATTCCCAGATGGAAGGGGGACCGTTGGAACTCCAGGCCCGTCGCGCCACTGTAGGCGTTATAAAAATCCTTGTTCTCGCTCCGAAACCGGTACCGAAACTCCGCGAAGGTGTTGAAGGTGATCGCCCCCGGCAGCTTGACCCAGTCGATCCCCTGGTTGATGTAGCCCATTGCGCCGGTGCCCACCAGGCTGTTCACATCGTGGCTTAACCAACCCCACGTCGATCCCGGAAAACCCAAAACCTTCCGCGACCCGCGGTTGAGGTCCCAGTCATAGTACCACCCGAGATAGTATTGGAGATTATTCGACTGATCCCCCTCAACCGGAAACCGCTCCCAGACATAATCCATTCCCAGCCGGAAAGGCGATCGCTTGAATTCAATCCCCGTCGCGCCACTATAGGCGTTATAAAAATCCTTGTTCTCGCTCCGAAACCGGTACCGAAACTCGGCAAAGGTGTTGAAGGTGATCGCCCCTGGCAGCTTGACCCAGTCGATCCCCTGGTTCATGTAGCCCATCGCGCCGGTGCCCACCAGGCTGTCCACATCGTGGCTCACCGAACCCCAGGTCGAACCGGGCAGGCCCAGATATTCCAACGCAAGCGCTGCTGGGCTGAAATACAGGCCGACGGCAAAGAAGATTCCTCCAAGGAATAACCACCGGATCATCGGTTACGTTCCTCCTGTCTGTGGGACAACACTTGATGGAAGTGCGATCCATTTCTTTTCTTTGTCGTAAAGAAAATAGTCCGCGCCTTTTTTGAATATCCGGATTCCCTGGTTTTCGGCCAAAAAATCGGTTGCGGGCAGATGGGCGATTCGGTCGTCGGATTCCAATCCGTCCGACTCGAACGGGCTTCGCTCCACAAAGGAGGCCAGCAGGTACGAAAGCGCGAGATAGCTGGTCGGTTTGGAAACGACGCCTTGAGGACGATCTTCACGACTGGGATTTCTCCCGATGAGTTTGATCCCGACCGGCACCTGGGTAATCTGCTTAAACGGGATATCTCGCAGGCCCGCGATCTGAAGCGCGTTGCCCCGCAGCGCCAAACCGTGTTCCGGAACGAAAATGATCACGGCCTTCCGGCCGGACGACGCCACAAGATCGAAAAACCGCGCGACGTCCCCTAAAAGTTTCTGAGTCGCTTCTCTGTAGTGAGCCGTGCGGTCCCGCCTCCACCATTCTTTCTCTTCGACCCAATGAGCCCCGTCATGCAAGCTGATTGTGTTGTAGTAAACCGCCGCAGCGGGGGATGGGGATTTCTGTCGAAGGGCCCACCACTTTGCGAGCACGTCGTAGTCATCGTAGATGGCCGATCCATCAAAGTCGTAGGCTTGGATCGAAAGATCGGTCGGCAGCAACGGCGTATCCAGATGTCCCAAGGCCTTCAC
>Ga0187773_10000301_pt1 | contig 20020 bp, 16 predicted proteins | sample 0216_BV02_MP05_1_FD_133133 | JGI IMG/M metagenome (GOLD analysis project Ga0187773, IMG submission 133133) | Tropical peat soil microbial communities from peatlands in Department of Meta, Colombia - 0216_BV02_MP05_10_MG | ecosystem: Environmental > Terrestrial > Soil > Wetlands > Peat | place...
CGCTTGTCGGCCAGCTTCCGGTCGAGATGGACTTCCATATTTCCCGTTCCCTTGAATTCTTCAAAGATGACGTCGTCCATCCGGCTGCCGGTGTCGACGAGGGCCGTCGCCATGATTGTCAGGCTGCCCCCGTTTTCGATGTTCCGTGCCGACCCGAAAAAGCGTTTGGGACGCTGGAGGGCGTTCGCGTCCAAGCCGCCCGACAAAACCTTGCCGCTGGGCGGAATGATGGAGTTGTAGGCCCGGGCGAGCCGGGTGACGCTGTCCAATAGTATCACCACGTCGCGTTTGTGTTCGACCAAACGCTTGGCTTTCTCCAAAACCATCTCCGCGACCTGCGCGTGGCGCTGCGCGGGCTCATCGAAGGTGGAGCTGACTACCTCGGCCTTCACCTGTCTCTGCCAATCCGTGACTTCTTCGGGCCGCTCATCGATCAGCAGAACGATCAGGGTGATTTCGGGATGGTTGGAGATGATGGCCTTTGCGATATTCTGAAGCAGGACCGTTTTCCCGGTGCGGGGAGAGGCGACGATCAATCCGCGCTGCCCTTTTCCGATCGGCGTGATCAACTCCATGACCCGTGTCGACAATTCCAGGGGATCGTGTTCCAGACGAATCTTTTCTTCCGGGTAAAGCGGGGTGAGGTTGTCGAAAAGAATCTTGTCCCGGGCCGTTTCCGGATCTTCAAAATTGACCTTTTCCACTTTCAGGAGGGCGAAATACCGCTCGCCCTCTTTGGGCGGACGGATCTGTCCGGAGACGATGTCGCCGGTGCGGAGGTTGAAGCGGCGGATCTGAGAGGGAGATATGTAAATGTCGTCGGGTCCCGGCAGATAATTGTAGTCCGGAGCGCGCAGAAAACCAAAGCCGTCCGGAAGTGTTTCCAGAACGCCTTCTCCATAAATGACGCCGTTCTTATCGGCCTGGGCCTGAAGAATCGCGAAGATCAGCTCCTGTTTTCTCAGGTTGCTGGCTCCGTCGATCTTCAGATCCTTTGCGACGTCGTTTAATTCGGCGATGTTTTTTTCCTTTAATTCTTGAAGATTCATCCGGTTCTCCTTGACGTTGTCCATTGTATGCGCTCTCGGTCGTAGCCCGGCTTGCATCAAGCAAGACTCGGGGCAAGTTTGAATACGGCTTTTTAATTTATTGAATAGTTAAGTGCCAACAGTCTCTTCATCCAATCGGCTGTCAAAAAAGAAGTTTTTCAAATTGGGTGAGAAGAGTAATATTTTGGTGGATTGTTCACCGGGATCGACTCAAGGCGCTGCAATTTACTCTGCATGTCTTAACAAAGGATGTGATGTCTGGATTTCGTTCCCTATTGAAGAATCGGCTTCTTGCGGCGTGAACAATTTTAATATAGCCTATTTTGATGGATTTTGTCAACCCCTTATTTATAGGGGCTTGCGTCTACCTTAAATCTTTCGCGCACCGGAAGCCGGCATCCGGGAAAGCCCCTTCGGGACTGATATAAAAACGATAGGAGGTTCGATAGAAATACGGAATCGCATAATGTCCCATCCCGCCCCAGCTGCTGCCTCGGATGACCTTGAATTTTTCTCCATAGGTTTCGCTGGTGTAGTCGGATCCGGCGTAGGGTTGATACCAGTCTGCGGTCCATTCCCAGACGTTTCCGGCCATGTCGTAAACGCCATACGGGCTTTTTCCGGCTTCAAAATGGCCGACGGGGGCCAGGTCGCCGATGCCGGTGTCCCCCGTATTGGCCTTGGTGGCGTCAAACTCGTTTCCCCACGGATAATCCCGACCGTCCGTGCCGCGCGCGGCCTTTTCCCACTCGGCTTCTGTCGGAAGTCGTTTTCCGACCCATTTGCAAAAACGCTCCGCATCGTACCAGTTGACAAAGGTCACGGGATAATTTTCGCGTCCCGAAGGGATCTTGCCGGACGGCCAGTTCTCGGGCGGCCGGGAGCCCGTGGCATCCACGAACGGTTTGTAGGCGGCATTCGTCAATTCATACTTGTCCATAAAGTAACCCGGAAGGTTGACCTTGTGTTGGGGATGTTCGTCCAAATACCACGGTTTCACCGTGCCGAATTCGGTGGCCTTGCCTTCCGTATCCACTTTATTACTGCCCATGATGAATTCGCCCGCCGGGATCAACACCATCCCTTCGGGCGGGGTTTGATTTTTGGGGCATCCTGCGAGGACCAGCAGGCAGAGAATCAGGAAACCGGAACGCTTGGTGTCGCGGAACATAAGAAAACGATGTCCTTCCTCGGAGGGGGCGTTATAGGGATTTGGCGCACCGAAATCCGAAACCGTTGTTTTTTGTCCCCGGATTAAAAAAACTGCGATTGAAATTCGGGGCGCTGATTCCGCAGTGGTAGCCCGAACAATCGATCCACGATCCACCCTTCAGTACCCGGTATTTTTCACCGTAGTTTTCAGTGGGGCGTTTATTCCCCGCATAGGCCTTGTACCAGCTGGCCGTCCATTCCCAGACATTGCCGGCCATGTCCGAGACCCCGTAGGGACTGTTTCCCTGCGGAAAGCTTCCGACCGGCGTCGTCCCGCCCAGTTTTAATTGAGGGACGTTGGCCTTCTTGGGATCAAAGTCGTTCCCCCACGGGAACCAGCGCCCGTCCGAACCCCGCGCCGCCTTTTCCCATTCGATATCAGTCGGCAGGCGTTTGCCGGCCCAATGACAGAAGTCGTTGGCGTCATACCAGCTGACGAAAACGACCGGGTGGTTTCCGTTGTTGGGAGGATAGGTATTGCCGATCCAGTCATCCGGGGCGGGACGACCGGTGGAGTCCATGAATTTCTGGTACAGAATATTGGTCACTTCGAATTTATCGATATAAAAACCTTCTAGATAGACGGTATGCCTGGGACCTTCGTCCGGCCATCGTTCATCCGATCCCATGATGAAGGGCCCTTTCGGAATCAGGATCATGGCGGGGGTTGCCCCCGCACGGAGCGGACTTTTTTTCGATGATTCGGTGGCCGATTCCCCCGAGACCCCCGTGAACACGCCGATCGCGGCCAAAAGGGAAAGGACCTTGAGTAAAAAAAACAAAGATCCTTTCGGGTATTCGAGGGCGATCATGAGGGATTATTTTTCCGAAACGGCGACGCGGGACCACTTTTCCGGAATTTCATCATAGCAAGGATTTTACGGGCCGTCAAGAATAAGTTCGTGTCGTTGCACCGTCGTGGACGCTATTGACTAATTTAAACCTGCATGTTACATTCCAAAGTTCCGTAACGACGGTGATTGGCGGGATAATACATTGCTGGATATCAAGTACATTCGAGAACAGATGGATCGGGTTCGGCAAAAGTTGGCCGAGCGTGGGCAGGCCTATGATCTCGATGGACTGCTTCAGGTCGATCAGGAACGCCGCCGGCTTGTCATCGAGGTGGATGAACTCAAACACCGCCGCAACGCGGCCTCCGACGAAATTACCCGCCTCAAGCAGCAACGACAATCCGTCGATCCGTTGCTGGCGGAGATGAAGCAGGTATCGGAACGGATCAAGCAGCTCGACGAACAACTCCGATCGTTGGACGAGCAATTGCAGGAACGGCTGCTTTACCTTCCAAACCTCCTGCATGACTCCGTCCCGGTGGGAAAGGACGAAAAGGATAACAAGGAAATTAAACAGTGGGGAACGCGGCCGGCGTTCGATTTCCCTTCCCGGTCTCATTGGGAGATCGGGGAAACGCTGGGCATTTTGGATTTTGAGCGGGCCGCCCGAGTGACGGGGGCGCGGTTCGTCTTCTACAGAGGCCTGGGGGCGCGCCTTGAACGGGCCCTTTTGAATTTCATGCTGGACCTCCATGTCCGGGAACACGGCTATGAGGAGATCCTTCCGCCGTTCATCGTCAATCGCGCCAGCATGATCGGGACCGGCCAGCTACCGAAGTTCGAAGAAGATCTGTTTCGTCTCGGGGATGAAGATTACTTTTTGATTCCAACGGCCGAGGTTCCGGTCACCAATTTTTATCGGGATGAAATTTTAGACGAGGATCGGTTGCCGTTATCCTATGCGGCCTACACTCCCTGTTTCCGTCGGGAGGCGGGCTCTTACGGCAAGGACACACGCGGTCTGATCCGTCAGCATCAATTCAACAAGGTCGAGCTGGTCAAGTTTACGACGCCCGAACGCTCGTATGAAGATCTGGAACGGCTGCTTCAGGATGCCGAGTCGGTGTTGCAAAGGCTCGGGTTACATTATCGGGTCGTCTTGCTCTGCACGGGAGACACCGGATTCTCGTCGGCCAAGACGTACGATATCGAGGTCTGGCTTCCGGGACAGGACCAGTTTCGGGAAATATCCTCCTGCAGCAATTTCGAGTCGTTTCAGGCGCGGCGGGCCGGGATCCGGTATCGGTTGAAGGGCGGCAAAAAGACGGGGTACGTTCACACGCTCAACGGCTCCGGCCTGGCGATCGGCCGCACCGTCGTGGCGATCCTGGAAAATTACCAGCGGAAAGACGGGAGCGTGACAATTCCCGAGGCGCTTCGGCCCTACATGGGCGGAATCAGCGAGATCCGGGCAGATCGGTGAATTTGAGAATGGAACAATGGAGAATAGACCGCATCCTCACACCGTTGTGATTCGTGTCTAATTTCTATTGCTCCATTGTTCGAATGTTCTGTAAAATTTGCAGGGCAAATTTTACGGAGGGGTGGCCGAGTGGCCTAAGGCGGCGGTCTTGAAAACCGTTACCCGAAAGGGTCGTGGGTTCGAATCCTACCCCCTCCGGAATTTTTGCTTTGCAAAAATTCAGAGCATTGGAGCGGTGGACATTGGAAAATGGACACGGCTCGCCATGCGGTCCAATGTTCCATTGCTCTGTTGTTCTGAGGATTGGCCGTGAGGCGAACCATCCTATCCCCTCCGCCAGAATTTTTCTATATCATTTCGGGTCCGCAACGTTCAGGAGGATTCGCATGGAGGCCCAACGCAACATCGCCGTGATCATCGGGAGTCTTCGCAAGGAGTCCTTCAGCCGCAAGATGGCCCATGCGCTCGCGGCTGTCGCGCCCGCATCTCTCAGGTTACAGATCGTCGAGATCGGTCAGTTACCACTCTATAACCAGGATCTTGACGGGGACGCTCCGCCGGCGGTCTGGGTTTCCTATCGGGAACGGATAAGGGCCACAGATGCTGTTCTGTTTGTCACTCCAGAGCACAATCGTTCGGTTCCCGCCGCGCTCAAAAATGCGCTGGATGTCGGTTCACGGCCTTACGGGAAAAGCGCGTGGAACGGCAAGCCGGGAGCCGTGGTCAGCGTAGCACCGGGAGCGCTTGGCGCTTTCGGGGCCAATCACCACCTCCGCCAGTCTCTCGTCTTCCTGAACGTGCCGGCCCTGCAGCAGCCCGAGGCCTACATTGGCGGTGCCGCCGGTCTATTCGATGCCGAGGGCCACCTGTCCAACGAAAGCACACGGGATTTTCTCCGAAAATTCATGGAGGCGTATGCGGCCTGGATCGAACAAAACCTGCGTCGCTAATGAACAGTGGTTTCCAGTCTGGCGAAAAGGATACCCCCGCATTAGTTTCCAGTGAAGTGCGGCCCTTGTGCCAAGCCCTGTTTTTCCAGTATCATAGATTATCGACTATATAATATTGATGGAGGGCTTTGATATGCCGGGACTCATACGAACGGGGATCGTGGGAATGACGATGGTGTTGCTAGTCGGCTGCGGCTATAACGATCTGCAGGGCCTTGATGAAAACGTGAAGGCGGCCTGGTCGGAGGTCCAGAACCAGTACCAGCGACGAGCCGACCTGATACCAAACCTGGTCAATGTGGTGAAGGGATACGCGTCGCATGAACGGGAGACCTTGGAGGCCGTCACCGAGGCCCGGGCCAAGGTCGGTTCGGTGCAGGTGACGCCGCAGACGCTCAACGATCCCCAGAGCTTCAAACAATTCGAGGAGGCGCAGGCCGGCCTGACATCGGCGCTCTCCCGGCTGATGGTCGTGGTCGAGAAGTATCCCGATCTCAAGGCCAACCAGAATTTTTTGGATCTCCAGTCCCAGCTCGAGGGAACCGAGAACCGGATCGCCGTGGCGCGCAAACGCTACATCGACTCCGTGAACGAATTTAACAAGATGGTCCGGTACTTTCCGACCAACCTTACGGCAAGGTTTATCCTTCATCTGGAAGTCCGTCCGAATTTCACGGCCACGACACCCGGCGTCGAGAAGCCGCCCGAGGTGAAGTTCTAAGCCGTGCGCTCCATCAAGCTGTTGTACCTTCTTGCGGCGGTTTGGATCATCGGAACGTCCTCCTCGGTCGCGGCTGCCCTCCCGCAACCGGCAGGGTACGTGACGGACGAGGCCGGTCTATTAACCCCCCAACAGATCGCCTCGTTGGACCGGACGCTTTCCGAATACGAGCAGCGCACTTCCAACCAGATTGTCGTTTTGACCGTGAAATCCCTCGAAGGTCAGGACATTGAGTCCTATTCGATTGCGGTCGCGGGGGCCTGGAAGGCGGGGCAGAAACACAAAGACAATGGAGCGATCTTAATCGTCGCCCCGAATGAGCGCCGCGTGCGGATCGAGGTGGGATATGGCCTCGAGGGGGTTCTGACCGATGCCAAGTCGGCGCAGATTATTCGGAACATCCTCGTTCCACGCTTTCAGTCCGGTGATTACTACGGCGGAATCAACGGCGCCGTGGCGGCCATGGAAGCGGTGATCGGAGGTGAATTCACGGCCGAAAGGAAGACCCAAGAGCCGGTCCAGCAGTTTTTCCCGATTCTCATCATGCTTCTGTTTTTCGCGGGGCTCATCGGATTGATTCACTGGACCGCGGGGGCGGCGACGGGAAGTTTGCTCGCCGGTGGATTCAAGATGTTCGCCGGGCTCGGGGGGATTGGACTGATTCCGGCCATCGTTCTGGGATTCCTGCTCGGGGCCGTCGCACCGTTTTTCTTGAAACTCTTTTTCGGTTTTTACGGCGGGCCGGTGGGCGGCGGGAGGTGGAGCGGCCGGTCGGGTTTCGGAGGATTCGGCGGGTTAGGAGGGGGAGGGTTCGGCGGCGGATTTTCCGGTGGCGGAGGGGGCTTTGGGGGCGGCGGTGCCTCGGGGAGTTGGTGATGCGGAAGGTCCGACGATATCTGACTTCCAAAGATGAAGAACGGATCCGTCTCGCTGTGGCCGAGGCCGAAGCGCGCACGCGCGGGGAGATCGTTCCGATGATCGTTCATGCGAGCGATTCCTACGCCCACCTTCACGTGGCGGGCGGGATCGCTTTCGCCGTGACGGCGTTTGTGATGGGGATGGTCCTCTGGCCTCGAAATCATCCCTCGTGGTTTTTAATGCTTGAGCTTCTGGGTTACGTTCTCGGCGATCTTTTCTTCCGGATCGACGCCGTCAAACGCCTGTTTCTCACGCATCGTGAGATGGAAGCAAAGGTTTTCGACCGCGCCCTTCGCGCGTTCTATGAACACGAGCTGCACAAGACGCGGGAAGCGACGGGGATACTGATCCTGGCGTCATTATTGGAACGTCGGGTTCAGATCCTGGCCGATCGCGGCATTCATGGAAAGGTGGGTGACGCCGAATGGCGGAAGGCGGCCAACGTCCTGACACGGGCCTTGAAAGAAAAACGCGCCGGTGACGGGTTTTGCGAGGCGATTGCGATATGCGGTGAAGTGCTGGAGCGTCACTTTCCAGCCGATGAAAAAAGTCCGCAGGGAAATCCGAATGAGCTGCCGGATCAACCGGTCCAAGGAGAATAAAATCGCGGTCGTCATTGGCAACACGGTTTGACCAGGCCCTCCCTGCTCCGTGGTTTTTGTTTGACCCGACTAAGGCTCGGCCGCTAAATTCTGGCAAGGTAAGGCAGCCATAATTTATCCGCCCAAAGCGGGCCGCGGCCTTCGCCAAGGCGGGTTTCGCAAACAAAAACCAAGTCGCGGCTCGGGCCAAGGCCAAACAGTGTTGCATGGTCTTCATTAAGGTCGGCTTGTTTTTCATTGCATTCCTTTTGCGATTTGCCTAAAATACGTTTTCCGATTTTTTTAGGACATTCTATCGAATTTTGACCGACTGATTCGACGGAGAGGTGGCCGAGCGGTTGAAGGCAGCTGCCTGCTAAGCAGTTGTGGGGGGAAACCTCCACCTAGGGTTCGAATCCCTACCTCTCCGCACAGCCTTCTGAGAGGGAGGCTGTACGGAGAGGAATACAATAGCATGCACAGCCGGGTGTCCTGTGGGCGGCGGTGCATTTCCTTGGGGATCATGAGCCGGAGGCGAATCATCCCTGCCTCTCCGCCAGATATTTACGTTCCCTAAAATCTCAGATGCCTGCAAGGGGATTAATTCCGAAAGTCTTCTTCATCCATAACCAGAAGGGTGGCAAGTCCGTTTCTTTGATGGATCCTTCGGTCAGGCCTTTCGCCTTTAATAGCTGCGATAATCGTCCCTGCGCCAAATGCTGAGCTTGGTCGGTTTGCCCCGACATGCATAGCGCATAGATGCGAAACCGAAATGCCTCTTCACGAAGCCCTGGAGCCAGCTCGGCCCGGCTCAAGGGCTCTACGGCCGCCGCGTAATTACGTTCCGAAATGAATCGGACGCCAATCTGGAACTGAAGGCCCGGGTTCGAGAGCGCTTGAGGATCGGCGCCGGATACGATTCGCTGAATATCCGAGTTGCTTCCCATGAGCCAAAGCGCCGGTGCCCTCAGACGGGATTGGGTCAAAAGGTAGTGAAGATCCTCGATGCCCAGACGCGATTGAGCTCCGAACCATTGCGCGTTGATGACGCGCTGAAGGTCGAAGTAGGGCAGCGAATCATTCAACATTCGATCTGGCCATAGGCGTTTGATCAGGGGACTGGCTCGAAAGCGTTCTCTTGCGGCGACCACATCCATCCAGCCTCCAAAGAACCGGGCCACCTCAGCCGGCGGGTCGAACGGGGTCCTGATTCGTTTGGGGTAGTTGTCGACCAGGGGCGGGGTGTCGCGTGTGAGTGTTCTCAGATACTCGGCATCTCCGATAAAGAGCGCGCCCAGCTGCTCCGGCCGTTCCACCCCGACCGCTAATGCCTCGGGCGCCACGACCGGGTCGTTCCATTGGCGGGTGAACTGCTCCACCGACACCGGGCCGGTCGCGTGCCGGGTTCCCACCATCATAATGCTCAAACCCGTTCCGTTCCAGAGCGAACAATCCTCGAACACGTCGCAAAAGGCCCGGAGGATGGCCTTGGTGCTTGCGATTGAGAGGTGGGGAAGGGGCAGCCAGTAGGTGACCATGCCCCCTTCGGCGAGCCGGTCGTATATAAGCTGGTAGTACTCGCGCGAGTACAGGTTCACGACACCGGCCACGTTCGTCGGCGGCGGCTCTCCCGTGATCAGATCGAAACGCTGATCCGTCGTCTGAAGGAAGTAGCGCCCGTCCTCGATATGAACGCGCACCCGGGGGTCATGCAGGGGGTTGTCGGATTTGTGGGGGTAGACGACGTGGCTCATTTCGAGAATGTCGTGGGAAATATCGACCACGTCGATAGTTTCAATGCCCTTTGAATCCGTCATCGCTTTCGCCGTGTTCCCGACCCCGAAACAGATCAGGAGGGCCCGTTTTATATTGGGATGAACCGCCATCGGCCAGTAGACGAAGAGATCCATGTAACGGCGAGATTTGTAATCGGTGGCCGACATCGAGTACGAGTTGGTGAGCATCCGGTAGGCCAGCGGCTTGTCCAACAGGGTTCTTTCAAAATAGATGATGGTCTCGGTCAACCCTTCCCGAATCGCCGCGATCCGGCCGGGCGCCCCTTCCTCGATGAACCGCTTCACCGGGATCTGGAGGTAGACCTTTGTCATGGATCCGAAGGGGAACAGCGCGGCGATAACCAGAAAGGCGACGGCGGCGACATAGGCGATCCGTCGCGGGGCCGGGCTGCCCGCAAGCAGCCACAGCCCGATTCCACCATAGAGCAGTGCGATGAGAAAAAAAGACCGTTCCATTCCTAAGACCGGAAGCAGAAAGAATCCGCCGGCCAGCGAGCCGAATGCGGCCCCGATGGTGTTGGCCAAGGTCAGGGTTCCGGCGGTCGCCGTATCCGAAGCGAGATCATTCCGCAGAGCCGCGCCCAGAAACGTGAACAGGACTCCGGATAGAAGGCAAACCGGAAACATGAGCGGCGCGCCGAGACGCACGATATCCAACGCCTCAAAGAGTTCGCGGGTTCCGTACGGGTGAATGACCACCGGGAACGTCGCATAAGAGACCACGCAGAGGGCCCCCGCCGAGAAGGCGACCGGCGTGCTGAATCGATGAGCATCGGGACGAAGATGCAGGATATAGGAACCGGCCAACCCCCCTAGCGCAATGCCCGCCAGTACAATCCCCAACATCAACGCAAACGCGACCGTATGGCCTAATATAAATAGGAGCAGGAAGCGGAACCAGACGACCTCCAAGGCGAGGAGGCAGAATCCCGAGAGAAATGCGGCGATGAGCCAACTCCTCCCTTTACCTAAACGGAGCGCTTGCCGATCCATGGGCTCGGGGGCCGGGAACCGACCGGGGATTCGTGTCGCAAGCCATCCGGCCGCGACGGCGGCAACCAGATTCAGCGCCCCGGCGGCGAGCGCCGTGCCGCGCACACCGAAGATGCGGATCAGTTCCGTTTCACCCACGACCACCCCGACGACCGCTCCCACGGTGTTCCATCCATACAGCCGGCCCAGCACCCGGCCAAAATTCTCCGCCGAGCCGGTGAGAGCCTTTGTGAGGAGGGGCAGCGTGATTCCCATGGCCGTGGTCGGGATCAGAAGCAGGATAAAGGCCATGAAGAGCCGAATCGGGTTCAGGAGCCAGGGGTGATCCAGAAGCGGGCCGAGCCAGGGCGCGAGCGCCGCCCCGAGGATCGGAAACAGATAAACGAGCCCCACCCCCGTCAACCCGATGGCGACCTCGGCGATTGCGTAAACACGAATCGGACCGCGAAGGCGGCCTCCGTGCTGTGCCGCCAGCGCGTTGCCCAGCGCCAGCCCGCCCATGAAGCCCGAGAGGACGAGGCTCGATGCCCAAACGCTGTTTCCAAACGCCAATCCCGCCTGGTGGAACCAGAGCGTTTCAAAGATAAGGGCGGAAGCCCCCGAGAGAAAGAAAATGCCGTAGAGAAGCGCCGTCATGACAAACCACCGTGTCGTCTAAATCGAATCTCGAAGAATACCCCGTCGAGTGAAACGAAAGCGTATTTCCAGCGCGGAGTATAACAAGCCGACCTCGTGAAAGCAAACCCTTCCGTTATGGATTCCCCTCCCGATCTCCATCTTTTCGTTGCAAATCTACCGTGTTTCTCTTAAAATAAGCTCCCGTATTCTACGGTTTCTTTGAACGCCCGGGAGGAGTCGAATATGGGCTCGAATGAGACAAGCAAGTTGAAACCCCGAAGCCGCGATGTGATGGAAGGGCCCGAGCGGTCGCCCCACCGGGCGATGTTTCATGCGATGGGGTTTTCCGATGAACAACTGGCCCGGCCGCATATCGGCGTCGCCAGCTCCTGGAACGAAGTGACGCCGTGCAACATTCACTTGAACCGCCTGGCCCAGCATGCCAAGGAAGGCGTTCGCGAAGCGGGTGGGATGCCGATCGAATACGGGACGATCGCCGTCAGCGACGGCATCGCCATGGGGCACGAGGGCATGAAGGCCTCGCTCATGACCCGGGAGGCGATTGCGGATTCGGTCGAGCTGGTGGCCTTCGCCCAGCGGTTCGACGGCCTCGTCACGATCGCCGGTTGCGACAAAAGCCTGCCGGGGATGGTGATGGCCAGTGCGCGGCTGAACATTCCCTCGGTCTTTATCTATGGCGGTACGATCATGCCCGGAACGTTTCACGGCAAGGACGTCACGATCCAGGACGTTTTCGAAGCGGTCGGGGCCTACACCATGGGCAAGATCTCATCGAACGAACTGAAGACCCTGGAGAATGCGGCCTGTCCCGGAGAAGGCTCCTGCGCCGGCATGTTCACGGCCAACACGATGGCCTCGGCGATCGAGGCCTTGGGCATGTCGCTCCCGGGCAGCGCGTCGGTCCCGGCGGTTGACGAGAGGCGGATCCAGGTCTGTTTCGAGAGCGGGAAGGCCGTCCTCAATTTACTCAAGATGGGAATCAAACCCCGCGATATCATCATGCGAAAGTCGCTCGAGAACGCGATCGCGGTCTGCGTCGCGATCGGCGGCTCGACGAATTCCGTCCTGCATCTTCTGGCGATCGCCCATGAAGCCGGCGTGAAGCTGAAGATCGAGGATTACGATCGAATCAGCCGCAGGACGCCGCATATCGCCGATATGAAGCCCGGCGGACGCTATGTCATGGTCGATCTGGACCGCATCGGCGGGATCCCGGTCGTGATGAAGGAACTTTTGAATGCCGGTTTGCTCCATGGAGACGCGATGACCGTGACCGGAAGAACGGTGAAAGAAAATCTAAAAGATGTTGTATTTCCAACCCAGCAGGATGTGGTTCATCCCGTGAAGTCGCCGATCAATCCCACCGGTGCGATCGTAATTTTGAAGGGCAACCTTGCGCCCGAAGGGTGCGTCGTGAAAGTCGCCGGGGTGAAGAATCTGAAGCATCAGGGGCCGGCCAAGGTGTTTAATCGTGAGGAGGACGCCTTCGCTTCGGTGAAAGCCCGGCGGATCAAGGCCGGGGATGTCGTCGTGATCCGATACGAAGGGCCGAAGGGCGGGCCCGGGATGCGGGAGATGCTCGCATTGACGGCCGCGCTGGTCGGGGAGGGACTGGGCGATTCGGTGGCGCTGCTGACGGATGGGCGTTTCTCCGGCGCCACGCATGGATTGATGGCCGGCCATGTGGCGCCCGAAGCGGCCGTGGGCGGGCCGATCGCGGTCGTGAAAAACGGGGACATCATCCGCATCGACGCGACCCGACGCCGAATCGACATCGAGCTGACGGCGAAAGAGATTCGCCAGCGGCTCAAAAAGTGGAAGCCGCCCCGACCCAAATACACGCACGGGGCCCTCGCAAAGTACGCCCGGTACGTCCGGTCCGCCGCTCAAGGAGCGATCTGCGAGTAAATGGCAGCGTGTCCGCGGCGAGATCACCTTCGATGACGGTTTCAAAGCGCAAAGTCAAGTCCCGTCCGGGAGTTCAGGTGTTCAAGACCCGTCTCGAATCGATGGGCGAGGGCGACGCCTGGACCGTTTTCCGTATGCCGTTCTCGGTCGAGGAGGTCTTCGGAACCCCGGCCCGTGTTCCGGTCAAAGGCACCCTCAACGGCTTTCCCTTCCGCAGTTCCCTCTTCCCGATGGGTGAAGGCCAGCATTTTATGATGGTCAATAAAGAGATGTGGGAAGGGGCCAAGATCCGGGAGGGCCGGCCGGTCGAGGTCGTTCTTCAGAAAGACACCGATGTTCGAACCCTCCAAGTTCCCCGCGATCTAAAAACGGCGCTCTCTCAAAACAAGACCGCCCGGTCCCTTTTTGAGAAGCTGTCCTTTACCCACAAGAGAGAATTTATCCGCTGGATCGAGTCGGCGAAGCGGCCCGAGACGCGCGCACGGCGGATCCGCAATGCCGTGACGAGAATCGCGCAGGGCCGGACATACGGCAGCGATGATTGACGGGACAGTTAGAAAAGTTTTTCGAGATCTTCAGGCCGAATCCCTTCGAGACTCTCGACGACCCTCTCCGCGTGGGTGAGTTTTTCTTTCGGGTAGGAATTGGTCACCGCGAGGCATTTCATTCCGGCGGCATGAGCGCCTTCGATGCCGTGCAACGAGTCCTCAATCACAAGGCATTCCTCCGGCCGGATCGGCGGGGAAGGGACCGGCTCGGTTCGATTGATCTGTGCCATCGCGGTCTGGAACGCCTCCGGGTGCGGTTTGCCGTTTCGGACATCCTGAGCCGTCACGAGGACCGGAAACGCCCCTTGCATCCCGCCTTTATCCAGCGCAAACTTCACTTCGCCACGAAACGCGCCCGAGGCGATTGCGAGCTTGTACCGGTCTTTGAGTTTGTTCACCAGTTCCACGACGCCGGGATAGAGGATCAACTCCTGCTGAGAAAGTCGACGGTACGCCTCCATCTTCCGGACGATCAGGCTCTTTAGGATTTTGTCGTCGACCGGACGATTGTGGGAATGCAGTACGGCTTCGAAACACCCCTTGTCGTCCATCGCGAGATACTTGGAATAGTAATCCTCGGTGGACAGACCGATCCCTTCGTGCGACAACACCTCCCGAAAAGCCGTAAGGTGATGCGGCTCGCTGTTCACGATCACGCCGTCGCAATCGAAAATTACGGCTCTTAACATAAGGTCACTATAACCGAATCGGAGGCCAAGATCAAACAGCTCAACTCTCCAACAGAAACGTCACGGGGCCGTCGTTGTGGAACGAGACGATCATCCGGGCCCCGAAGCGGCCGGTTTCGACCGTCAGGCCGGCGGCGATCAGTCGATCAACAAACCGTCGGTATAATTTTTCGGCCAGAGCCGGACTCGCCGCCGGAGTGAAACTGGGCCGGGTTCCTTTTGCGACGTCGGCCACCAGCGTGAATTGGGAGACGGCCAGGATCTGTCCGCCGACCTCTTGAATCGAGCGGTTCATCCGGCCGGCCTCGTCATCAAAGATCCGGTAGGTAAGAATCCGCTCGGCCAGCCGGTCGGCATCCCGCTCGCCGTCCTCTTTGGATACGCCGAGCAGCACGACCAGCCCCGGACCGATCCGGCCGACGACCTCTCCCTCCACGCTGACCTGCCCCTCCAGCACCCGTTGAATCAAGGCCTTCATAACGGCTGGACCGCTTTCTTTCCGATCTTGGTCTTAACCATGTCCCAAAGGAAGGTCTGCTCCTCGGATCGCAGGAGCCGGTTGGCCATGATGTAACTCAAGATCGACAGGCCGATGCCGCCGGAAAGCCAGACGGCCTTTGCCGCCCAGTCGCCGGGAAAGGACCAAATCTCCTGGCGGCCGACGATCCATCCGATCAGGCCGACCGGGACCGTGGCCGCGATCGTATTCCCGACCGAGCGAAGAATCACGGGCCATTCGATGCCGTGGAGGCGGCGGTCCAGGATCCGGATCAATAGGCCGAAATTTAAGACGGCCGCCAAGGAAGTCGCCAAGGCCAGCCCGCCATGCAACAACGGCCGCATCAGCAGCAGGCACAGTACAATATTGGCGACCATTGCGGCCACCGCGACCTTGACGGGTGTTTTTGTGTCCTGCAACGAATAAAAGGCGGCCACCACGATCCGAATCCCCGCGAAGGCCGGCAGACCGACGCAATAAAACAGCAAGGCGGCGGCCGTACCGAGCGTTGCCTGGGATGTGAACCGACCATGTTGGAAAAAAAGATGGATGATCGGAATACGGAGGGTCATCAGTCCGATCATGGCCGGAATGATGATGAAGAGAACCAGCCTCAGCCCGAATGAGAGCGTCTTCTTCAATTCATGGATCTCCCCGTCGGAGGTCTGCTTGGCCATCGTGGGAAGGATGGCGGTCCCGAGGGCGACGCCGAAGATTCCCAACGGAAAGAGGACGAGCCGCATTCCATAAAACAGGTACGTCTGGCTGCCTTCGGGAAGGTAAGAGGCCAGCAGTGTGTTCACCAGGATGTTCACCTGTGTTACGGACAACCCGACCATCGCCGGAAGGATCAGCCGTCCGATCCGCTTCACCCCCGGATGAAAAGGATCGAATCGAAAGCCGATCATCATCCGGTGTCTTCGGAGGCTGGGGAGCTGCATGAAGAACTGCACCGCCCCGCCGGCCACGACGCCGATCGCCACGCCGAAGATCGGCTCGGTAAGATGAGGCGACAACCACAACGCAGCCGAGATGATGCAGACGTTGAACATCACGGGCGAGAAGGCCGGCACGGCGAAGGCCCGCAGCGAGTTGAGCATGCCCATCGTGAGCGCGGCCAGGCTGATGAACAGGAGATAGGGAAACATGAACCGACTCAACATCATGGTCAGGTCGAACTTGCCCGGCTCGTTTGCGAATCCAGGCGCGATGGCCCGGACGATCCAGGGAGCGGCGAGGATGGAAAGGAGGCAGATCACGGCCACGGTTGTCAGCAAGACCGTGAAAACGGCCGAGGCCAGCTCGCGGGCTTCTTCCTTTGTCCGTTTGCCGAGATATTCGGTAAAGACGGGGATGAAGGCCGCCGACATGGAGCCCTCCGCGAACAGCTCGCGGAGCATGTTGGGAATGCGGTAGGCCACGAAGAAAGCATCGGCCGCCATGCCGGCCCCAAAAAGCCGGGCCAGGATCATGTCCCGGACAAAGCCCATGATCCGGCTGGAGAAGGTGGCCAGCCCGATCACTCCGGCCGCCTTGGCGATCTGTCGGCGTTCTTGGGTCAAATGAGGTTCATTCTGTAGGGTCGACGCATGCGTCGACCCTACGATTCCGGATAAACTCCTTGACAATCACAAGGCCCTCGTGATAAAAATCATCAATTTGGATTAAACCGAACACAAAATAATTTACACGGTAAGGAGTTTAAATGGCCGAACACGCGTCCGCGATCAAACAGGCACGAAAAGCAAAAAAGCGCCACACCCGAAACCAGCTCGTGGTGTCCTCATTGAAAACGCTCGTCAAAAAGATGAACGCCGCAATGGCAGCTAAAAAACTGGATGAGGCGAAGGCCCTTTTGGACAAGGCCACCTCGGCCTTCGACCGCGCCGTTACGAAAGGCGTCCTGAACCGGAACACCGCTTCCCGGAAGATTTCCCGCCTGACCTCAAAGGTAAAGAAGGGGTTGACGACTCAGAAATCGGCGTAGCCCTTTCTGCTTTCCGGAACACAGGTCGAAGACCAGCAACTCCAAGAGTAGTTTAGGGGACAGCGCGCCTCCTTTGAGGCCGGCGTCCGTTTCGATAAAACGCTGAAAGGCCCAGCGCAGATCCTTTTCCGGGTAGGCCTTGGCGGCGGCGATCACGGCTGGCGCGACCCATTGACCCAGTCCGAACATCCGCATCAGGGCTGCGTCGGAATGGCCGGCCTGCATCGCGCGTTTCACTTTCCAGACCAGGCGAAACCGGTATCCGACCGTGGATAAGATCTTCAACGGCGGTTCGCCTTCGTCAAATAGGCGCATCAGCGTCCGAATTGAGGACTCCAGGTGACGCCGGGCCAGGGCGCCTAACAGATCGTAGACCGAGACCTCGCCCGAGGCGCTGCAGGCCCGCTGAACATCTTCCAGCTCGATCGTCTTTGGATTGTCGCTGCCGAGGACGGCCTTCGTCAGTTCGTTCTGAAGCGGAAAGAGATCGCGTCCGACCCGTTCCTTCAAAAAAAGAACCGCATCCTTCGAGATGGCGCGGCCCAGGGATTTCGCCTGTGCGTTGAGCCAGGCCGTGACCTGGACATCCGAGAGACGCCGTGCGTCCATGACGGTGGCTTGTGTTTTTAACGCTTGAAAAAACGACCGCCGCGCATCGAACTTCGGCGCGACGCAGACGAAACAAGTGGTCGGGGAAGGGTTTTTGAGATAGGCCACGAGACGGTTGGCTTCGCCGGTCGGGAGCTGATCGGCGTTTTTGAGCACGACCAGTCGCCGCTCGGCAAAGGCCGGGAGGCTTTCCACGGCCGTCAGGATGACATCGACCGAAGACGATTCCCCGTCCATAACGGTATAATTGAAATCCTTCGTGGCGGGATCGACGACGGCGGGAACCAGCCGGTCCAACGCGGCCTGGATCAGGAATTCTTCCTCTCCGGTCAGGAGATAGACCGGGGCGACGTTTCCGTGTTCCAGCGCGTAGATGAAGTCATGATAGCTCTGCACGCCGGGACGGGGGGGCATCAGAATCCCTCCAGGACACGGTGGACGACGTTTTCGGCAAACTGCTTGCTGGCCTCCGCGATCGCGTGGTCCTCCGCCACCCGGTTCGCGGCTGTGTCGGGGTTGACGAGATATTCTGCAACCGCTTCCATTCCGGGGTCTTTCCAGAAGACCTTCTGTGTGCGGGGGGCTTCGACCGAGACCGCGGCCCGGATATGAACCCGGTACTCCAGGACCACGGTCCGGCTGCTGTCGAACGAAAGCGGCGTGAGACCGTAAGAGACGATCGTTCCCTTCACAACGAGATCGGCCTGATCCGGGTCGTTCACGACCTTCAGACGGCTGGTGGTCAAAAACTCTTGTTTCACGGCGGCGGTCACGGTGTTCTCCAGCGTGGGCTCGAAGGTATTATTGTGAAAAACCGGAACGGCGACCGTCTCGATATCGGACGGAAGTCGGTTGCTTCCGGACAGGTGGTAGCCACAGCCGGCGAGAACTGTGAGGAGTAATGCGTAAGGGGTGAGGGAAAATAATAAATATTTCATAGGACGATGTTCACCAATTTTCCTTTGACGTAAATCACCTTCTTCGGGGATTGTCCCTTCATCCAGTCCATAATCTTTCCGTCGGTCAATGCCCGGTTCCGGACGGTCTCATCATCAAGATCGGCCGGGACACGGATTTGGCTTCGGAGCTTTCCGTTGATCTGGATCACGACCGTGACCTCGTCGGTTTTCAGATAGGCCTCGTTCCATTTCGGCCACGGCTGCCGGAAGATGCTATCCGTTCGGCCCAGTCGTTTCCAGAGTTCTTCGGCGATATGCGGCGCAAACGGGCAGATCAGGATGACGAGCGTCCGGATCGCCTCGTCCATCGCGTCCGGGTCCCCCGCCGCATCGCCTTCGCGTTCCCATTCGGTGATCGTGTTATATAACTCCATCAGGGCGGCGATGGCCGTGTTGAACTGGAAGTTTTGGTCCAGATCCTCCGTGACTTTCCGGATCGTCTGGTGCGTCGCGCGTCGCAGCGTCGCGACTCGTTTCGATCCATCGTCCCGGGACTTCACTGCGGCTCCGGCCCGATCGGATTCCGAACGCTTCGCGGCCAACCGCCAGAGGCGGTTTAAGAACCGTGAGGCGCCTTCGACACCCGCGTCGTTCCATTCAAGGTCTTTCTCCGGGGGCGCGGCGAAAAGGGAAAACAGCCTGGCCGTGTCCGCGCCGTATTTTGCGATGAGTTGCTCGGGGTCGACGATGTTCTTTTTGGATTTGGACATCTTCTCGACGCGGCCCCGAACGACCGGCCGGCCGCAGTGCGGGCAGCGTCCGCCGTCTTTTTCGGAGCGAACCACCTCTCCGGGAAACAACCAGCCGTGCTCCTCGCAGCGGTAGGTCTCCATGCAGACCATTCCCTGCGTCAGGAGGTTCGTGAAGGGTTCATTCACATTCACGAGTCCCAGGTCGCGAATGACTTTGGTGAAGAAACGGGCGTAGAGCAGATGAAGCACCGCATGCTCAATTCCACCGATGTATTGGTCCACCGGCATCCAGTAGTCGGCTTCGGGACGTTGGAACGGGGCCGAATCGAGTCGGGGCGACAGATACCGGAAGAAGTACCACGAGGAATCGACAAAGGTGTCCATCGTGTCGGTTTCCCGACGTCCGGAGCCTCTGCATTTCGGGCATTTCACGTTCAGAAAGTTTTTGTCCGTTGCAAGCGGGGAGCCGCCCTTTCCCGTAAAGGCAACGTCCTGCGGCAGCATGACGGGCAGGGCATCGTAGGGAACCGGGACCGTTCCGCATGCTTTGCAATAGACGATCGGGATCGGCGTGCCCCAGTACCGCTGCCGTGAGACGCCCCAGTCGCGGAGTTTGTAATTGATCTTTCGGGAGCCCAGTTTTTCGGATTCGATAAAGTCCGCGATCTTCTCCCGCGCCTCGTGGGGGGACAAGCCGGAGAATTTCCCGGACTCGACGAGTCGTCCGGCCTCTTCGACATAGGCCGCCGTCAGATTTTCCGAACGGAGGGTGCCCTCCGGGTTCTGGATCACGACCCGTACGGGGATCCCGTATTTTTTCGCAAACTCGAAGTCGCGTTGGTCATGGGCGGGGACACACATGATCGCGCCGGTGCCGTATTCCATGAGGACGAAATTGCCGATCCAGATCGGGATACGTTCCTTCGTCATCGGGTTGATCGCGTAGGCGCCGGTGAAGATTCCTTCTTTCTCGATGTCTTCGGCCGTGCGGAC
>Ga0187773_10000303_pt1 | contig 19915 bp, 15 predicted proteins | sample 0216_BV02_MP05_1_FD_133133 | JGI IMG/M metagenome (GOLD analysis project Ga0187773, IMG submission 133133) | Tropical peat soil microbial communities from peatlands in Department of Meta, Colombia - 0216_BV02_MP05_10_MG | ecosystem: Environmental > Terrestrial > Soil > Wetlands > Peat | place...
CCGTGCTCCAACCGTGACTTATTCACGGCCTGCGCTTACTCCAGAGTCCGGCTGCCACGCAAAAGCACCGCGGCATCAGTAAGGTATCGTCCACCAGCCGCGTTCTCCGGCCGGCGTCTATAATCAGCCCCATCTCACAGATCAGCCCGCGGCGCTGAGGAGTTTTCGCCATGAAGCTCAGCCACGAGCATGTCACGCAGTTCGACCGCGACGGGTATCTCTTCTTTCCGAATCTATTCCGACCCGAGGAGATCAAAGTACTGACCGAGGAGGTGCCGCGTCTTTACGCTCAACGCCGGCCGGAGAACGTCCGCGAAAAGGCCAGCGACGCCGTTCGGACGAATTTCGCCGCGCACCTCTACAGCCTTCCGTTCGCGAAGCTCGCCCGCCACCCGCGCATGGTCGGGCCGATTGTCCAGATCTTTGGCGAAGACGTCTACATGCACCAGTTCAAGATCAACGGGAAGATGGCCTTCGACGGCGACGTCTGGCAATGGCACCAGGACTACGGTACATGGAAGAACGATGACTGGATGCCCGAGGCCCGCGCGATGAACGTCGCCATATTCCTGGACGAGGTGAACGAATTCAACGGCCCCCTGATGCTGATCCCGGGGAGCCACAAGCGCGGAGTCCTCGAAGCGAGACACGACACGTCCACGACCAGCTATCCCCTGTGGACCATCGACCATGAAACGATTGCTAAGCTCGTGCAGCGCGGAGGCCTGGTTGCCCCCAAGGGTCCGCCCGGATCGATGATCCTGTTCCACTCCTGCCTGGTGCACGCATCCACATCCAACCTGTCGCCCTGGAATCGGGTGAGCGTCTATCTGAGCCTGTGCGCCGTGTCGAATCACATCCGGCGATTCAAGCGTCCCGAATACATTGCGCATCGGGATTTCACGCCGCTGTGCTGCCTGCCGGACGACTGCCTGCTCCAGGACTACGAAGTGCCGCTTCCATGGAAGAACGGCACCCCGGCGGAGGCCCTCAAGCCGCTCGCCGCGGCGTAGGCGCCGATGAACCTCCACGTGAAGCTGCAGGAGCGCGAGGCTCAGGGCAGGCCGCTCCGCGTCGGCGTCATTGGCGCGGGCAAGTTCGCGGCGATGTATCTGGCCCAGGCCACGCGCACGCCGGGCGTGCACATCGCGGGAATCGCCGATCTCTCGCCCGCAGGCGCGCGCGCCAATCTTGCCCGAGTGGGATGGAAGCCCGAGAGCTACGCGGCGGTTTCGCTGGACGCGGCGCTGAAGGAGAGAAGGACGCACCTTTCGGAGGACTGGGAGGGCCTGGTATCCCACCCGTTGATAGACATCGTGATCGAAGCGACGGGAAACCCGATTGCAGCCGTCGCCCACACGCTCGCGGCATTCCGCAACCGCAAGCACGTGATCATGGTTACCGTGGAGGCCGACGCGGTGTGCGGACCGCTGCTCGCGCAGAAGGCCCGAGAAGCCGGGGTAGTCTACAGCTTGGCCTACGGCGACCAGCCGGCGATCATCTGCGACCTCGTCGACTGGGCCCGCGCAGCCGGATTTCCGGTCGTCGCGGCGGGGCGTGGCCACAAATGGCTCCCGCACTTCGCCCAATCGACACCCGAGACGGTATGGCAGCACTATGGGCTTACCTCGGAGCAGGCGCGCCTCGGCGGCCTGAACCCGAAGATGTTCAATTCCTTCCTGGACGGCTCGAAGCCGGCGATCGAGTGTACCGCCGTGAGCAACGCGACGGGGTTGACGCCGGCGCCGGATGGCTTGGCGTATCCAAGCGCGTCGATCGACGCGTTGCCTGCGATCATGCGGCCCAGGTCCGAGGGGGGGTGCCTCCACCACAAGGGCCAGGTGGAGGTTGTCTCGTCGCTGGAGCGCGACGGAACCGCGATACCCTACGACATCCGCTTTGGCGTCTGGGTGGTATTCGAGGGGGAGTCGGAGTACATCCGCCGTTGCTTCCTAGAATACGGCGTATGCACCGACCCTTCGGGGCGGTACGCGTGCATGTACAAGCGGTGGCACCTTATCGGGCTCGAAGTTGGCATCTCCGTCGCCTCCGTGGGGCTCCGTGGCGAGGCCACGGGTTGTCCGTCGGGATTCCGAGCGGATGCCGTGGCGACAGCGAAGCGGGACCTGCGAACGGGAGAATTGCTTGACGGCGAAGGGGGTTACACCGTGGTTGGCAGGCTTATGCCAGCGGCCGAATCCCTCCGCATAGGGGCGCTGCCCCTGGGCCTCGCCCATGAAGCCAGGGTCCTCAAGGCCGTCCCGGCCGGTGCGCCTTTGCTGTGGAGTGACGTGGCCGTCGACGGCTCCAGCGCCGCCGTGAGGCTACGCCGGGAGATGGAAGCCGGATTCAGGGTGCCGATGCGGCGCACCACATATGACAACGTGGTATGACGGAAATGTAACGGTCTGGAATTCCTCGCCATTTCACTGCAAATATAGTGTAATGCGGGGTTCGGGGAGGGAGCGGGTTGGGGCGGCCTGTTCCAGTTCCGGGGCAGGGAAAACCATGAAAACCACATCTAGACCGCTAACGCTGGTTCATGATTCGGTCGAGGCGAAGCTCGCGCCCCTGAAAGTACTCGTCATCGACGATCAGTCCACAGGGCGCATCGTCCTCAGCGAAATCATGCGAGGCTTGGACGCCAGCCTCGAAGTCACCACCTTCGCCGATCCGCTCGAGGCTATCGAGTTCGCACGTCGGCATCCCGTGGACATGGTGCTCACCGATTACAAGATGCCGAACTTGGATGGAATCGAGGTGATCCGGCGCCTGCGGCGCATTTTCGGCTACGAGGACGTGCCCATCGTGTGCATCACTGTCGTCAACGATCGCGAAGTGCGGTATCGCGCTCTCGAGGCCGGGGCGACCGACTTCCTCATCCGCCCCATCGACCGGCTGGAATGCGGTGCCAGGTGCCGCAATCTGCTGAGTCTGCGCCGCCATGAGATCCTGAAGAAGAACCGCACGCGGATCCTCGAGCAGAAGATCGACGAGGCGACGCGCGAGCTGCGCCGGCGCGAGGTGGAAACGCTGTTTCGGCTCGCCAAGGCCGCGGAACAGCGTGACAAGGTCACCGGCATGCACCTAGTGCGCATGGCCAAGTACTCTGCCCTGATTGCCAGAGGGGTGGGTCTGTCTGCCGCCGAGCAGGACGCGATCGAGCTTGCAGCCCCGATGCACGACATCGGAAAGATCGGGATTCCCGACCGCATCCTGCAGAACCCTGGCAGGCTCGACGGCAACGACCTGCGTGTCATGCAATCGCACGCACGAATCGGCTACGACATGCTCAAGGACAGCTCCTCCGGTTATCTGCAGATGGCGGCCGTGATCGCGCTCGGCCACCACGAGAAGTACGACGGCAGCGGCTACCCCACGGGGCTGCGGGGCGAGCACATCCCCTTGGAGGCGCGCATCGTCGCGATCGCTGACGTCTACGACGCTCTGACGTCGGTGCGCCCTTATAAGCCGGCGTGGCCGGTCGACGAGGCGCTCGCGTACATGGAAGACCACGCTGGACGCCACTTCGACCCAAAGCTTGTGGAAATCCTCTCGCGCGAGCGCGAGGAGGTCCTGTCCATCGGCGAGCGCTTCGCCGACCAGGTCGCGGAGTAAGCTCGATCCCATGGCCTTGAACTCGCTCCTTGCGCGTCTCCGCGGTCGCATAACCAGCGGCGCGGACAGCGAGCAGGAGCAGGCGAAACTACGCCTCGGCGTCGGGCTAGTGCTGTTCCTTTACCTTCTGCCCCACGCTGTCGGCGAGGGCGGGCCGAACGTAATGCTGTTCGCCGCGATGGGTTGCTATCTTGTCCTGTGCGTGACGGTCCTGGCCTGGATCCAGGTCGCCCCGGGAGCGACGCCTCCAAGGCGTGTTTTCGCCGCCTTCCTGGACATTGGCTCGACCTCCGCGTTCATGTACTACTTGGGAGAGTCGGGGGCGGTTCTGTACACCATCTATCTCGTGGTCATGTTCGGACACGGGTTCCGCTACGGAAAGCCGTACCTGTACAACGCACTGGCCCTGAGCGTCCTCGGCTTCGGCCTTGTCCTCTCGTTCAGCGAGTACTGGATCGAAAATCGCACGCTCGGCCTCGGGCTTCTCGTTGGAATGATAGTGCTTGCGTTTTGGGTCGGAAAGATGGTGACGCGTCTGTTTGACTCGCTGCGTCGCGAGGAAGCCGCGAATCAGGCGAAGCGCAGATTCCTGTCCACCGTCAGCCACGAGATGCGCACTCCGCTGAACGCGATTATCGGCATGAACGATCTGCTGCGCGATACGCAGTTGAACACCGAGCAGGCGGAGATGGTGAAGGCGATGCACGAAGCATCGCACTCCATGCTCAAGCTTATCGAGGACGTGCTGGACATCTCGAAGATCGAGGCGGGCAAGGTCAGCATCGAGGAAACCGATTTTGACCTCCACAGCCTCATCAACGGAACAGCGGTAGTGCTCGGCCCGCAAGCCGAGATCCGGGGCCTGCAGTTCAGGGCTCACGTCATGCCGGAGGTTCCGCATGCGCTGCGGGGAGATCCGTACCACTTGCGGCAGGTGCTCTACAACCTCATCGGGAACGGCATCAAGTTCACCCAGGCGGGGAGCGTCAGCCTCACGGTATCCAGCCTGGGTGAGAGCGACCATGCTGTCCGCCTGAGGTTCTCCATCGACGATACGGGCATCGGCATCGCGCCGGAGGCGCAGGACCGAATCTTCGAGAGCTTCACGCAGGCGGACGAATCGACCACGCGGCGCTATGGCGGAACCGGATTGGGAACTACTATCTCCAAGCAGCTGGTGGAGATGATGGGAGGCCAGATCGGGTTGCAGAGCACGCCGGGCAAGGGCAGCACCTTCTGGTTTGAACTGCAGCTCAAGAAGCAGGTCGCGGGTCAGGCCCCCGAGACGTCCTTCCGGCTGAACGATACCCGCATCATGCTCCTCGGTTTCGCGGAGGCGGAGCTTCGCTTGCTCGAGCACGACCTCTCCACCTGGGGAGCGCGTACCGGACGCGAAGCGGGGCCGGACGCAGCTGGGGCGCGGCTCGCGGAAGCACAGTCACTCGGGCACCCCTACCACCTTGTGCTGATTCGCGACGCAGGGGAGATCGAGCACGCGCGCCTTGTCGGGCGCCTGAGCAGTCTTCGCGGCCAGAAGCATCCTCCCTTGGTGCTATGCGGGCGTGGCCTTTCCCAGGATCGCACGGCCGCGGCGCTGGCCGGCGGGTTCGCGGCGGTGCTCGAGTTGCCTTTCAAGAAGCGGCTGCTGTTCAACGCGATCCATTCCGCGACCGCCGTCCAGGAAAGCCAGGAAGGGGTCATATCCCTCAGCGATTACTATGCGGCGCGCGACGCCAACAAGCGCCGCTATCAGATCCTCGTAGCGGAAGACAACGTGGTCAACCAGCGTGTCATCGTGGGGATACTGGAGCGCGCAGGACACAGAGTCAGGGTCGTGGGCGACGGTGAGCAGGCGCTCGACGTTCTTGAGAACGAGCGTTTCGATGTCGTGATCATGGACCTGAACATGCCGGAGCTGGGCGGGCTGGACGCGGCGCGCGCCTACCGCTTCATGGATCCGGAAGCGGTGCATGTTCCGATCATCATGCTATCCGCGGACGTGACCGCGGAGGCGCGAAAGGAATGCGAGGATGCGGGCGTGGACGCGTTCCTACCCAAGCCGGTCGAGGCGCGCCGGCTGCTGGATATGATCGCGCACCTTGTCTCCAAGCGGGCGAGCGAGCAGGCGGCCGCGGTCGAGAGCGCCGCGCAAGCCGAGCCAGCGATCATCAACCCGGCAGCGCTGGCCGAGCTCGAGCTGATCGGGTCGGGAGGCAGTTTCATGCCCGAACTCGTCAACGGCTTCATCCAGGACGGCGAGGCCCTGCTGCGGCAGATGGAGGCCGCCATAGGCGCCAAGCAGTACGACGGCTTGAAGGATCTGGTTCACGCGATGAAGGGCTCGGCGGTGACGCTGGGTGCGGATCAGCTATGCAAGACGTGCGTGGGCATCAATGCACAGACGAGCTCGGAGCTGGAAGCGAGCGCGCCGAGGGCGCTCAAGCTGGTGCGCGAACACTTCCAGCAGACACGCGCATCGCTGCTGGAGTACCTGAGGAAAAGCCAAAGCGCCGCGCGCTAGCGGATCGGGGTTCGGGTTAAATGATCGATTCAGCATTGCGGGATCAGGTAATCCACCGCCTCCTTGCCTCATCCGATGCCAAAATCGCCGCGGCCGAGGTCACCGACGCGACTTCACTCCGAGACGATCTGGACATCAGCTCTCTAATTCTCATCACTCTCGCGTCCGAGCTGGAGGGCGCCCTGGGTGTTGAATTCGACGACGAGGAGCTGAGCCGCATCCAGACTATAGGCGAGCTGTTCGAGGCGATCGAGAAAAGCCGGCGGCGCTCGCGGTCGGCGTGACGCGATTCCGATCGATGGCCTCTCGGCGCGTGGCGATCACCGGAGTGGGTCTGATCTCGTGTCTCGGGCACGAGTATCCCCGGGTCGTCGAAGCTCTTCGGGCCGGAGCGAGCGGCGTGCGCGGCATGCCGGAATGGGAAGGTTTGGGCCTCAAGAGCCGGGTGGCGGGTGCGATTGCCGGAGTGGAGTCCAAGCTCGAGCGCACGCCGATTCCGAAGAGACTGCTGCCGGCGATGTCGGAAGCGTCCAAGTACTGCTGCATCGCCGCGCTCGATGCGGTAGAGGATTCCGGCCTCTCGGAGGCCGAAGTGCAGTCGGATGCCACGGCCTGCATCGTCGGGACGGGTATCGGGAGCGTCGAATCGATCTACGCCGGGGGACAGCAGGTCTACGCCGGCGAGATCTCCAGGCTCAGCCCTTTCGTCGTGCTGAAAGGCATGGCGAGCTCCTCGAGCGCGGCGGTGGCCAACCTGCTCAAGGTCCACGGTCGCAGCTACTCGATCAGCTCGGCGTGCTCGACATCCTCGCACAGCATCGGGACGGCGTACGAGCTCATCCGTCATAGTCTCGCGGATCGCGTGATCGCGGGAGGAGGGGAGGAGGTGCACCCACTGATCACCGCGGGATTCCAGGCGCTGAGATTTGCACTTTCCTCGAAGTACAACGACACCCCGGAACGCGCGTCCCGCCCGTACGATCGTGAGCGCGACGGCTTCGTGATCGGCGGCGGAGCGGGCATCGTCGTTCTGGAGGCCCTCGAACTCGCGCTCGCGCGGGGGGCCAAGGTGCGCGCCGAGGTCATCGGCTTTGGCACCAGCTCGGACGGGTTCGACATGGTGATGCCGGAGCCGACTGGCGCTCACGCCGCGAAGTGCATGCTCAACGCGATACACGACGCGGGGATGGGCCCCGGCGACGTCGGCGCAGTGAAGACCCACGGCACTTCGACGTCCAAGGGCGACCTCGCCGAGGTGATCGCGATGAAGACGGTGTTTGGCGGGGCGCTCCCGCCGTTCTCATCCACGAAGTCGATGACCGGCCATCCTCTGGGTGCGGCGGGCGCGTTGGAGACGATTTTTTGCGTGGGCATGCTGGAGCACGGCTTTATCGCGCCTTCGATCAACATCGAGACGCTGGACCCCGACTTCGAAGGATTGCCCGTCGTTCGGTCCGCGCGCCAGACCGAGCTGCGCACGATTCTGTCAAATAGCTTCGGATTCGGCGGTACCAACGCGAGCCTGCTTCTTGCTGGTTTTCGGCCCTGATGGAAGCCGGGGCTTGCGCGCCCGCAACGGGCCAAGCGAGAAAGTGCTGCCGGGGCGCGTCTGGACGCACCGGTCAAGACGGACCAGAGCCGCCCCGGCAGGCCGCGGATTCGCGGCTAAGACCGGCCCCCTCGGTTCGCTCGGGAGCCGGCTGGAGGGGTTGCTCAGGCCATCGCGAAGCGGAATTCGCGGGCAGGTTCCTCGAGCGCGGGCCCTTCCGTGCGCCGGATCTGCGAGCGTCCGAGACGGCCCATCAGCTTGAGATCCTTTTCCTCGACGCGCAGCGCGGCGTCGACCCAGACATTCGCGATGTTGAGCAGCTCTTCGTAGCTCACGGGATTGAGGTGCCGGCGGCACTCGAACATTGCCTGCATGCCGTTGCGACGCCGCTCGTTGCCGCGGATGTAGGCGCGAACTGCCGCTTCCCCGTCGCCGTTTTCCGCGATCACGTCCACTACGCCCATGTCCTTGAGCTGGGCCGCGGTATAGACTCGTCCCGAGAGGATCATCTCCTCGGCGCACCTGATCCCGACGCGCCGCGCGAGCAGGCTGTAGGCGCCGTTGCCGGGGAACAGGTTGAACAGGATTTCCGGCAGGCCCATCTGCGAGCGACGCTCGGCGATGATGACGTTGGAAGCGAGCGCGGTCTCGAACCCCCCCCCGAGCGCCTCTCCCTGCACCAGCGAGATCGTGGTGATCGGGCTGTTATAGTTGCACAACCTCGGGTACATGTTGTCGACGCACAGCTTGGCATAGCGGACGAGGGTGTCACGGTCGCCCGAGCGGATCAGCTGCACGAGATTCGCGAGATTACCGCCGAGGCTGAAAATGCCCTCCACTCTGGAGGCGCCGACGTAGTAGTGGATCTGGCGCAGCTCCCCGTGGTGGAGCACGCGTCCTCCGGAGGACTCGATCGCGCTATCGTGGGCGCGGAGCTCTTCGAGCATGCCCATGTTGAAGCAGGGCGCGCCGGAGGGCTTCATGTAGGTCCAGGCGGCGCTTAGGTCGGGATCGAAACGGACTTCGATTTGCCGGTATTGCTTTTGAAAAATCCCCTGTATTGCCCCAAAATCGACCGGTGCGTTCATGATTTTTCCCTTTCGTTGGTGTGATGGAGAAGCGGATTGCAGAAGAAGTACGTCTTGCGCAGACTATACTCCCAAATCGAAAGCTCGCAAGGGATGCGTATTCCATTGTCGTATTCCATCGTCATGGGCGCGGCGCGGGGATGGACGGCGCCGTGCCCCGGGAAATGCGTGAAAATTTGGCACCCGGATAGGGCGTGCGCAGGTGCGTGCGCGATATGACCAACCTCAAGACTCGCGCCCGGATACTGCTGCTCGTGGTGCTTGCGGCTCTGCCCGCGCTGGCTTTTACCGTGTACAGCGCGCTGGAGCGCCGCGAATCGCAGGAGAGGCAGGCGCGCGCCGAGCTTGTCCGGCTGGTGAAGCTGGCTGCGATGCAGCAGTGGCAGGTCGTGGAGAGCGCACGGCAGATGATGGTGGCTTCCCTGCCCATTCTCGTCACGCTGCTCGAGGACAGGAAGCGTTGCACGGATTACTTCAGGAATCTGCTCGCTCAGAACCGGAACAGCTATCACGCCATGGGGTTGTTCGACGAGAGCGGTAACCTGCTTTGCAACGCGGTGACATGGCAGGCCAAGGTGTACAGCGGCGACCGCCTCTATTTCAGGTTGGCCAAGGAGACCGGCCGATTCGCCGTGGGCGAATATCAGGTCGGCCGCGTGACGGGGCAGGCCGGGATCAATTTCGGATTTCCCGTGACGGACGCGGACAAGAAGGTGCGTGCAGTGGCGTTCGCCGGGCTCGACCTCGGGAATCTCGCGCGCATGGCCGAAGCGACCCCGCTGCCCCCCGAGGGCATCCTGAGCGTGATCGACGTCAAGGGCACGATTCTCTCGCGAAAGCCCGTGTTGAATGAGCGAGTCGGACAAAAGCTCTGGAATCCGCAGGTGATCGAGTCAATACTCGCCGGCGGCGAGGGCGTGCTCGAGGTCAAGGGCGAGGACGGAGTCGAGTGGCTGCTCGCCCATCAGGTGATCTACAAGAACCCCGACGGCGCCTTTCCGCTGCGCGTCCTGATCACGGTGCCGCTCGGCCAGGTGTTCGCCGAGGCCAATCGCGCGCTGGTCCGCGACCTGCTCGGCATAACGCTGGCCACGCTGTTCCTGCTGGTCGCCGCGTGGTTCGGAGCGGAGCTGTTCATGCTGCGCAAGTTCAGGGCGCTCCTTCGCGCTGCCGAGCGGATGCGCAGCGGCGATCTTAACGCTCGCACCGGAATCGCTTACGGGAAGGAAGAGCTCGGCCAACTCGCGCACGCGTTCGACGACATGGCCGGGGCGCTGCAGCAGCGCGAAAGGCGCCTGCAGGAGCAGGCGATATCGGACCCGCTGACCGGCCTCTACAACCGGCGCTACATCAGCGAATTCCTCCCGCGCGAGCTGGCGCGATCCGGGCGGAACACCGCCCCGGTCGCCGTCATCCTGCTGGACCTCGACCGGTTCAAGCGGATCAACGATTCCTTCGGGCACGAAGCCGGGGACCTCGTGCTCAATTCAATAGGGAATCTGCTGAAAGGCAAGGTGCGAGGCAGCGACATCGCGTGCCGCTACGGAGGGGAGGAGTTCGCTCTGGTGCTTCCGGAGACCGGCCTGGAGGCGGCTGAGCGGCGCGCCGAGGACATCCGCCTCTCGATCTGGGGTCTCGAGCTCAGCTACGAGGGGAAAGGCCTCGGACGGGTCGCCGCGTCCTTCGGCATCGCGCTGTACCCCGAGCATGCGCAGGACGCCGACGGACTGCTCCGCGTCGCCGACATGGCGCTCTACGCGGCAAAGGGCGCCGGCCGCAACCGGGTGGTCGTGGGCCACCGCAACGGGACGGTGGCCGCGTAATGGCGAAAAGATGGCTCCCCGACCAGGGCTCGAACCTGGGACCTGCGGATTAACAGTCCGTCGCTCTACCAGCTGAGCTATCGGGGAATCGGGCCTCCGGCCGAGCGTCATGCCGGAGGAGTTGGAGGCGCGTATTCTAATTCGCGCTAGGAGCCCGGTCAACGAAAGGGCCACGCGGAAGCCTCGATGCTTAGGCATAATTGGCTTTCGAGATTCGCGCACCGGAGGAAAATTCCATTGTTTCGGATGATCGGCACAGCTGCCCCGGCGTTTTCGCTACTGCTGGTCGCTCCCGTCCCTTGTGCCGCGCAGGACGGCGACTGGCCCAGCCGCACGATCCAGATCGTGGTGCCGTACACGCCCGGCACTGGCGCGGACATTCTCGCGCGCATCCTCGGGCCGAAGCTCGCAGAGCGCTGGAAGGTCGCGGTGGTCACCGAGAACAGGGCCGGCGCGTCGGGCAATATCGGAACCGATTTCGTCGCCAAGGCCCCGGCCGACGGCTACACGCTGCTGTGCACCGCGACTTCGTTCGGCACCAGTCCGGCTGTCAACCGGAAGCTGCCCTTCGATCCCGTCAAGAGCTTCGTTCCCGTGATACAGCTCGCGAGCAGCTCCGTCGCCGTCATCGTCACACCGGCGCTGCCTGCGAAGTCGATGAGGGAATTCGTGGAGCTTGCGCGCAGCCAGCCGGGCAAGCTCTACTATTCTTCTCCCGGGAGCGGCGGGCCGCAGCACCTGGCGATGGAGCTCCTGAAACAGAATGCGCACATCGACCTGGTACATGTTCCGTACAAGGGATCGGGGGGCGCGCTCACGGACCTCGTCGGAGGTCACGTGCAGGCAATGATCGTGTCCCTGCAGACGGTTGCTCCGTATGTTCAGAGCGGCAAGCTGCGCATGCTGGCCGTGATGAGCGCCGAACGCTCCCCGGCGTTCCCGGAGGTGCCGACGCTCAAGGAGCTGGGCCTCACCGATCTCGAGGTGGACACGTGGTACGGCGTCTTCGCTCCTGCGGGCACGAGCGGGCCGGTCGTCGCCAAGCTGAACGCCGAGTTGAACGCTTTGCTTGCGCAGCCGGACACGCGCGAGCTGCTCGCCAAGCAGGGCATGAACGCGGCAGGGGGGAGCTCCGAGCATTTCGGCGAGCTGGTGCGCAGGGAGCTGGCACGCTGGTCGCGCGTCGTGGCCGCCGCCGGCATCAAGGCCGATTAGACGGATGCGGGGGAGCAGATGAATCAGGTTGAAGACCTCGTCGCCGCGTACCGGATACTCGCAGAGCAGGGGGTGATCGACGCCTACGGGCACGTCAGCGTGCGCTCCGCGAGCGATCCCCGGCGCTACCTGCTCGCGCGCTCGGTCGCGCCAGAGCTCGTGACCCACGGCGACATTCTGGAGTACGACCTCGACAGCAACCCGATCGACCCGCGCGGTCGGGAGTCGGTCCGCGAGCGTTTCATCCACGGAGAGATCTACAAGGCTCGGTCCGAGGTGAACGCCGTCGTCCACAATCACTCCCCCTCGGTGGTGCCGTTCAGCGTCACCGCGGTCGCGATGCGGCCGCTGTTCCACATGGCCGCGTTCGTAGGGCAAGGCGTGCCGAACTTCGAGATCCGCGACGCGGAAAAGGGCACCGATCTCCTGGTCAAGACCCCCTACCTCGGCCAGGCGCTGGCGAAGACGCTGGGCAGGAGTCCCGCGGCGCTCATGCGAGGGCACGGCTCCGTCACCGTGGGCGAGACCCTCCCGCGCGCAGTCGGGCGCAGCATCTACCTGGAGCTCAGCGCACGCATGCAGCTGCAGGCGATGACGATCGCAGGGCCAGCAGGCAAGATCGTCTACCTCGACGAAGCGGAAATCCGCGCTTCTGTCCCGGTGCAGGACTACAACCGCGCCTGGCCGATGTGGCGCGCCAGGGCGCTCGCCGGTCTCAAGGCGCCGGGATGACGTGATCTTCGAACTTATCGCCGACCGGCTCGCCGCGATCGGTCGCGCGGGTCTGATGCGGCGCCGCCTTGCACGCGAGGGCGCTCAGGGGCCCCGCATACGCGTCGAAGGGCGGGAATACGTCGCGTTCTGCAGCAACGACTACCTCGGGCTTGCCAATCACCCGCGCGTCGTGGAAGCGGCGGTCGATGCGGCGCGGCGCCACGGAATAGGGCAGGGAGCGTCGCACCTGCTGAGCGGGCACAGCGCGGAGCACGATCGGCTCGAGTCGGCGCTCGCCGAATTCGTTCGGATGCCGCGGGCGCTCCTGTTCTCGAGCGGCTACCACGCGAACATCGGCGTCATCACCGCCCTTGCGGGACCGGAGGACGTCGTGTACTCCGACGCCCTGAACCATGCTTCTCTGATCGATGGGGTGCGCCTGTCGCGCGCAAAGGTGGTGCGCTATCCGCATGGCGACATCGATTTCCTGTCTCACGCACTGGCGTCCTCCGGCGGTGGGGCCAGGCTCGTCGTCACCGACGGCGTGTTCAGCATGGACGGCGACATCGCGCCGCTGCCGGATCTGCTGGATCTGTGCGAGCGCCACGACGCCCTGCTCGTGCTTGACGATGCGCACGGCTTCGGCGTCCTCGGTCCCGAGGGCCGGGGCTCGCCGGCGCATTTTTCGGCACGCTCGCCGCGTATCGTGTATGTCGGCACCCTGGGGAAGGCCGCGGGGGTTTCCGGCGCCTTTGTCGCCGGCGCGCCGGACATCGTCGAGACCGTGCTGCAGCGGGCGCGAACCTATATCTACACCACGGCGACGCCCGCGTTGCTCTGCGCCGCCGTGGAGGCCAGCCTCCAGCTGGTCCGCAACGAGGAGTGGCGGCGGGAGCGGCTGAGGGAGCACATCGCGTCTCTCAAGCGCCTGCTGAACGACGTCGAGCCCCGCCTCGCGCGATCGGACACGCCGATCCAGCCGCTCGTCCTCGGCGCCAACGCCAGGGCGCTCGAAGCGGCCTCCGCGCTGCGCGAGCGGGGGATCCTGGTTCCGGCGATCCGGCCGCCGACCGTGCCCGAGGGCACGGCGCGCCTGCGGATCTCGCTTTCGGCGGCGCACAGCGAGGAGGATCTTTCCCGCCTCGCGCGGGCATTGCGCGAAACCTGCGCCCGCGGCGCCGAGGCTCACGCTTGAACGACGACGTGGGCCGGGGCTACTTCGTCACGGGGACCGACACGGGAGTCGGCAAGACGCTCGTCGCGTGCGCGCTCCTGCGGGCCTTTGCGTCGGCCGGATACTCGACGGTCGGAATGAAGCCGGTCGCCGCGGGAAGCGAAGAAGGGCGCTGGTCCGACGTGGACGCCCTGGTTGGGGCGAGCACCGTCGAAGCACCCGCGAGGCTGGTGAACCCCTACGCCTTCGAGGCCGCAATCGCGCCGCATATCGCGGCCGAGCTCGCCGGCGTCACGATCGAGATCGATGCGATAGCGCGCGCCTATGAAGACCTGTCGCGGCGAGCCGACGTGGTCGTGGTCGAAGGCGTCGGCGGCTTTCTCGTCCCACTCAACGCGCGCGCCACCGGCTCGGACCTCGCGCGCCGACTCGCCCTTCCCGTCGTGCTGGTCGTGGGAATGCGCCTGGGCTGCCTCAACCACGCGCTCCTCACCCGTGCGCAGGTCGCCGCGAGCGGCCTTCGCTGCGCGGGATGGGTGGCGAACTGCATCGCGCCCGGCATGCCGCAGCTCGAGGCGAACATCCGCGCTCTCGACGACAGGCTGGGCTGCCCGCTGCTCGGCGTCGTGCCCTTCCTGAGGGAGCCGCGGGCCGAAAGCGTCGCCCCTCTCCTGCGGAGAAACCTGATCGAGGCGACGGCGTGAGCTCAAATGCCGGACTCGCCGAGCGCAGCATACGTGCAGTCTGGCATCCGTGCACCCAGATGAAGCACCACGAGGCGCTGCCGCCGGTGCCGATCAGCCGCGCGCAAGGGGTCTGGCTCCACGACTTCGAAGGCCGGCGCATCCTGGACGCGATCGGCTCCTGGTGGGTCAACCTGCTCGGGCACGGCCACCCGCGAATCGGCGCCGCGCTCCGGGCTCAGCTCGATTCGCTCGAGCACGTCATGCTCGCGGGCCTCACCCATGAGCCCGCCGTCGAGCTCGCCGAGCGTCTCGGGCGCCTCGCGCCGGGCGGCCTGGGCCACTGCTCCTTCGGCTCGGACGGTGCGTCCGCGGTCGAGATCGCGCTCAAGATGAGCCACCAGTATTGGAGGAACGTCGGAAAGCCGCGGAAGACGGAGTTTGTCGCTCTCGCCAACGGCTATCACGGCGAGACGCTCGGTGCCCTCTCGGTGACCGACATCGCGCTTTACCGCGACTGCTACGCACCTCTGCTTCAGAGCAGCACGCGGCTGCCTTCGCCCGACTGGCGCCTCGCGCGCGAGGGTGAGACGCCCGCGGAATTCGGCGGCCGCTGCGCGCTCGCGCTCCAGGCGCATCTCGAGCGGCACGCCGAGCACACCGCCGCCCTGTTCGTCGAACCTCTGGTGCAATGCGCCGGGGGCATGGCGATGCACCACCCGGAATACCTGCGGCGCGCGCGGGAGATCTGCGACCGCTTCGGGGTGCTCCTTGTCGCCGACGAGATCGCTGTGGGCTTCGGGCGCACTGGCACGCTGTTCGCGTGCGAGCAGGCGGGGATCGCGCCGGACCTGATGTGCCTGTCCAAGGGCATCACCGGGGGCTACCTGCCCCTGTCGGTGGTGATGGCGAGCGAGCGCGTATTCCGGGCTTTCTACGACGACGCCCTGGAGCGCGCATTCCTGCATTCGCACTCCTACAGCGGCAACCCGCTCGCCTGCCGCGCAGCGCTCGCCGTGCTCGATGTCATGAAGGAAGAAGGCGTGCTCGAGCGCAACCGCGGCACCGCGGCCTATCTCAACCAGCGCGCCGCGGCGGTCCGCTCCCATCCCCGGGTCGAGCATTTCCGAAACACCGGGATGATCTGGGCGTTCGACGTGAAAGGCGCCGGTCCGGGATTCGCGAGGGATTTCTCGCGGAAGGCGCTCGACGCCGGGGTACTGCTGCGGCCCCTGGGCTCGACCGTATACTGGATGCCGCCGTACGCCATCGGCACGGCAGAAATCGACTTTCTGCTGGACACCGTGGCCAGGCTCCTGGACTCGACATGATGCTCGCCTTTCCCGACAGCCCGTTCCGGCTCGCCCAGGCCTTCCCGCCGGCGGGTGACCAGCCCGAGGCGATCGAGAAGCTCGTCGGAGGCATCCGCGACGGGCTCTCCTACCAGACGCTGCTCGGCGTCACCGGCTCGGGGAAGACATTCACGATGGCGAACGTCATCGCGCGCCTCGGACGGCCGGCGCTGGTGCTCGCCCCGAACAAGACGCTGGCGGCGCAGCTCTACGCAGAGATGCGCGAATTCTTCCCCGAGAACGCCATCGAGTACTTCGTCTCGTACTACGACTACTATCAGCCCGAAGCCTACGTCCCGTCTCGCGACCTCTACATCGAAAAGGACTCGAGCATCAACGAGCACATCGAGCAGATGAGACTGTCGGCGACCAAGTCCCTGCTCGAGCGCGAGGACGCGGTGATCGTGGCGACGGTGTCGTGCATCTACGGTATCGGCGACCCGGTCGACTACCACGGCATGATCCTCCACGTTCGCGAGAAAGAGGAGCTGTCGCAGCGCGACATCATCGCGCGCCTCGTCGCGATGCAGTACACGAGGAACGAGCTCGAGTTCAAGCGGGGAGCGTTCCGCGTGCGGGGAGACGTCCTCGACGTCTTTCCGGCGGAGAATTCCGAGACGGCGCTGCGCATCTCGCTCGAGGACGACGAGGTGGAGAGCCTGACTCTGTTCGATCCACTCACCGGGCACGCGAGCCAGAGGGTGCCGCGCTTCACGGTCTATCCATCGAGCCACTACGTGACGCCGCGCGCGACGACGCTGAGGGCGATCGAGGACATCAAGGTCGAGCTCGCCGAGCGCATCGACTACTTTCAGAAGGCGGGAAAGCTCCTCGAGGCGCAGAGGATAGAGCAGCGCACGCGCTTCGACCTGGAGATGCTGAACGAGCTCGGCTTCTGCAAGGGAATAGAGAACTACTCGCGCCACCTCTCGGGCAGGAAGGAAGGCGAGCCCCCGCCGACCCTCATCGACTACCTCCCTCCGAACGCCCTCATGTTCATCGACGAGTCGCACGTCACCATCGGACAGCTCGGGGGCATGTACCGGGGCGACCGCTCACGCAAGGAGAACCTCGTCGCGTACGGCTTCCGACTGCCCTCGGCGCTCGACAACCGTCCGCTCAAGTTCGAGGAGTTCGAAAGAGTGATGCGCCAGACCGTGTTCGTTTCGGCCACGCCGGCGGAGTACGAGCGCGAGCGTTCTGGGCAGATCGTGGAGCAGGTGGTGCGGCCGACGGGGCTGGTCGACCCGATGCTCGAGGTGCGCCCCGCCTCGACGCAGGTCGACGACTTGCTCGGCGAGATCAACCTGCGCGTCGGGCGCGCCGAGCGCGTGCTGGTCACCACGCTGACCAAGCGCATGGCCGAGGAGCTCACCGACTATCTCGCCGAGCACGGCGTCAAGGTCCGCTACCTGCACTCGGAGGTCGAGACGGTCGAGCGCGTCGAGATCATCCGCGACCTGCGCCTGGGAAAATTTGACGTGCTCGTCGGCATCAACCTGCTGCGCGAGGGATTGGATCTTCCGGAAGTATCGCTGGTCGCCATTCTCGACGCCGACAAGGAAGGGTTCCTGCGTTCGGAGCGCTCGCTCATCCAGACCATCGGCCGCGCGGCGCGCCACCTGCACGGAATGGCGATCCTGTACGCGGACACCGTCACCGAGTCGATGAAGCGGGCGATCGGGGAAACGGACCGGCGCCGGGCCAAGCAAATCGAGTTCAACGCGAAGCGCGGCATCACGCCTACCGGCATCTCGAAGCAGGTGCGCGACATGATCGAGGGCGCGCGCGACATCGAGGACGCCGGGCTGCTTCTGAAGGCAGCGCAGGAGCACGCGCGCTACGAGTCGATGTCCGAGAGGCAGCTTGGCCGGGAGATCAAGCGTCTGGAGAAGCAGATGCTGGAGTACGCGCGCAACCTGGAGTTCGAGAAGGCGGCGGAGGCGCGCGACCGCCTGGGCGAGCTCAGGCGCGGATTCTTCGGCGCCTCGCCCGAGGACGAGGCGCCGGCGAGTACTCCGGGCTAGGCGAGGAGCCGCCCCGGCGCTTCGCCCCCGACGATGACCGGCCCGCCGCTCAGCCAGGGGCCGTCCGCGAGCTGAAGCTGGATGGCGTAGCAGGCGAGGGTGCCGGGGGTCACTGTCCCGCGCGGGCCTATGGCGCTTCCCACGACCGAGAACGGCCGGGTGCCCACGCAGGCCTCGAGCGTCCAGAACGCTATTGCGCCCGGAGGCGGTCCGCCCGAGACTCCGGTATTCCAGGTCGCCCAGTCCGAGGTCCATTGCTGCGCCTGCCTCCACGACGGCGGAGCGCTCGGAGAAAGGCAGCGCGCGACGCGGGCCCAGACCGCCTTGTACGCGATCGACAACTCGATCGCATAGCGCCCGCCGAGATGGCAGTCCCCTTCGAGGCGCCGCAGCGCCGTTCCCGCGCCGAGGTCCGGAGCGATCCGCGGCAGCACTTCCTCCGCGCCGTCGTGCCGCGCCGACCTTTCGATCGCAGCGAGGACTTCGGATGCGCGCGCCGCCGCGAGGGGAACCGAGCCGAACGCCCTCACGGCGATGTTTGCGGCCTTCCGCGCAAGCCTGATCTCGGTATCGTCGGCGGGCTGGCGTATCGACGCGAAGAGCTCGCTCGCGTCGGTCAGGCGCTCTCCACGCGAAGCGAGCAGGGGCTCGGCGACCGTCCAGGGCAGCGCATCGAGCTCGAGGACCCCGACCGCCAGATCCGCCGGGAGGTTTTCGACGAGATCGGCCGCGGCGCGGCCGAGAGCGGCGACCGACCTGACCTCGCCCACGTGGCTCACGCTGCGGATCCAGTCGTGCATGCGCTTCGAGAACGCCGCGAGCAGTGTGGGTGCGCCCGTCGGCGGAACGACGAGCAGGCCTTCGTTCCAGTAGGGAACGAAGTGCGTGAGCCAGGCGACGGCGCTCGGGCGGGCGAAAGAAGTGTAGATCAACAGCGCGGCGAGTCCCGCCTCCCGTATCCTCGCTTGGAGGCGTGCGAGGCGGCCGTCGAGCACCGAGGCGGGAACCTCCTCGCGCGACCAGCTGATCAGTCCACGCCGCACGCGCTCACCCGGCGGGAACGGAAAACAGCCGCCGCGGGGTGCGGGTCAGGACTTCGCACCCGTTTTCAGTGACCCGGACCGAATCGCCGTGCACGAAGTAGCCGACCTCGGGATGGTAGGTGTTCGGATGCACGACGAGGGTCATGTCGGGCTCGAGAGCCAGCCCGACGTCCTCGAGCACCGCCGGGCGCCCGTCCACGTACAGCCCGAGGCCGTGCCCGCGCACCCGCGTGTATTCGGATGTCACGTACTCGCCCAGGCCGTGGCGGCGGAAGACCTCGTTCTGGGCGCGCGCGACATTTCCGGCGGTTGCCCCCGGGCGCACGGCGGCGATCCCCGCGGCGAGCGCCTCATCATATACAGCGAAGGCGCGCAGCTGAGCCTCGCTCGCCGCGCCGAGCACCAGCGTGCGGCAGATCTGCGCGTAGTAGCCCTGGACGCACGGCGTCAGCTCGGTCGTCACGAGGTCGCCCGGCGCGAGGCGCCGCTCGGTCGGGGGGTGCATGCCGCGCACCTCGCGGCCGCCGGAGCCGAGAATCTGGAAATTCTCCGGGCAGCCGCGCGACCGGAAGAAGGCCTCGACCTCCGCCACCAGCGCATATTCCGGGCGGCCCGAGCGCGCCGCTTCGCGAAACACGGCGTAGCCGTCGTCGGCGAGCGCCGCGGCGTGGCGAAGCGCTTCGATCTCGGGGAAAGACTTGCGCAGCATCAGCCGATCGAGCATCGCCGTCGCGGACGCGACGCTGGAGCGCAGCGGGCCGGCGGCGAGACGGAAGGGGACTGCAGCGGCCGGGGCGAGCGCGATGCGCGCGCCACCCAGCGAGCGTATCGCGGCTTCGGCCTCCTCGATTGGCGAAAGCGACCAGGTGACCTGCAGATTGTCCTGCTCGGCGCGGAAGCGCGCCGCTTCGGCAGGGGACTCCGCGACAACGCGAACCACCCTCCCGGTCTCGATGAACGCGAAGACCTGGCCTTCACCCGGCGCGAGGTCGGCCGCGTAACGCAGGTAGTCGCTGCGCCACGGGTCTCCGGCAACGACGAGGACATCCACGCCCTCCGCCGCCATCGCCGCGGCGAGGCGCGCTCGCCGCTCGGCGCGAAGGCGCTC
>Ga0187773_10000305_pt1 | contig 19908 bp, 20 predicted proteins | sample 0216_BV02_MP05_1_FD_133133 | JGI IMG/M metagenome (GOLD analysis project Ga0187773, IMG submission 133133) | Tropical peat soil microbial communities from peatlands in Department of Meta, Colombia - 0216_BV02_MP05_10_MG | ecosystem: Environmental > Terrestrial > Soil > Wetlands > Peat | place...
AAAAAGCGCGCCTACGGCTTGAGCGAGCGCGCATTTCCTTTTCCTTTAGACAAGGGTGTTTTGCCTGCCGGGTAACCGTTCTTCTTCAGGATATAGGCTGTGATGTCGGCTAGCTGCGAGTCCGATACTGCACCTGGGTCGTTTGCCGGCATATTCTGATGCTCGAAGCCGAGCAGATCGGCCAAGGTTTGTGTTTGCCAGGTTGCAAGAAATTGCGGCCCCCTGAGGGCAGGACCCGCTGCTCCGCTGAGATCCGGCATATGACATTCGGCGCAGTAATTATTAAAAAGCTGATGACCGCGATTCGCTTGGGCGCTGGTATACCAGCCTTTCTGTTTGGAGGTGGTGTCGGCCTGCGCGTTGCAAATTGTCGCGATGGCCAAAATTGTACCGATGGCAGTCATGCCAAGGTTAAAGACATTCGCAATTTTCATTTTCGCCCCCCTAAATAGATGCAGATTTAGAAATGCTTTCCTACAGAAACGGCATTATTGCTTGAAACGGCGCCGAAGGTGTTCATTTTGACATAATGTTATTAGCGATTAATTCGCGCAGCCGCAGCAGTGCCGTAGCACGCGCCGGCGGCCACGCCGTGATCAAACAACGCCTCAAGGCGGTCGCGGTCTTGGGTTGAAAGTTCAATGCTAACAGCTGCAGCGTTCTCTTCCAGCAATGCGAGGTGTTTAGTTCCTGGAATGGGTACAACATCACCTCCGCTTGATAGGACCCAAGCGAGGGCAATCTGGGCTGCGGTGGCATTTCTCGTCTTGGCAATTTCCCTGAGACGATCAACCAGTAGCAGGTTCTTGGTAAAGTTCTCGCCCTGAAAGCGCGGATGGCTGTGGCGCCAGTCATCCGGGGCCAAATCCTCGGGGCTGCGGATCCGAGCGGTCAGGAAACCGCGGCCCAGAGGCGAGTAAGCGACAAAACCGACCCCAAGCTCGCGAGCGGTCGATAAAACGCCGTCGGTTTCCGGGTCACGGCTCCAGAGCGAGTATTCACTTTGCAGGGCAGTTATCGGGTGGACCGAGTGTGCTCGCCGCAGGGTCTCCGGCCCCGCTTCCGAGAGCCCCAGATACCGGACTTTCCCTTCCCGAACGAGTTGCGCCATGGCGCCCGCTGTTTCCTCTATTGGCACCCGGGGGTCCACGCGGTGCTGATAATAAAGGTCGATGCATTCAACCCCGAGGCGACTTAGCGAGCCGTGACAAGCAGAACGAACGCGTTCCGGAGAGCTGTCCAAAGCCCAGTAGTTCGGGTCTCCCGGCTTGCGGGTAATACCGAACTTAGTCGCAATGATGAATTTGTCGCGCTTACCCTTGATTGCTCGCCCCACCAGTTCTTCGTTGGTGAAAGGGCCATAGATTTCTGCCGTGTCCAGGAAATCGATTCCGAGCTCGAGCGCACCGTTTATGGTGGCAATGGATTCCGCCTCGTTGACCTTGCCGTAGAACTCGCTCATTCCCATACACCCGAGCCCGAGTGCCGAAACTACAAGACCCTGGGCGCCAAGCTTGCGGCGTTGCATGTACAAGATTCCTTCCTTGACTGGTTTTTGCCGGCTTAAGGCTCAGTGCTTGCCGTCGACACGGTTTAAAATTGCCGGTACTCCGGAGCGGCTAGCAAGTAGCTGCGCGTTTAATTATACTGTGTTAGCCGCTATGGAATCGTTCTTGCCGTTTTGAGTTCGTGCGCGGTCTCGTTTTAAGCTCGCCTTGGCAGATCGTGTGTTACCGGGATGTCGGGGATTCTCTCCCAGACCATTAGAAGGGATTGATGCCATGAATCAGTTTAGTACCACGGCCGCTAATGCCTGCCCGTCGTATGTGAAAAACCAGCGCCTAAAAGATTGGGTCGGCAGTATCGCCCAGTTGTGCAAGCCGGAGCGCATCTATTGGTGCGAAGGTACGCAGGAAGAATACGACCGCCTGTGCGAGGATATGGTAGCTTCCGGCACCTTTATCAGACTCAATCCCAAGCTTCGCCCAAACAGTTATCTCGCCCAGTCTGACCCGACAGACGTGGCCCGGGTCGAAGACCGCACTTTCATTTGCAGCAAGAACAAAGATGATGCCGGTCCGAGTAATAACTGGGTCGCCCCGGATGAAATGCGCGCAACCCTGGGTAAGCTGTTCGAGGGCTGCATGCGTGGACGAACCATGTACGTAATCCCGTTTTCCATGGGCCCGTTGGGATCGCGCATCTCGCATATTGGCGTGGAAATAAGCGACTCCCCATATGTAGCGGTCAGCATGCGCATCATGACGCGCATGGGACACAAGGTACTCGATGTGCTCGGCGGGGACGGCAACTTCGTGCCGTGCGTGCACTCGGTAGGCGTGCCGTTGGATCCTGGACAAAAAGACGTGCGTTGGCCGTGCAACAAGGAGCACAAATATATCGTTCATTATCCGGAAACACACGAGATTTGGTCCTTTGGCAGCGGGTACGGCGGCAATGCCCTGCTCGGCAAGAAATGCTTCGCGCTGCGTATCGCCTCCGTCATGGGACGCGATCAAGGTTGGCTCGCTGAGCACATGCTGATTCTCGGCGTGAAGCCTCCCCAAGGGGAAAAACTTTATATTGCCGCAGCTTTTCCCAGTGCCTGCGGCAAGACCAATTTTTCTATGTTGATTCCGCCGGAAACGTTTAAAGGCTGGAAAGTCACGACCATTGGCGACGATATCGCCTGGATCAAACCGCATAACGACGGGCGCTTGTACGCCATCAATCCGGAGGCCGGTTATTTTGGTGTCGCCCCCGGTACTTCAGAGCACACCAACCCCAACGCCGTGAAGATGTTGAAAAAAAATTGCCTTTTTACCAATGTGGCGCTCACTCCCGAAAGCGATGTGTGGTGGGAGGGCATGACCGAGACTCCACCGGCAAAGTTGACTGACTGGCAAGGCAAGGAGTGGACACCGGATTGCGGCCGTCCCGCCGCACATCCCAACTCGCGTTTTACCGTATCTTCGACCCAATGCCCTTCGCTCGATCCGGCATGGGACGATCCGCATGGGGTGCCGATCAGTGCTTTCATTTTCGGTGGTCGCAGAAGTAGCGCGGTCCCATTGGTCTATGAAGCGCGTTCCTGGGATCAAGGCGTTTATCTCGCTGCCACCATGGGCTCGGAAACGACCGCTGCCGCGACCGCGCAGCAGGGTGTCGTCAGACGCGACCCGTTCGCCATGCTGCCGTTCTGCGGCTACAACATGGCGGATTATTTCAATCACTGGTTAAAAATTGGGCGCGCAATCAAGGACCGACCAAAAATTTTCGGCGTGAACTGGTTCCGCAAGGGACCGGATGGCAGGTTTATCTGGCCCGGTTTTTCCGAGAACATGCGAGTCCTCAAGTGGATTGTGGAGCGCTGCTTGGGACGGGCCCACGCCGCCGAAAGCCCGTTGGGTTGGATGCCGGGCTACAAGGATCTGGAATGGAAAGGCCTTGAAGAAATTTCTGCAGACAAGTTCCATACGCTGATGTCGCTCGATGGGGAAACCTGGAAACAGGAACTTGCTTCTCACAGCGAGTTTTTCGACAAGCTCAAGGAGCGACTGCCCAGGGAATTAATCGAGCACCGCGAATATCTGCGGTCCTCTTTTTGATTTAGTTGGACTTCGTTTTTCTTTGCGCTGCAGCCCTTGTCGCCGGGCTGCTTGACGCGGTGGTCGGGGGCGGCGGTTTGGTGCAGATTCCAGCACTTTTTAGTGCCCTGCCCAATGCGGCGCCCGCTACCGTGTTCGGCACCAACAAACTTTCGGCAATTTTTGGTACCGGCAGCGCTGCACTGCGCTATTCACGCTCGGTGCGAATACGCTGGAATGCAGCCCTTCCCGCCGCGCTTACCGCATTTGGTTTTTCCTACTTGGGCGCACTGGCAGTCGGCTTAGTTCCCGCCGACCTCATGCGTTTGCTGGTGCTGCCTCTCCTCATTGGCGTTGCTGTCTACACTTTCTTCGAGAAGGATTTGGGTTCCATCCACGTGCCTTTGCACTCAGCTGTTAAGGAAAGGTTTCTTTCCGTTGGTCTGGGCGCGGCTATTGGTTTTTACGATGGTTTCTTCGGCCCCGGCACGGGTAGTTTTCTGGTATTTTTGTTTGTGCGCTGTTTTGGATTTGATTTTCTGCATGCCTCTGCAGCAGCCAAGGTGGTGAACGTGGCCACTAACTTCGCTGCACTTCTCTATTTCGCGCCGAGCGGCAATGTAATCTGGGGATTGGGACTGGCGATGGCAGCATTTAATATGGCAGGATCGCTGCTCGGGACGCGGCTCGCGCTTCGGCACGGCACAGCATTTGTGCGACTACTCTTTCTGCTAGTGGTCGGCGCGCTGATCCTGAAGTTCGGCTACGATACCTTGCTGCGATAATCTTTGGGGTGCCGTTAAGATTATTTTGAGTGTCCCGGACCCGCTGTCAAGCAAGCCGATTTGGCGTATCATGACGCCTCTCTACAGACAGCCAAAGTATGAACTTTCCAACGCGATTTGATGTAATTGTGGTAGGCGGTGGCCACGCCGGCACCGAAGCCGCATTGGCCAGCGCGCGCATGGGGCAAAAAACACTCTTGTTGACCCACAGCATAGAGACGCTGGGACAAATGTCCTGCAATCCTTCGATAGGCGGTATCGGCAAAGGGCATCTGGTCAAAGAAATCGACGCCTTGGGTGGCGCAATGGCGCTCGCTACCGATGAAGCGGGTATCCAGTTTAGGATTCTGAACTCCAGCAAAGGGCCGGCAGTACGCGCGACCCGCGCCCAGGCAGACCGCGTGCTCTATAAGCAGGCTATCCGGCGCCTGCTGGAAAATCAGACAAATCTTTGGCTGTTTCAGCAAGCGGTGGATGACTTGATTTTGGAAGGCGACCGGGTCGCGGGAGTGGTGACGCAATTAGGCACGCGTTTTGGCGCGCGCGCCGTAGTGCTGACCACCGGCACTTTTCTGTCTGGCCTGATCCACGTCGGATTGTCCAATTATCAAGGTGGACGTGCGGGTGATCCGCCGGCAATTAGCCTCGCAGCGAGGTTGCGGGAACTCAAACTTCCGGTGGGCAGGCTCAAAACCGGCACTCCGCCGCGGATTGACGGGCGAAGCATAGATTATTCGGTTATGGAGCTGCAGTTAGGCGATGAGCCGGTGCCCGTGTTTTCGTTCGTCGGCGGAGCGGACATGCACCCTCGACAATTACCCTGCTGGATTACGCACACCAATCCGCGCACCCACGAAATCATCCGTGGCGGGCTGGATCGTTCCCCGATGTTCACTGGAGTCATCGAGGGTATAGGGCCGCGTTATTGTCCGTCGATCGAGGATAAGATTCACCGTTTTGCGGGAAAATTATCGCATCAGATTTTCCTCGAGCCGGAAGGCCTGACCGTGAATGAAGTTTATCCAAACGGCATTTCTACGAGTCTGCCTTTCGACGTACAAATCGCCATGGTGCGCTCGATCAAGGGTCTGGAAAACGCGCATCTTACCCGCCCTGGCTACGCCATCGAGTACGATTATTTCGACCCGCGCGGACTCAAGAGCTCGCTGGAAACCAAATCCATTCATAACCTGTTTTTCGCCGGGCAGATCAACGGCACAACCGGGTACGAAGAAGCGGCCGCGCAAGGACTGCTTGCGGGAATCAACGCCGGACTGAGAGTGCAGGACAAGGAGCCCTGGTCCCCGCGCCGCAACGAAGCCTACCTCGGCGTGCTCGTGGATGATCTGATTACGCGCGGTGTGAGCGAGCCCTACCGAATGTTTACCAGCCGCGCCGAGTACCGATTGCAATTGCGTGAAGACAACGCGGATCTGCGGCTCACGGAAATCGGCAGACGACTCGGTGTTGTGGACGACGCGCGCTGGGAGCATTTTGACAAAAGACGCGATGGGATAATGCGCGAACTGGAACGGCTGAAAACCACCTGGATCAATCCTAAGCTAATCCCGCAAAGCGAAGAGAAATATTTTCTGGGAAACACCATGGAACGTGACTATTCGCTGGCGGAATTGTTGCGCCGGCCCGAGGTGACTTACGCCTGGCTCATGAGCATTCCTGGCGCGGGCCCGGCTGTCGATGACGAAAAAATCGCCGAGCAGGTAGAAGTCCAGACTAAGTACCAAGGCTATATCGAGCGTCAGCGTGAAGAAGTAGCGCGCCGCAAGAATTATGAAAGCACGCGATTGCCTCTGGATCTGGATTACCGGAGCGTTCGCGGACTTTCGGTTGAAGCGCAGCAGAAGCTAAACCAGCATAAACCGGAAACATTGGGTCAGGCAACGCGTATTTCCGGAGTGACGCCCGCCGCGATTTCGCTATTGCTGGTTCATTTGAAGCGCGGATTTCCAGCCAAGCATAAAAAGACCGCATGAGCGTCGCGAGTGAGTTGCAGCAAGGCGTAAGCGCCTTGAGGCTTAAGATTTCGCGCCCCCAGTTGCGCAGCCTGCTCGATTATCTAGCGCTACTGCAGAAATGGAATAAGGTTTATAACCTTACTGCGCTGCGCGAACCGCAAAAGATGATCAGCCATCACCTGCTTGACTCCTTGGCGGTGGTGGCTCACATCCAGGCGCACCACATTCTCGACGTAGGCAGCGGGGCCGGGTTGCCGGGAATACCGATGGCAATCGCACGGGACGATTGGCGCGTAACCTTGCTGGATAGCAGTCACAAGAAAGCCGCATTTTTGAAGCAAGTAGCGATAGAATTAAAACTTGCCAATGTTACCGTGTGCTGTGAGCGCGTGGAGACCTGGTTTCCAGAGCAGAAATTCGAGCTGATAATTTCCCGCGCATTCTCGGACCTGCCCGAATTTGTGGCTCTTTCGAAGCATTTGCTGAGGCAAGGCGGTAGGTTTGCGGCGATGAAGGGGATCTACCCCCACGAAGAAATCGCCCAATTGCCGGACGGGTATCACTTGGAACGGGTAATCCCGCTGAAGATTCCGGGGCACAAGGTGCAACGTCACCTGGTAATGGTCAAAGCGTAGATCTTGCACTCATGGCTAAAATTCTTGCGATAACAAATCAGAAAGGCGGGGTAGGCAAGACCACTACCGGCGTAAATCTCGCGGCCAGCCTGGCGTCGACCGGTCGCAAGGTGCTGCTGATCGACATGGATCCGCAGGGCAATGCCACCATGGGTAGCGGCATAGACAAGCGCGAACTGCAACGCACCATATACCAGGTGCTGCTGGGAAGCGCTGCCATTGGCGAGGTACGGCGGACATCGGAGACCGGCGGCTTTGATTTGATTCCTGCAAACCGCGAGCTTGCCGGCGCGGAAGTTGAACTGGTGGAACTGCCAAACCGCGAAACGCGTCTCAAACAGGCGTTGCATGATATTCAGAATAATTACGACTTCATTTTCATTGATTGCCCGCCGGCGCTAAACCTGCTGACGCTAAACGCTCTGTGCGCCGCGGACGCGGTGATGATTCCGATGCAGTGCGAGTATTACGCGCTTGAGGGACTTAGCGATCTGGTCTCGACCATCAAGAAAGTGCGCGCCAACCTTAATCCGACGCTGCAAATCGAAGGCTTGCTGCGCACCATGTTTGACGCACGAAATATCCTGGCGCAGCAGGTTTCAGACCAGTTGAAGCAGCATTTTGGCGACAAGGTTTACGACACTATTATTCCGCGCAATATCCGCCTTGCCGAAGCGCCGAGTCACGGGCTGCCGGCAATCCGCTACGATAGAACATCCAAGGGTGCGCAGGCATATTTGGAATTGGCCGGCGAAATCTTGAACCGCACCGGCTTACAGTCGGCTGCGGCATGACGGGGAAACAGGAGTGAAAATCAAGGGACTAGGGCGAGGCCTGGACGCGCTACTCGCTAGAGAAAACGAGGAACAAGAGGCGATCGAGCAGCTTGCCACGTTGGCTATCGGGCAAATCCAGACCGGCAAATACCAGCCGCGTACTCGCATGGACGCAGAATCACTTGCGGAACTTGCCGAGTCGATCAAAGCGCAGGGAGTCATGCAACCGATACTGGTGCGGCCGCTGGCAAAGGGCCGCTATGAAATGATCGCCGGAGAGCGCCGCTGGCGCGCGGCGCAGATGGCTGGACTTACGCACGTGCCCGCTTTGGTGAGACAGGTGCCGAGTGAATCTGCCTTAGCGATGGCGCTCATTGAAAACATTCAGCGGGAAAACTTGAATCCTCTCGAAGAAGCCAATGGCATCCAACTGCTGATTAGCGAATTCAAGATGACCCACCAGAGCGCGGCCGAAGCTGTGGGCCGCTCGCGCGCTGCGGTCACCAACCTGCTGCGCTTGATTAATCTGGCCGCACCGGTGCAGCAACTCCTGTTGGAAGGCAAGATCGATATGGGGCACGCGCGGGCACTCCTGGGCATGAGCACCGCAAAACAAATCCAGCTGGCGAACTTGGTGGCGCAAAAGGGACTTTCAGTGCGGCAAACCGAGAGGCTTGCCAAGGAGCAAGAAAAACCGGTTCACAAAAAGCTCGGAAAACCGGACCGGGACCTTGCTCGGCTGCAAGAAGAGCTTTCGGACAAACTAGGCACCACGGTGAAGATCAGGCCGGGAAGGCGCGGTACCGGCAAATTGATCATCGACTATTCCAGTCTTGACCAACTGGACGGCCTGATCGGCAAATTACGCAAGCATTGATACGTGCACAAAAACGCCGAACACGGCATGCGAGCGGCTAAGGTCTTGAGATCCTTTTGCGCGGTGTTTGGCAGCATCCTGATATTAGGCTGTGGCCAGGAACAGGAAAAAGGCGCCACCTCGAGCGCAGAAAATCTTTCCAAAGAAAAGGTCAAAGAAACAGAAAAACTTCCTGCAGCGCGATTGCGGCAAGCGGGGCAAACACTGAGTAAGGCGGCGAGCGTCGAACAGGAGCTCGCAAAGAAGGCGGAAGAAAATAATAGGGAAATCGAGACGGAAAGCAAATAGCCGAAGCCACGCTACTCTCGCCGCTGTCCGGAGGTGAGCGCTCGAGACGGTTTCCAAGCTTGACCGCCTCGAGGCGCAGCAGTTAAACTTCCAAAATTGCGCAGTGCAGCAGCTTTCTGCATAGTCCCGTAATCCCTTAGGCCTACTGCAAAAAATCAAATGAGTCATGCTGGGGAAATTCTGAGTCAGGGCATCCGTAGCGTTCTGCTGAGCCAAGTTGCCATCACGTTCATGACTGCCGCGATCGCGTTTGCGTTTCTGGGAAGCGCGCAAGCTGTGGCGGCAAGTTACGGTGGAGGCGTTGCTTTAATCAGTACTTGGCTGCTGGGACGGCGCATTTCGCGTATCCCGGAAGTCAACCAGCAAGGCAATTCCATCAATCAACTGACCTTGTTCGCTGGCGTGCTACCGAGGTTTATCGTGACCTTGGCGCTGTTGGCGGTCGGAATAGGCTGGCTCAAACTCGCCCCCATTCCTTTAATTGTTGCGTTTGCTCTTGCGCAACTGGGTTTCGCAATTGTTCTGGGAATTACACGGCATCCGCGAGCATGATACGGATTAAAAAATGACCGAAGTAGGGAAACCCAATCCAGTCGAATACATTCAGCATCACCTGACCAACCTGCAAGTTGGTGAGGGATTCTGGAGATTTAACGTTGATACATTGGTATTTGGCTGGCTGCTCGGCGGTTTTCTTGTTTTCCTAAGCTGGCGTATCGGACGGCGTTTGAGTCTTGATAATCCGCGCGGTGCGCAAAACGTTTTGGAAGCGATTCTGGAATTCGTGGAAGCTCAAATAAAAACTGCTTTTCCTAAACCCGATCCTCTAATTGGGCCTCTCGCGCTCACCGTATTCCTTTGGGTGTTTTTAATGAACGCCATGGATCTACTTCCGGTGGACCTGCTGCCCAAGGGCGCTGAATTGTTGGGAATTCATCATCTCAAGGTGGTGCCCACCAGCGATCCTTACACCACGCTGGGCATGTCAATTTCAGTGTTCATGCTGATTGTCTTCTACAATATCAAGACCAAAGGGCTGGGGGGTTATTTGAAGGGATTTCTGTTCCATCCTTTTGGGAAATGGCTCATGCCGATCAATATCGTAATGACTGCCTTGGAAGAACTTGCCAAGCCCTTGAGTATGGGATTGCGTTTGTTTGGCAACATGTTCGCGGGCGAACTGGTCTTTCTGCTGATAGCGTTGCTGCCGTGGTGGATACTTTGGGTGCCGGGTACTTTGTGGGCGATTTTTCATATACTGATCGTCACCCTGCAGGCTTTTATTTTTATGATTTTGACCATCATGTACATTGCGTTGGCCCAGCAAAGTTCGGATGAGGCGCATTGAGTGTGTAGAACCGCAATCATTTTTTGCCGTAATTTATAGGGAGAGAAAGCATGGAAGCAGGCATGATTAATCTGGTCGGCATGATTTACGCCTATACCGCAGTGGGCGTTGGCATCATTTTAGCTGCCGCGGGATTAGGCTCCGCGTTGGGCTGGGGTTTGATCTGCGCAAAATACATGGAAGGTATCGCGCGTCAGCCGGAAATGCTTCCGGTACTGCGCATACAGATGTTTATTACTGCGGGCCTGATGGAGTCATTCCCGTTTATTGTGCTAGCTTTTGCCATGTATTTTACCTTTGCCAATCCGTTCCTCGGCGCCGCGCTGAGCGCGGTCAAGGCGGCCGGGGGCTAGTCTGGCAGTCGTTCCAGCAGCAGTTACCGAGCGCGCGAAAATAGGAGTTTAGACGTGAATGTCACGGCCACATTGATCGGTCAAATGATTACCTTTGCGGTTTTGGTTTGGTTCATTCACCGCTTTCTCTGGGGCCCCTTGACACGCATCATGGGGGAGCGCAGCAAGCGTATTGCTGATGGTCTCGCCGCAGCGGAGCGCGGCAAGCACGAGCTGGAGTTGGCAACCAAACGTTCGGCGGACATTCTGCGCGAAGGCAAGCACCAGGTCTCCGAAATCATTGCGCAGGCGGAGAAACGCAGTCTGGAAATCGTTGAGGAAGCCAAGCAGGCTGCCAAGGGCGAGGGCGATCGCATTATCGCGGGTGCCAAAGCGGAAATCAGCCAGGAAGTGAGCCGGGCGAAAGAAGCACTGCGCAGCCAGGTTTCAGCATTGGCAGTGGCCGGCGCAGAGAAAATCCTGCGCCGCGAAGTAGATGCCAAGGTGCATGCGGAACTCTTGAAATCCATAGAGAAGGAAATTTAGGAGACAGCATGGCGGAGAACGTCACCATTGCGCGACCGTACGCCGAGGCCATATTCAAGCTGGCTAAAGAAACTCGCACTCTTTCCGAATGGGCAGCAATGCTATCTCTCCTGGACATGGTGCTGAAAGATGCGCGCGTAGCCGCTTACGTCAGCGACCCAAATGTGAGTGCGGGGCGAGTCGCGAACGTGTTGTTAGGCATTTGTGGAGAAAAACTCAACGGCGCAGGCAGGAATCTTGTGCAGTTACTTGCGATCAACGATCGCCTTGGCTTGCTGCCGGAAATCCGCGAATTGTTCGAGGCGCTCAAGGTGGAGCAGGAAGGCGTGCTGGAAGTAAATATCGAGTCGGCGTTTCCGCTAAGCAAGGAACAGGAAACCGAACTGGTGCAGCGTCTCAAACGCAGGTACCAGCGCAATATTGTCACGAAGCTTGGCGTTGAACCGGAATTGATAGGCGGAATTAAAATCACGGTAGGCGACCACGTTCTTGATGCCACAGTCCGCGGAAAACTGGAAGCGATGCGCGCCGCATTGACGGTGTGAACCCACAAGCGAATCAATTTTAGGAGCAGAAATGCAAATCAATCCCTCGGAAATCAGTGAACTGATAAAAAACCGGATAGAGAGTCTCGCAATATCCGCGGAATCGCGCACGCAGGGTACTGTTATTTCGGTAACCGACGGGATTTGCCGGGTTCACGGCCTTTCCGACGTGATGCAGGGCGAAATGCTCGAGTTTCCCAAGAACACGTTCGGACTCGCTCTTAATCTGGAACGCGACTCGGTAGGGGCGGTGGTGCTGGGCGAGTATGAACACATCACCGAAGGAGACACGGTAAAGTGCACCGGCCGCATTCTGGAAGTCCCGATCGGTGAAGCGCTGATCGGGCGCGTTGTGAATTCGCTTGGCCAGCCGATAGACGGCAAAGGCCCGGTTCAAGCCAAGCAGACTGCGCCCATTGAGAAAATCGCGCCAGGCGTATTTTGGCGCAAGTCAGTTTCGCAGCCGGTTCAAACCGGCTTGAAAGCAATCGACTCCATGGTGCCGATTGGCCGCGGACAGCGCGAACTCATCATAGGCGACCGCCAGACGGGCAAGACCGCAGTGGCGGTGGACACGATCATCAATCAAAAAGGCAAGGACCTCATCTGCATTTATGTCGCAATAGGACAAAAGGCTTCCAGCATTGCCAACGTCGTGAGAAAGCTGGAACAATTTGGAGCAATGGCTTATACCATCGTAGTGGCAGCTTCCGCATCCGAGTCCGCAGCAATGCAGTATATTGCACCGTATTCCGGCTGTAGTATGGGCGAGTATTTCCGCGACAATGGCCAGGATGCCTTAATCATTTATGATGACCTGACCAAGCAGGCCTGGGCCTATCGCCAGATTTCGCTGCTGCTGCGCCGTCCCCCGGGACGCGAAGCTTACCCCGGCGACGTGTTCTACCTGCATTCGCGCCTGTTGGAGCGCGCTGCTCGGGTGGACGAGGAATACATCGAGCGCAGCACCAACGGCAAGGTAAAGGGCAAGACCGGTTCGCTCACCGCGTTACCAATCATCGAGACGCAGGCCGGCGACGTCACGGCGTTCGTTCCGACCAACGTGATTTCGATCACCGACGGCCAAATTTTCTTGGAAACCGATCTATTCAATGCCGGCATTCGTCCCGCGATCAATGCCGGCATCTCGGTCTCGCGGGTGGGCGGTGCGGCGCAGACCAAGGTGATAAAAAAGTTGGGGGGTGGGGTGCGTCTTTCCCTGGCGCAATACCGCGAGTTGGCAGCTTTTGCCCAGTTTGCTTCCGATTTGGATGAGGCGACGCGCAAGCAGCTGGAGCGTGGCCGCATGGTGACCGAACTGATGAAACAACCGCAGTACGAGCCGCTACAGGTATCAGAAATGGCGTTGACACTATTTGCCGTGAACAACGGTTATTTCGACGACATCGACGTGAAGAAAGCGCTTGCCGCAGAGCGCGCAATGCGCGATTACTTCAAGACCAAGTACAGTGATTTGGTGAACCGCATCGAGTCAACCAAGGACCTGACCAAGGAAGACGAAGAAAAACTGCATCAAGCTACGCAGGACTTCAAAAAGAACGCAGTTTATTGAATCGTGCCGAATCGCTGTTTGCGCGACGCTTGACGACGCATTGAGAGTTAATAAATGTCCGGATCAAAAGAAATCAGAACTAAAATTAAGAGCGTACAGAATACGCGCAAAATCACCAAGGCGATGGAAATGGTCGCCGCCTCGAAAATGCGCAGAGCACAGGACCGCATGCGGCAAGCCCGTCCTTACGGCGAGAAAATCCGCAACATTGCGGCGCACCTTTCTCATGCCAGTCCGGAATACCGCCACCCGTTTCTGGTTGAGCGCCCGGTCGTGAAAAAATTGGGCATCATCCTGGTTACCACCGACAAAGGCCTGTGCGGGGCGCTCAACACCAATTTGTTGAGGCTGGTCCACAGCAAGATGAAAGAGTGGGAAGCACAAGGCGAACAATTCGAGGTGTGTTGCATTGGCAACAAAGGCCTTGGCTTCATGATTCGCCTGGGCGCGAATATCGTTTCCCAGGTCGTCGGTCTTGGCGACCGACCACATATGGAAAAACTCATCGGCGCTGTGAAGGTAATGCTCGATGGCTACACTCAAGACCGTTTTGGACGCTTGATGGTTTTTTACAGCCGCTTCATTAACACCATGAAGCAGGAGCCGGTGATGGAGCAATTGCTGCCGTTCTCGGGCGAAAGACTGGGCGCGCCGGAGGGCAGGTGGGATTACATTTACGAGCCTGACGCGAAATACGTATTGGACGAGGTCCTGAAGCGCTATATCGAAATGCTGGTTTACCAGAGTGTATGTGAAAACATGGCATGCGAGCAGTCCGCGCGCATGGTGGCGATGAAAGCGGCTTCCGACAACGCGGGCAAGGTGATAGACGAACTAGTCCTGGTCTACAACAAATCGCGCCAAGCGGCGATTACCAAGGAGTTGTCTGAGATCGTGGGCGGCGCGGCGGCAGTATGACGCGCCGCCTAAAACGATCGGGCGAGACTAATGTGCGACGGGCGCACGTTAAGGCGAGACCAAATTGTCCAGGCGCGGCGGCGGTATGAGCTTTATCTACGCGCGCGACGCAATTCATGCTGCTGGACGGGCAGTTCATAAAAAAATGTCTTTTCTTTCTCGGCAGTCCCGCCACAAACCGAATTTGAATTTTTAGGATGAAGACTATGAGTGAAGGCAAAATCGTACAGTGCATTGGCGCGGTGATCGACGTGGAATTCGCGCGTGAGGAATTGCCCCATATCTATGACGCGCTCACTCTCGATCCGCAATTGAAGATCGATCTTACCTTGGAAGTGCAACAACAATTGGGGGACGGTATTGTGCGCACCATTGCGCTGGGTTCCTCAGAAGGGTTGCGGCGCGGCATGAAGGTGCAAAATACGGGAGGTCCAATAACCGTACCGATCGGACACGGTACGCTCGGCCGCATCATGGACGTGCTGGGTCGCCCGATCGACGAAGGCGGCCCCATAAAATGCGATGAGAGGCGCCCGATTCACCAGGAGGCACCGACTTTTGAACAGCTGTCCGCGACTCAGGAATTGCTGGAAACCGGGATCAAGGTCATGGACCTGGTGTGCCCGTTTGCCAAGGGCGGCAAGGTGGGATTGTTCGGCGGCGCAGGTGTTGGCAAAACAGTCAACATGTTGGAGCTGATCAATAACATTGCCAAGGCGCGCGCGGGTCTCTCGGTTTTCGCGGGCGTGGGCGAGCGAACCCGCGAGGGCAACGACTTTTACCACGAAATGATAGAAGCTGGGGTAATCAAGCTCGATAATCTTCCCGAGTCAAAGGTGGCGATGGTGTTCGGGCAAATGAATGAGCCGCCGGGCAATCGTTTGCGAGTCGGATTAAGCGGTCTCACCATGGCTGAAGCTTTCCGCGACGAAGGTCGCGACGTGCTGCTATTCATCGACAACATTTATCGCTTTACCCTGGCAGGAGTTGAAGTATCGGCGCTGCTTGGCCGCATGCCTTCGGCGGTGGGCTACCAGCCGACCCTCGCTGAAGAAATGGGCCGATTGCAGGAACGGATCACTTCCACCAAAACCGGTTCGATCACTTCGATTCAGGCGATTTATGTGCCGGCTGACGACCTGACCGATCCGTCCCCCGCTACCACTTTTGGGCACCTCGATTCAACCGTGGTGCTGTCCCGCGATATCGCCTCGCTCGGAATTTATCCGGCAGTGGACCCGCTGGATTCCACGTCGCGCCAGATGGATCCCAAGGTGATTGGCGAGGAGCACTATAATACAGCGCGATCGGTTCAAGCGACGCTGCAGCGTTACAAAGAGTTGCGGGACATCATTGCGATTCTAGGCATGGACGAACTTTCTCCCGAGGACAAGCTGGTCGTGGCGCGTGCCCGCAAGATCCAGCGCTTCTTGTCGCAACCCTTCAGCGTGGCGGAGGTCTTTACGGGCCAGAAAGGCAAATTCGTCACATTGAAAGATACCATCAAGGGTTTCAAAGGCATCGTCGCTGGCGAATATGACCAATTGCCCGAGCAGGCGTTTTACATGGTGGGCACTATCGAAGAAGCAGTCGAGAAGGCGAAGACCTTGCAGTGAAAACAAAAGCCACTCAAGCGTAAAAATGCGCTTGCGCCATTCATAGCTTGTTGCTCAAGAGGAACCCGCGATGGCTCACACCGTACACGTAGACGTGGTCAGCGCCGAAGAATTCATCTTTGCGGGCGAGGCGGAATTCATGGTGCTTCCCGGCGAAATGGGCGAGCTCGGCATCTATCCTCATCACACGCCGTTGATGACGCGCATCAAACCGGGCACCGTGCGCATCAAGCTGCCGAACCAGGAAGAGGAAACCCTGATATTTGTGGCGGGAGGCATTCTCGAAGTGCAGCCGCGGCTGGTCACTGTGCTTGCGGATACCGCAATCCGCGGCAAGGATCTGGACGAAGCCAAGGCGCAAGAAGCGATAAAACGAGCTGAGGAAGCTCGGGCTAGCGCCAAGGGTAAGCAAGAAGTGGCGTTGGTCGAGGCCGAGGTGGCTACTCTCGCCGCCCAGCTTGCCGCCATTCGCAAGCTGCGCAAGAAGTAGTTTGCTAGCAATTGTCTCCTGGTTAAGACTGCAAAGGCAATCCCGTCGGCCTTTCGTGCAGACTTCGCAGGCATGGCGCAGGAGACGATTGACCTACTAATCATCGGTGGCGGCATTAACGGCGCCGGCATCGCGCGCGACGCTGCGGGCCGAGATCTGGCCGTTCTGGTCTGCGAACAGGGCGATCTGGGCGGCGCCACTAGTTCGGCGAGCAGCAAGCTGATCCACGGTGGATTGCGCTACCTCGAAAAATACGCCTTCCGCTTGGTAAAGGAAGCATTGAGCGAGCGCGAAGTATTGCTAAAAAGCGCGCCACACCTCATTTTCCCATTGGACTTTGTTCTGCCCTGCGCTAGAAATACTCGGTCGGCGTGGATGTTAGGTCTGGGGCTGTGGCTCTACGACCACCTAGGAGGTACGCGCCAGTTTTCCGCGTCTCGTGCGATCGATCTGCACCAAAGCGAGTACGGTAAGGCATTAAAACGCGAATTTGCGCATGGCTTTGTATACAGCGATTGCCGGGTGGACGACGCTAGGCTGGTGATCGCCAACATGCTTGGCGCACAAAAGCTGGGTGCACGCGTTCTACCGCGCACACGCTGCGTATCCGCGAGGAGGGACGGGAAATTTTGGCAAGCGAGGCTTGAACAGGGCAACGAATGCATTGAAGTGAGGGCCAAAGCCTTAATTAACGCGGCGGGCCCTTGGGTTCGCTCGTTGTTTGATGATGTCATTGAGCAGCGGACCGAACACAATGTTCGTCTGGTAAAAGGCAGCCACATCGTGATACCGCGGCGGTATTCCGGGGAACACGCGTACCTGCTGCAGAATTACGATCAACGCGTGGTATTTGTCATTCCATTTCAGGATAGATTTACCTTGATTGGCACCACCGACATTTCTTTCCAGGGCGACCCGGCAACGGTGAGTGCCTCAAATTCCGAGATCGAGTATCTTTGCGAGGCGGTGAATCGATATTTCAGGGATGCAGTTTACCCATCGGAAGTGGTGTGGCATTACAGCGGCGTGCGCGCGCTGTATGACGACGGCCGCGCCAATCCTTCCGACGTGAGTCGCGATTACCGGCTCATACTGGAAACTGACGATATGCGGCACCTACCGCTGCTTTCGATATATGGCGGCAAAATCACGACTTATCGAAAGCTCGCAGAAGCGGCACTAAAAAATCTTGAGCCGTGGCTTTTACCCGCTAAATCTCCGTGGACTGCGCATCAGCCCTTGCCGGGGGGCAATATCCCAGGTGCTGATTTCGAGCGCTTCGTGGCCGGCTTGGAAGAAATTTACCCCAAGTTGCCGCGTACTTTTTTGCGAGAGCTCGCGTCACGGCACGGCAGTTTGATCGAAGACGTGCTGGGGGACGCGCATGATACTTCCGAGCTTGGTGAAAATTTCGGCGCGGGTCTGTTTGCTCGCGAGGTCGACTACTTCATCGATCATGAATGGGCGCGGAGTGCCGAGGATATTCTCTGGCGCAGAAGCAAAACCGGCCTGTTCCTCGGAAGCGCGCAGAAACAGGCGTTAGAACGCTACGTCTTCAATAAGCTTGCGAGGATCGGATTCCACTGAATTCTGCTGTTCATTGTGCGATAATTTGCTGTTAAGACCATGTTAAATATCGTCGTGCTCGCCGCGGGAAAAGGCAAGCGCATGCATTCGCATTTGCCCAAGGTGCTTCACAAGCTTGCCGGTAGGCCGCTGTTGCAGCATGTGCTGGACACCGCGCGCGCGCTGAAGCCCGCGAAACTTTGCGTGGTGTATAACCACGGCATGAGAGCTGGAAATGAGCAGTTTCGAGGCGCAGACCTAATTTGGGTCAAACAAGAGCCGCAACTGGGCACTGGGCATGCGCTAAAGAAAGCTCTGCCGCATTTGGACAAAAGCGGTGTCACCCTCGTGCTGTACGGCGATGTGCCCCTTATTACCGTGGACACACTCAAACGCATGCTCAAGCCCGACCGACTTACCATAATGACGGCAGAATTGGATGACGCGTCCGGTTATGGACGCATCGTGCGCGATGCTTACGGCAATGTATCGCGCATCGTGGAGCACAAAGACGCCACACAATCAGAGCGCGAGATCCACGAAGTCAACACTGGAATCTTGGCGATTCCGAACTCGCGGCTGAAAAACTGGCTGAGCCGGCTGAGCAATAAAAACGCACAAGGGGAATACTACCTTACCGATATTGTGGCGCTGGCGATCAAGGATGGTGCCAAGGTTTCCGCCGTTCAGCCGCGACATCTTTGGGAGACTTTAGGGGTCAACAGCAAAACCCAGCTTGCTCAGCTCGAGCGAACGTATCAGCGGGAGCTCGCCAAACAATTGCTCGAGCGCGGCGTTACCATTGCCGATCCCGAGCGCATCGACGTTCGCGGCGAGCTCGTATGTGGAACGGACGTGGATATTGATATCGGCTGCGTCTTTGAGGGCACTGTGGCCTTGGGCAATAATGTCAAGGTCGGCGCGCATTGCGTACTTAAGAATGTGACGATCGCCGCAGGCACGGAACTATTGCCAAATTGTGTCATCGATGGCGCGCATATTGGCAGGGACTGCCGCATCGGGCCCTACTCACGCATCCGGCCCGGAACCGTGCTGGAAAGCCGGGTGCATGTCGGAAATTTTGTAGAAGTGAAAAACAGCCGCGTGGGCGATAGAAGCAAAGCCAATCACTTGAGCTACCTTGGCGATGCCACCCTGGGCAAGGATGTCAACGTCGGCGCTGGCACCATTACCTGCAATTACGACGGCGCCAATAAGCTGCGGACGGTAATCGAGGACGGCGTTTTCATCGGTTCGGATACACAGATCGTGGCGCCGGTAACCCTTCGCAAGGGCGCGACCATCGGTGCTGGCACTACGGTGACCGAGGACGCACCGGCTGGAGAACTCACGCTGTCCCGTGTCAAGCAAATGTCTATTCGCGGGTGGAAGCGTCCGGTGAAGAAATCAAAATGAGCAATAAACCATGTGCGGTATAGTCGGTGCCATTGCTCAGCGTGACGTCGTGCCGATACTGCTCGAAGGATTGCGACGCTTGGAATACCGCGGTTACGATTCCGCGGGGCTCGCAGTAGTGAACGACGGACTGAAGCGCATTCGTAGCGTGGGGCGCGTCGCCGAATTGAGCAACCAGGCGCAAAAGCGCAAGGTACATGGGCAACTGGGAATCGCGCATACACGCTGGGCGACTCACGGCGCACCCACTGAGAAAAACGCACATCCTCATGTGAGCGGCGATTCATTGGCAGTGGTGCATAACGGCATCATAGAGAATCACGAAGCGCTGCGGGATAAACTCACAAAGCTCGGCTACGAATTTTTATCGGACACCGACACCGAGGTGATCGCGCATTTGATCCACTTTCATCGTCGCAAAAGGAAGGATTTGCTGGACGCAACGCGTCAAGCGTTGGCTGAACTCAGGGGCGCGTATGCTATAGGCGTGGTGGATTCCGGCGAACCGCAACGCCTGGTGTGCGCACGCAAAGGCAGCCCACTTCTTCTGGGTTTGGGCAGAGGCGAAAACTTCATCGCTTCGGACGTATCGGCGCTTCTGCCGGTAACGCAAAAGATCATTTATCTCGAAGAA
>Ga0187773_10000306_pt1 | contig 19771 bp, 14 predicted proteins | sample 0216_BV02_MP05_1_FD_133133 | JGI IMG/M metagenome (GOLD analysis project Ga0187773, IMG submission 133133) | Tropical peat soil microbial communities from peatlands in Department of Meta, Colombia - 0216_BV02_MP05_10_MG | ecosystem: Environmental > Terrestrial > Soil > Wetlands > Peat | place...
AAACCGCCGCCTATCCCTGCGGTTCCTAAGGCTCAAGAGCGACTCCCGGCGCTGCTCGGCGGAGACTCTTGCCCAGGGCCTTGCCGAAGTTCCGCGCGGCCAGCGGGAGTGGGAGGATTTCTATCGCCGGCGCTGGCAGTATGACAAGAAGGTCCGCTCCACCCACGGCGTCAACTGCACGGGCTCCTGCTCATGGGATGTGTACGTCAAGGATGGAATCATCGTCTGGGATACCCAGAAGGTGGACTACCCAACCTGCGGACCGGATTCTCCTGATCACGAGCCTCGCGGCTGTCCTCGAGGCGCGAGCTACTCGTGGTATACCTACAGCCCCATCCGCCTGAAGTACCCCTACGTCCGTTCCACCCTCATCGAGATGTGGCGGAATGCCCTTCGGGCCGAGGGGGATCCCGTGGCCGCCTGGCGGAGCATAGCGGAAAGCGACGAGAGAAGGAGAAGGTACCAAGAGGCGAGGGGAAAGGGCGGCCTCGTGCGGGTCTCCTGGGATGAAGCGACCACGCTCATCGCCGCCGCCCTCATCCACACCATCCAGGCCCAAGGTCCGGACAGGATCTTCGGCTTCAGCCCCATTCCCGCCATGTCCATGGTCTGCTACGCCTCGGGGGCCCGGTTCCTCTCCCTTATCGGCGGCTCCATGGTAAGCTTTTACGACTGGTACTGTGATCTTCCACCCGCTTCACCCCAGGTGTGGGGAGAACAGACGGACGTCCCCGAGAGCGCCGACTGGTTCGATTCCACGTACATGATTGTCTGGGGCACCAACCTTCCCATGACCCGGACCCCCGATGCCCACTTCTTCACCGAGGCACGGTACCGCGGGGCGCGAGTCGCGGCCGTCGCCCCGGACTACGCCGAGTACGTGAAGTTTGCTGACACCTGGCTCCCCGCCAAGGCAGGGACCGACGCCGCCCTTGCCATGGCTATGACCTTTGTCATCCTGAAGGAGTTTTACCTGGATCGACCATCGGAATACTTCAGCTCCTACGCCAAGGCCTTCACCGATCTCCCTTTCGCTGTTGTTCTCGAGCGGGAGGGAGACCGACACGTCCCCGGGCGGTGCCTCCGTGCCTCCGACCTCGGACTCGCCGTCAACAATGCCGAATGGAAAACGGTTTACTTCGACAGCCGAAGCCGGAGATTCGTCGTTCCGAACGGCAGCATCGGGTTCCGCTGGGGGGAGAAGGGGCGCTGGAACCTGAGACCGGAGGACTCCGCCAGCAGCCAGACCGTGGACCCGCTCCTCACCTTCGCCGGAGAGAACGACGGCTGGGTTGGAGCCTCCTTCCCCCTCTTCGAGATCGAGGGGGCGGGGGCACGGGTCGGCACCGTGCCCGTCAAGAATGTCCCCCTTGAGGGAACGGATGTCCTCGTCGCCACGGTCTTCGATCTTCTCGTGGCTCACGTCGGAATCGACCGCGGCCAAGGCGGGGAGGTCTCCAGGGGGTATGACGACCCTGGGCCGTACACTCCAGCCTGGCAGGAGGCGATCACCGGTGTTCCCCGGGAAGACGTGATTCGGGTGGCACGAGAGTTCGCGGAGAATGCGGAAATGACCCGAGGAAAGTCCATGATCTTTCTCGGCGCCGGCACCAATCACTGGTACCACTCCGATATGATCTACCGGAGCATCCTGAATCTCACCACCCTCTGCGGCTGCCAGGGTGCGAACGGAGGCGGCTGGGCCCACTACGTGGGTCAAGAAAAGGTGCGGCCCCTGGTCGGGTGGGCGACCGTAGCCTTCGGCCTCGACTGGGTCAGGCCGCCGCGGCAGCAGAACGGCACTTCTTTCTTCTATTTCGCTACCGACCAGTGGCGCTACGACACTCTGGATGCCGCGCGCATCGCGTCGCCGGTCGCCGGCGCTCCCCCGTTCCGGCACCTCGCCGACTACAACGTCATCGCTGCGCGGCTCGGCTGGCTGCCCTCCTATCCCCAGTTCAATCGGAGCCCTGTCCGACTTTGCCAGGAGGCGATCGAGGCGGGCGCCCGAAGTGACGAAGAGATTGTCGCTCACGTCTTGGACCGACTGAAACGCAGCGAGGTAAAGCTCGCTGTCGAGGACCCGGACAGCCCCGAGAACTTCCCCCGCGTCCTCTTCCTGTGGAGGGCGAACCTTCTGGGCGCGAGCGGGAAGGGCCACGAGTACTTCCTGAGGCACCTGCTCGGAACCCAGCACGCGGTGCTGAACACGGAGACCGACATGCGACCCACGGAGATCCGTTGGCGCGATCCTGCTCCCGAGGGCAAGCTTGACCTTCTCGTCACCCTCGAGCTTCGCATGTCCACGAGCGCCCTCTATGCCGATGTGGCCCTGCCGGCCGCAGGCTGGTACGAGATGCACGATCTCAGTACCACCGATCTCCACACCTTTATCCATCCCTTCAATCCGGCAATCGATCCCCCGTGGGAGGCGAAGACCAACTGGGAGCAGTTCAAGGCCATTGCCGAAAAGTTCTCCAACCTCGCAGCCCGGCACCTCGGGGTGAGGAAAGACCTGGTCGCGACCCCTCTGCTTCATGACTCGCCCGGGGAAATCGCCCAGCCCCGCGTGCAGGATTGGAAAAAAGGGGAGACCGAACCCATACCCGGGAAAACCATGCCAAATCTCACCGTGGTGACCCGTGATTACGGCAATATCGCCAGGATGATGACCGCCCTCGGCCCCCTCGTGACCCGGGTCGGAGTCGGGGCCAAGGGGATCTCGTGGAAGGCGACTGAAGAGTACGAGGAGCTGAAACGCCGTCTCGGGACGGTGACCGAGCCGGGCGTGGCCCAAGGCATGCCCCGCCTCGAGAGCGCCCTCCAGGTGGCCGAGACGATCCTCGTTATCGCCCCGGAAACGAACGGCAGAACCGCAGTGAAAGCATGGGCCGCCCTGGAGAAGAAAACCGGGCTCCGTCTGACCCGTCTCGCCGAGGAGCGAGCCGGAGAGAAACTCAGCTTCGCCGATCTTGACGCCCAGCCCCGGCAGGTCATTACCTCCCCGGTCTGGAGCGGCGTCGAGGCTGAAGACCGGAGGTACTCCCCCTTCGTGGTGAATATCGAGGAAAGTATCCCCTTCCGCACCCTCACCGGTCGGGCCCAGTTCTACCAGGACCACGAGTGGATGCTCGCCTTCGGCGAGGCCCTCCCGACCTTCAGACCGCCGCTCGATATGGTCGCCCTAGGCTCCACCCAGGTAATGCGCACTGCAGAGAACGAGCTGATCCTCAACTATCTGACACCCCACTCCAAGTGGTCCATCCATAGCACTTACTCCGACACCCTGATCATGCTTACCCTGTTCCGCGGCGGGGAGGCCATCTGGATCAACGACCGGGATGCCGCCTCCATCGGCATCGAGGACAACGACTGGCTCGAGTGCTTCAACGTGAACGGCGTGGTGATGGCCAAGGCGGTGGTGAGCCCCCGGATACCCCCCGGGAAGGCATTCATGTACCACGCCCAGGAGCGGCTCATCAATACGCCGGGCTCCCGAATTTCGAGGCAGCGAGCGGGAACTCATAACAGCGTCACCCGGATTACGGTGAAACCCACCCAGATGATCGGCGCCTACGCCCAGTTGAGCTACGGGTTCAACTACTATGGACCGACAGGGGCACAGCGGGACGAGGTGATCATCGTCCGGAAGGCGGGAGAGGTGGACTGGTATGAAGATTAAGGCGCAGCTTGCCATGGTCATGAACCTGGACAAATGCATCGGCTGCCACACGTGCAGCATCCCGTGCAAGAACGTGTGGACCAACCGGGCCGGCGCCGAGTACATCTGGTACAATAATGTGGAGAGCAAACCCGGGATCGGCTATCCAAAAAGATGGGAGGATCAGAGCCGCCACAAGGGCGGATGGGAAGTGAAGGACGGCCGGCTCTCGCTCCGGGCCGGTGGACGGGCGAAGAAGCTCCTCAACATCTTTCACAACCCCGACCTCCCTTCCCTGGACGACTACTACGAACCCTGGACCTACGACTACCAGAAGCTCATCTCGAGTCCCCTGTGCCGACAGCAGCCGGCCACCAGACCCAAGTCCCTCATTACCGGCGAAAACATCCGCATCACCTGGGGTCCCAACTGGGAGGACGACCTTGCCGGGGTAAGCGCAACGGCCGGCGGCGACGTGAATTTCAGAAACCTCGACTACCAGATCTACCTCGAGTTCAAAAGGGTGTTCCTTTTCTACCTGCCGCGGCTCTGCGAGCACTGCCTGAACCCGGCCTGCGTCGCTTCGTGCCCCTCGGGTGCGCTCTACAAACGAGACGAGGACGGAATCGTCCTCGTTGACCAGGAGCGGTGTCGCGGCTGGCGCTACTGTGTGTCCGGTTGCCCATACAAGAAGGTCTACTTCAACTGGAAAACGGGAAGATCGGAGAAGTGCATCTTCTGTTATCCCAGGATCGAAGCGGGCCTGCCCACCCTTTGCGCGGAAACCTGTGTGGGCCGCCTCCGCTACATCGGCGTGCTCCTCTACGATGCGGACCGGATCAGGGAAGCCGCCTCCCACGACGACGACCGCAAGGTCTACCCGGCCCAGAGCGCCATGTTCCTCGATCCCCACGACCCCGAGGTCCAGGCGGCCGCCCGGTCCGACGGCATCCCCGAGAGTTACCTGGAGGCGGCGAGGGTCTCTCCCGTGTATAAGCTCGCCGTAGCCTGGCGCCTTGCCTTCCCACCTCACCCTGAATTCCGGACGCTTCCCATGGTCTGGTATGTGCCGCCGCTAAGCCCGTTGATTTCGGCAGCGGATGAGGCCGCCGGCGATGCCGTACTTCTGGATGCCATGAGGATACCCGTGACCTACCTCGCCAACCTCCTCACGGCAGGCGACGAGACCCCCATCAGACTCGCGCTCCAGCGGCTCCTGGCGCTCAGGCGCTACATGCGCTCGGTTCGCGTGGATCGAAAGGCCGATCACCGGGTGCTGGAAGGTGCCGCAATGTCCGCCCCCACGGCGGAGGAGATGTATCGCCTCCTCGCCCTAGCCAAGTACCGCGAGCGCTACGTCATCCCGACGGTGAGGAGGGAGCTGGCGGAGGACCTCTACGAGGCCAGAGGCAGGGTGGGATACCCGGTGGAGGGCGGCATATGACGGAAGAGGACCGCACGATCTTCAAGGTGCTTTCTTTCCTCCTCCAGTACCCGGAGGCGGAGTCACTGGAGTTGCTGGAGGACCTGCGTGTCGCGGCTCGCGCCATAACTGACAGCGCAAGGAGAGAGCCGGTGACCGATTTCCTGGCCCATCTCCAGGGAAGCCCCCTGATCCGGCTCCAGGAGGACTATACCGCTACCTTCGATCTGAGCCCGCCGACCTCGTTGAATCTCACCTACCACCGCTGGGGTGAGGGCAAAGAAAGGGGGAGCGCCCTGGCCCGCCTGGTCGACCTCTATGCCCAGGCCGGCTATGAGATCGGCGACGGGGAGCTCCCCGACTACCTTCCCCTTGTGCTCGAGTTTCTCTCCGTCGGCCCCCCAGACTCGGCTCGCGAGATCATGGCCGAATACCGTCTCCACGTAGGCACCCTCGCCTCGCGTCTGGCGGAACGCCGCAGTCCGTACGCGGCACTTGTCGAGGGCGCTGCTCACCTTTTTGCGCAAGGAGACACCACCCTCACGGGAGGGTAATCCCATGAACTGGATGGAGAACCTGGCATTCGTCGGCTTCCCGTACCTCACTCTCACCACTTTCGTGGTAGGTCACACCTACCGGTACGTGACCGATGCCTTTGGCTGGAACGCTCGATCGAGTGAACTCCTCGACAAGGAGAGTCTGAGGTTTGGGGTCATCGTCTTTCATTGGGGCATTCTGTTTACCCTTGTCGGACACGCAGGCGGGCTCCTGATTCCCCAGACCCTGTATGACGCCGTGGGAATCAGCGGCCGGACCCACATCAAGATCGCATACTACAGCGGCTGGACGGTGGGCGTCGCCGCCGCCGTGGGGAGCGTGCTCCTCCTTCGGCGTCGCCTGACCAGCAGCCGCGTGCGCGCTACCACCTCCCTCAACGACTGGATCACCATGGTGCTTCTGATCTGGGTGATCGGCGTGGGGATCTATAACGTGGCCTTCGGACACTACTACGTCCTCGACACCGTGGCCCCCTGGATCCGAGGGATTGCCACTCTCAAGCCCGATCCGACCCTCATGCGTGAGGTCCCCGTGAGTTACAAGATCCATATCCTAAGCGCCTTGGCGCTCCTCGCCTTCTCTCCCTTCAGCCGGCTGGTCCATATCTGGAGCGTACCGTTGACCTATTTCCTTCGACCATATGTGCTGTTTCGCCGCCGCGAGGAAAGGATCTAGGGCTATTTGTTTGGGGGTGAGATTGTATGACCGAGGACACCGTCTGCTACGCCAGATCGAGCAAGAGCGTGGCGCTCGCCTGGACAACGCTGGCTTTCTTTGCCGGTTTCGCCGGGGTGTCCGCCTTCGGACCCATTGCCGGCAAGCTCAAGAAGATCATGGCCCTGGATCCTCTCCTCCTGGCGCTGCTCGCAGCGAGCCCGGCCCTCACCGGCTCCCTCCTCCGCATCCCCTTCGGCGCCGTGGTTGACCGGACTGGCGGCAAGAAGCCGATCCTGATTCTCCTCTCCCTCGCTGCCGCGGGGGTTGCCGGGATCACCGTCATGTTCGGCGCCTTTGCGCCCCCGCGGGCCGCGCAGTATCCCCTGTTCCTCCTCTTCGGGGTCCTCTGCGGCTGCGGGATTGCCACGTTCTCCGTGGGAATCCCCAGCGTGTCTTACTGGTACCCTCAACGGCAACAGGGAACCGCCCTCGCCCTCTATGCCGGGCTGGGCAACATGGCCCCCGGCCTCTTCGCCTTGCTCCTGCCCCTCTTGGTGGAGAGCTTTGGTTTCACCGCATCCTATGTGGTTTGGTTTTCCTTTCTCGCCTCTCTCGCCATCGTCTGCCTTCTCTTTATGAAGGATGCACCTTATTTCCAGTACCGGCAGATGGGGATCGACATCGACCGTGAGGCCCTCCTCCACGTCTGCGGCGAGGAGCTGTTTCCTTCCGGGACGGCGTTCGCCTCTCTGAAGAAAGCCGCCTCGGACTGGCGCACCTGGGTGCTCACCGTTCTCTACTTCGTCTCCTTCGGCGGGTTCATCGCCCTGACGGTATGGCTGCCTTCGTTCTGGGCCGAGCGATTCCAGACCGGGCTCGTGGTCGCTGGCTTGCTCACCGCCCTTTACTCCCTCTCCACATCCATCCTGAGGGTCTGTGGGGGATTCGTCTCGGACCGCCTTGGCGGGGAGAAAACGGTATTGACCGCGTTCCTCGTCATGGCCGTGGCTTCCCTGGTCATGATGCTCTCGTCAGAGTCCACGAGCCTTACGGTCACGGGGGAGATGCTTCTCGCACTCGGCATGGGCTTCGCGAACGCCGCAGTGTTCAAGTTGGTGCCGAAGTACACCCCTCAGACGGTGGGAGGCTCTGCGGGGATCGTGGGCGGGCTGGGCGCCTTCGGAGGCTTCGTTATCCCGCCCCTCATGGGACTCTTCGTCGCCTGGTTCGGAAGTCGCGGCTACTCCCTCGGGTTCTCCGTCTTCCTCGTCCTCGCCCTGCTCTCCCTGGCCTTTGTCGCCATCTTGAGCCGCCGGGCTTCTCGGGTGGCAAGTGTTGCTCTGGCCAACCCCCACGAGAGCTAGAAGGAATACACACCCTCATGGAGCGGAAGGAGGACCCGATGCCCAGGAGGTCCTCCGCTCTGTCGCGAAGTGAGCGTGGGCCCTCTCCAATGAAAGGGGAGTGGTGGGGTCGCCTCGATCCGGGATATTCACCCGTGACCGCCAACCTGTTAGGGTAAGAGACGACGATTCAGGACCCATCGTGACAGTTCCGTGCCCGCCTGGACATTTCGGCGCATCTGGAAAAACGACCGTTCCGGTCGAAAGAGGAGGGCGAAGATGAGCAACCGAGTCTACGTCGACGAGGACGAGTGCATCGGCTGCGGCTCGTGCGAAGAGATCTGTCCCGAGGTCTTCAGGCTCAATCAGGAGACGGAGAAGGCCGAGGTGATCAAACCCGAGGGAGGCCCGGGAGATCTTATCCAGGAGGCCATCGACACTTGTCCGGTCTCCTGTATCCACTGGGAGGAATGACTCGAAAGCGATCTCCTTTGACATCCTCTCCCGCCTGAGACTAATATGACGCGAGGCTTCGCTCCTGCGCCATTCCTCGCTATTCTCCTTCTCAGTCGGGGGTGCTCATGAACATGCGAAGGGTGTTCGTCCTCCTCGGCTGCGCCCTCATCATTCCCTGTCTCCGCCCCCTCCCGGCGCTTGCCACCCAACAGTATGCCGACAGAACCGGAAAGGGCTGCATCTTCTGCCACCAGGAGAGCACCGGAGGTCAACTCAAAACCGTAGGTTTTGCCTACATCCGAAACGGCTATCAGTATCCCATCTCCGAGAGGGTCTTGAGGAAAGCCGAGACCCTCCAGACACCCTTTCACAAGACCCTGAGGTTCATCTTCGGGTACCTTCACCTTCTCGCCGCGGTGATCTTCTTCGGCGCCATCTTCTACATTCACATCTTTATCAGGCCGTCCCGTCTCGTGGGCGGCATTCCCAAGCACGAGCGGATTCTCGGCCTCTCTTGCATGGTTACCCTTACCCTGACCGGCCTCTATCTCACCTGGGTGCGTATCGACAAGTGGGAGCAGTTCTTCAACAACACCTTCGGCCTCATGCTCTTCGTCAAAATTCTCCTCTTTCTCCTAATGGTGAGCATAGGGCTAACGGCCGTAACCATTGTCCACCGGAGAATGCAGAAGGAGGCGAAGGCTCCTCGGCTTCCAGCCGTTGCGGAAAAGATCACGCCGGCGCATCTCAAACAGTTCGACGGGACCTCAGGCAGGCGAGCCTATGTGGCGTACGCAGGGAAGATCTACGATGTCACCGACAGTGCGCGCTGGAAGGAGGGCCGGCACTTCGGCAAGCACACCGCCGGAACCGACCTCACCGAAGAGTTGAAGGGCGCTCCCCACGGGGCCGATCTTCTCGAGAGGGTGAAGTACGTGGGCGAGATCTCGCCCACGACAGAAGAGCCCCATACAGCGCCCGCTCCCGCCCACAGGCTCTTTGTTCGAATGGCCTATGCAAATCTCGTCATCATCTTTTTGATTCTCGTCTGTATCAGCGTCTGGCGTTGGGATTTCCCTCTCAGGCTGCTCCCTGAGAAACGACCTGAGGTTGCCGCGGGCGCGAGGTGCGCGGAGTGCCACGCCAAGAGACACCCCGGACTTGTTCAGGACTGGAAGAACGGTGTTCACTCCAGGGTGGGGGTCGATTGTTACAAGTGTCACCAGGCCGGGAAAGACAAGGCGCTCCCCAGTAAGGCTCACCTCCAGCACGATGTCCACCCCATAGCCGTCGTGGTAACCCCGAAGACCTGTGCCGGCTGCCATCCCGACCAGGCGGCCCAGTACGACAAGAGTAAACATGCCCACACCTACGAGATCATGTGGAAGGTAGACCGCTGGTTGAATGACGGCATGAACAACGCTATCGAGCGGACAAGCGGCTGCTACGCCTGCCACGGGACTGTGGTGGAGGTTCAGGACGGGACTCCGGTGAAGGGGACCTGGCCGAACGTCGGCGTAGGACGAGTCAACCCTGACGGCACGCTCGGAAGCTGCACCAGCTGCCACACCCGGCACCGCTTCTCCCTCGTCGAGGCCCGAAAACCGGAAGCCTGCGATCAATGCCATCTTGGTCCCGACCACCCCCAGATCGAGATTTACAACGAGTCAAAACACGCAACCATCTACCATGCTGAAGGGGCTACGTGGAGGTGGGACCCCGACGACCGGAACTGGAAGGCAGGAAGGGACTTCCGGGCCCCTACCTGCGCGGCCTGTCACATGTCGGCCGCGGGCACGATCCCGCGCACCCACGACGTCACCGAACGGCTCTCCTGGGAGACCCAGGCCCCGCTTACGGTGAGACCGAGCGAGTTTGCGCCTTTCCCGGTTGCAACCAACTGGGAAGAACAGCGGGGCAAGATGGAGGCGGTCTGCCTCCAGTGCCACTCCGAGACCTGGACCAGAGGCCACTTTGCCAACCTGGATGAAGTGATCCGGAATTACAACGAAACCTACTACCGCCCCATCAAGAACCTGATCGACGGGCTCTATCAAGCCGGGCGGCTCTCTACGGCTCGCTATTTCGATGAAGATCTGGAGTGGGAATTCTACGAATTTTGGCACCACGAGGGTAGGAGAGCAAGGATGGGAGCGGCCATGATGGCCCCCGACTATGCCTGGTGGCACGGGTTCTATGAGCTGAAACGCCGCTTCGGCACCATCGTCGAGACCGCTGCCGCTCTCCGCAAGCGAAGCGTCGTCCAGGGCTATCGCGAGGTTCCGGGAAAACAGGAGAACTGACGGGCTCGCAAACAAAAGGGGAAGGAGGCTTCACGCATCCTTCCCCTTGTGCCGATTACCGTTGCTCCCCAATAATCAGAGAAAGGGGTTTTTCCCTTTATCCGACCCTATCGGGTTGCTTACTTGGCTTCTTTCACAGAGGTCACTGTCAACGTCTTCTTGCCGTCCTTCTCGGCAACGGTGCCCATGCAGGTCACCTTCTTGCCAACCATCTTGGACATATCATGGCCGGCAAGCATGTACTCGCCGTCAGCGGCCTTGAGCATCATGCCCATCTTGCCCTTCTCAACCATTCCGGTGTATTCCTTAGCAGCCGGAGCAGGAGCAGGAGCGGGTGCAGCAGCAGGTGCAGGCGCCGCAGCGGGAGCAGGCGCCGGAGCAGGAGCAGCAGGTTTGGCTGGAGCAGCCGGAGCGGCCGGGGCGGCCGGTTTGGCCTGGGCCATCGCCATTCCCGCCAGGGCGACGAATGCAAACATTACACAAACTACGATGCTGATAATCTTCTTCATGTTCTCCTCCCTCTCGCGTGTTCGTTGTCTAAGCGAAGACCGTTCGCTTAGCCTTGCAAACCCCAATCCCCTCTTCTGCGCGGTGAAGAGAAAAAACCGGGCTCTCGCGAAGTTGCTGTCTCACTGCAGCTATGGGCTCGCCTTCCTGGCCTCCCCCTCCCGCACAAAAGACCAACGTTTGTGTGACCTCTAACGGTCAGGGAGCTCGGCGTTCGCAAAATTGAGCAATAGCCATGCCATCTTTGCCAACGTATTGAATTCGATACGTTTTATCCACTCTGATAAGAAATGGATCGGAATCTTTGCTTCCGATTTTTTTTGTGGGCATTTTCTTCCCCCTTGCCTGGTCATGCCGATACCACACGGAACCATTATGAAAACCTGAAATGTGAACTCTCAGGACCGATCCAACTGTCATAGGAACTAGAAATTCTGCTTTTCCGGCTTTAGAACGCCGCCCATCGAAGACGACCGCCGACCCTCACCATACCGTTAGCTCGCGAGCTTCTCGAAGGGACTCGGTCGAAACCTGTGACAGGCCCATGGGCACGGAGGCTCCGGCGACCTTTTCGGCGACGAGAAATTGAAAAGAACAGCGCGGTGTTCTACTATGACATTGTGGTTCGTGCGCCACGGTGAGGCCTGACGTTCCCTCCAAGGCCGCTGCGGTGCATCTGAGAAAAGGGGCGGGTGAGATGAGTTGGGCCTGCTCCTCAGCATCGCGAGGTGAAACACCATGGAACGGAAAACCCTCTCTGTGCCTACTATAACTTGTGGACACTGCGTCATGACCATCAAGCGGGAGCTGGGGGAGATGCGCGGGGTCTCGCGGGTGGAAGGTGATCCGGGTGCGAAGAAAATCACCGTGGAGTGGGACGCCCCCGCCACGCTGGAAGCCATCAAGGCCACGCTCCGGGAGATAAACTACCCGGCTGCCGAGTAATGGGACGTTCGTCATGGCCGATCAGAGAGTCACCCTTCCCATCACCGGGATGACGTGCGCCAATTGCGCTCTCACGGTGGAACGGAACCTGAAGAAGGTTCAGGGGGTCACCGAGGCGAACGTGAACTTCGCCGCAGAGCAGGCCACCGTCTCCTTCAAACCGGAAAAGGTCAGCGTCAGCGACTTGCTGGAGAAGGTCCGTGCTGCCGGCTACGGCGTCCCCACGGCCACGGCCGAGCTGGGCCTGACCGGAATGACCTGCGCCAACTGTGCCCTGACCATCGAAAGGACCCTCAAGAAGAAGGTCCCCGGGGTGGTTGCGGCATCCGTCAACTTTGCCAGCGAACGGGCTTCGATCCAGTACGTTCCGTCGCTGACCAGTATCGACGCGATGATCGATGCCGTTCGGAAGGCGGGCTACAACGCTTTTTCTGCCGCCGCGACCGAGGATTATGGAGAAGACGCCGAACAGGCGGCGCGCCGGGCGGAAATCGCCGGGCAGACACGGAAGTTCCTCGTCGGTTTCGCCTTTACCGTCCCCCTTTTCGTCCTCAGCATGGGAAGGGACTTCGGCCTCCTGGGAAGCTGGAGCCACGGTCCCTGGGTAAACTGGCTCTTTCTGGCCCTCGCAACCCCAGTCCAGTTCTACACCGGCTGGGACTATTACACCGGCGGCTGGAACAGCCTGAGGTTGCGCACGGCCAACATGGACGTGCTCGTGGCCATGGGCTCCTCGATAGCCTACCTGTATTCCCTGGCGGTTCTTCTCATTCCCGCGCTGGGTCATCACGTTTACTTCGAAACGTCAGCGGTCATCATCACCTTGATCAAGCTGGGCAAGATGCTGGAGTCCCGGGCCAAGGGCCGGACCGGGCAGGCTATCCGAAAGCTTATGGGGCTTCAGCCGAAGACGGCGACCGTCGCGCGGTCAGGGAAGGAGGAGGAGATTCCCCTCAGTCACGTGATGGCTGGCGACCTCGTGGTTGTCCGCCCCGGGGAGCGGATTCCCGTGGACGGGGAGATTCTGGAGGGAAGCTCGGCCGTTGACGAATCCATGTTGACCGGCGAATCTCTGCCTGTGGACAAGGGACCGGGTGACCGGGTAGCCGGGGGAACCATCAACGGCGAAGGACGCCTCAAGTTCCGCGCGACACGGGTGGGGAAGGATACGGCGCTCGCTCAGATCATCCGTTTGGTGCAGGAGGCCCAGGGAAGCAAGGCTCCCATCCAGGCCCTTGCTGATCGCGTCGCCGGCGTCTTTGTTCCTACGGTCATGGGTATCGCGTTGATCACCTTCATCCTCTGGTGGACCATGGGCCATGACTTTGTGCCCGCTATGATCCGCCTCGTTGCCGTGCTCATCATTGCCTGCCCCTGCGCCCTCGGGCTTGCCACTCCTACGGCCATCATGGCTGGTACCGGCAAGGGTGCAGAAAAGGGGATTCTCTTCAAGAACAGCCAGGCCCTCGAACAGGCCACCAGGCTCGACACCCTCGTCCTCGACAAGACCGGAACCATCACCGTCGGCAAACCGGCCGTGGTGGATATCGTCCCGTTTGCCGACTCGACGACTGCTGTCGACGAGGGAGAACTGCTTCGCCTCGCAGCCTCCGTCGAGCGCGCCTCGGAGCATCCCCTGGGACGGGCCATCACTCGGGAAGCGGAAAAACGAGGGCTTGAGCTGTTCGAACCCCTGGGCTTCCGAGCCTCGGGAGGGCTGGGCGTGCAGGCCACGGTGAACGGCTGGATGGTTCATGTGGGTAAACCCGCCTGGTTCAAGGCGTTGGGTTATGCCCTCAACGGTCACTCGGATCAGGTCCAGGCCCTCCAGGATGCGGGGAAAACCGTCATGGTGGTTGGGGTGGAAAAGGAGATCGTAGGGCTGATCGCCGTCGCGGATTCCCTGAAACCTGAAGCCCGCGAGGCCATCCAAGAGCTCAGGCATCAGCGCATTCAGGTGGTGATGCTTACCGGGGACACCATCCAGACCGCCCGATCCATTGCTGCTCAGGTCCAAGTAGACGAGGTCCTCGCCGAGGTACGGCCCGAGGAGAAATCGCAAAGGATTAAGGAGTTGCAGCAGGAGGGCCATCTGGTTGGTATGGTCGGCGACGGCATCAACGACGCGCCTGCCCTCGCCCAGGCTGATGTGGGCATGGCCATCGGTACGGGAACAGACGTGGCCATCGAGACGGCGGACGTCATCCTGGCGAGCGGTAGCCTGCTCGGGGTGCCCCGGGTGATTGAGCTGAGCCGGACTACTATGAGAACTGTGAAAGAGAACCTGTTCTGGGCCTTCTTCTATAACATCATGCTGATCCCCATTGCCGCGGGAGTTCTCTACCCTCTTGAGTCCCTCCCTGTCTTTCTGCGGCAACTGCACCCCATCCTCGCCGCGCTCGCGATGGCCTTCAGCAGCATTACCGTGGTTTCCAACAGCCTGCGCCTCTACCACGCCAGGATCAGGTAGGATACCACTTTCCTCGGGAGCACTGCTTATCCTCCGCGAGAACCGCCTCCCGATTGACCGCTCCAGAGCAGGAAGTGTATGATCTAAACTCAGTGTACCTTGCACGGACGGGACAGGCTGCGTGAAGATCATCCTCTTCTATTCGCCGAGCTTTTGGTTCAGGACTTTCGAGAAGGTCCTGGACCAAGCGCCTGATCAGAACATAGAGGCCCAGTGCCAGGAGGCGGTGGTCGTCTTCTACCAGGTGGAAGAAGGTGATCTCGATCATCGGAGCAAGGTGCTTACCAAGCTCATCAAGAACGTCAAGTGGCTGGCGGGAAAATTCGGCGCCCGCAGCGTGGTCCTTCATTCATTCAATCATCTATCAACGAGCAAAGCGCCTCCCGACTTCGCCGAGCCGCTCATCCAGGACGCCCGGAAGCGCCTGGAAGAGAGCGGCTACTCGGTGACGGTGACTCCCTTTGGGTATCTGAACGAGTGGAAGCTCCACGTGGCGGGCGAGTCCCTCGCGAAGGTGTTCAAAGAGCTGTGATCCAGGACGCTTTTTCTCCGGAACGGGCCAGTTCGAGTAAATCGGGGAGAAGCGACAAGACGTCGCCCGAGCGATTTTTCGGCGATAGCCTATCCGGACGCTCGGAACGACGTGCCGCGACATCCTGCCCTAGGTACGGACGATTCAGGGCAACGGTTCAGCAGGAAAGCATGAGATGGCTGTTCGCCGAATATGGGGCCGAACCTTTTTCCCGGGAGTAATCCTCATGGGATTGCTGACGAGCGGGTGCAACTGGTTTATCGAGAGCCAGGTGTTCTTCCCCGAAAAAACCATGATCCACACCCCGGCAGCGGTGAGGCTCCCGTACGATGACATCCGGTTTACGACGAGCGACGGGGTCCGCTTGCACGGCTGGCTGGTTCTCGCCGAACCGGTCCGGCATCTCCTGCTCCACTGCCATGGTAACGCGGGTAACATCTCCCAGCGCATCGACATCATCAAGGGGTTCCACGAGGTGGGAGTGAGCGTCTTTATGTTTGACTACCGCGGCTACGGCGAGAGTTCCGGCAGCATCAGCGAGAAAGGCTTCTACCTGGACGCCGAGGCGGCGGGCCGCATCGCCAAGGAGCAGGCGGAGCGTTATGGGGCCAAGCTCATCGTCTCCGGTCACTCCCTGGGAGGCATCGCCGCCGTCCATGTCGGTGCTATCGAAAAATGCGACGGAGTGGTCCTCGAGTCCACTTTTCCCAACATGGGTACCATGGCCCGGGCTCACTATCTCTTACCGTCGCTCGAGCGCTGGCTCCAGGATCGGTTAAATGCTGCGGGAGAGATCGGACGGCTCCGGGCCCCCGTGCTTTTTTTTCACGGCGAGCGGGACGACATTGTTCCCATCGAGCTTGGCCGCCAGCTCTATGCCCTGGCCCCTGAGCCGAAGGAATTCGTCGTGCTGCCCGGGGCCGGTCACAATGACACCTACTGGGCGGACGGCAACTTGTACTTCGCAAAGCTCCGGGAGTTCCTGGGGAGGCTCTGAGGAGGAGCGGCGTTTCGTCGGCCCCGTCATACGCAATCCCGGGGGGCTGGAGGAATGAAGTGATCGAGTAACGGAGTGATGGAGTCTTGGAGGCAGGGAAGAGCCTAACAAGAGCAGCTCACTACTTTCTTTGTCCCATCACTCCAGTACTCCAACAGTCCTGGCTATTACTCTCCAACGAAGCCAAGAACTTATAACCACACCCAAGGCAAGTATGGTCGCAGAGCTCCAGGTGTTATCATGAGTATCTTGAGCCGCATGGGCGTTCCGGCATTCAAGGCCGGAGGGCAGCCGTCTATCGATTTTGGCGCCTACCGGCTGGAGCTAACCGGGCTCGTCGCGCAGCCTCTCTCTCTCACCTGGCCGGAGATCCTCGCCCTCCCCTACTCCGTGGTTAACGCTCGCCTGACCTCGGTCTCCGGCTGGTCGGTACGCGCCGACTGGGGCGGAGTTCTCTGGAGAGATTTCCTCTCCTCAGCTCCTCCCTTACCGAAGGCGACCCACGTGACCTTTGTGAGCGTCGGCGGCGGCTACGCCACCACCACTCCCCTGAGCGACATGGATACACCACGGGTCATTCTCGCTTACAACGTGGCCGACGAGCCCCTCGAGCCGGAGTACGGCGGACCGCTCCGCCTCGTGATTCCCAACCTCTGGGGCTACAAGAGCTGCAAGTGGCTCGGAAAGATCGAGCTTACCGATCAGTTGAGGGGGGGATACTGGGAGGACCGTGGCTACCCGCGAGAGGCATACATCACCGTTGGCGAGACCCTGGATGTGAACAGCGGAACGCGCAGGGAGCACAGCGCCGGCGAGATCCTGGGTTTCTAAAGGGACCATTCGGAAGGGACTCGGCCTCCTTCGCCAACGCGGCCACAGGCATTATGGTTTCTACGCTGACGTCGTAGCATATGACCCCGTCTATCCAGACCATTTTCGTGATCGGCTCAGGAGCTATGGGCGCTACTTACGCCAGTATCTTCTACGACATGGACAGCAAGTGCATCTCTTTGATCGCAGGGGGCGAACGCTGCGAACGACTGCGCCGGGAGGGCTTGCTCGTTAATAGCAAGCACTACGCCATCCCTGTCCTTCAGCCGGAAGATCGGTCCCCGCCTGCGGATCTTCTGATCGTGGCGGTAAAACACCACCATCTCGACAATGCCATCCGGGACATGGAATACAGGATCGAAGACGGTACCGCTATCCTGTCAGTCATGAACGGCATCGAGAGCGAAGAGCGGATAGGCGCCGTCTATGGGATGGACAAGGTTCTCTATGCCGTATCCGTAGGAATTGACGCGGTGAGGGTGGGAAACCGCGTGAGCTACACCAACCAGGGCAAGGTGTTGTTTGGAGAGGCGAGCAAGCTCTTTCCTTCCGGACGGGTCAAGCGGGTCCAGGCCCTTTTTGACCGGGCTGGAATCACCCATGAGACGCCTCCTGACATGATTCGTACGCTCTGGTGGAAGTTCATGATCAACGTGGGTATCAACCAGGCGTCAGCGGCGCTCCGGGCGCCCTACGCCATGTTCCAGGCCTCGCAGGAGGCGAGGCGACTCATGGAGTCGGCCATGCGAGAGGTCATCATGCTTGCCCGAAAGGTAGGAGTCCACCTGTCCGAGGCCGATATCGACAATTGGCATACGATCCTCGCAGGCTTGGACCCCGAGGGGAAGACCTCGATGCTTCAGGATGTGGAAGCCAGAAGGAAGACCGAAGTGGAAATGTTCGCCGGCAAGGTGATCGAACTGGGCAGGCTCCATGACGTACCCACGCCGGTAAATGAGGATCTCTATGATATAATCAAAAAAATCGAGGCATCGTACGAAGGGAGAGCCGTGTAAGACTGATTGGTTGGCTTGTGGTAGAGGCGTAACGTGACCTTTTCAGGGCTAAAAGACGGCGGACGCGTCGCTTGAAGATTATCCCGGATATCCTCCAATCTCAGGTTCTGTTCAAACACTAAGAGGCAAGAAAACGAGGAGGGGGTGCGACCATGGGTAAACCTCCAATCGGTCCGAGGGAGAGATTCCGGCCGACGGCCTCACGCGCAAGTACGACACCCAGGTTGGACCTGTCTCTGCCTCCTTACCCGTCTTTCGAGCAAGAGACACCGGAACAGCGCCTGAACCGGATCATCAAGGAGGGGCTGACCCCGCCACCGGTCGAACGGCATCGTGCGGTAAAGGATTCGCAACTCACCGGCCTGGTCAAGGGCCTGATGTCGATTCCCACCGAGGTGTCTCTGAAGCGGGGGCAGGCCGGTCTGACCTTGTCGGTCAGCGGAGCCACGGCCGAGCTTCAGGCGGGCGAACGGAAGACCAAGGTTGCAGTGTCGCCTTCCGGGAAGACAACGGTCAGCACCGAACTGAACACGAAACCAGGACTCAAGAGCCGGGTTTCGTATGAACTGAAGGGGCCCGTCAAGCTGGAGACCTCCCTCTTCGACTGGAAGTGGTGTTACGCCATCTCGAAAGACCGATGGGAAATGTCCATGACCTGGGGCTCCAACGCCCCGGACCTGAGCACCATATCTGATGTCTTTCGCAAGGGCGAAAAAGGGCTTCGTGGGATACTCACCGCAACCGGCGACGCCAGCCTCAGCGATCCAGCCGCCTTCAAGGACGCGGTGTCCGAACATTTGGAGCCTGTCGCGAATGCCGTCAAGACCGGGGCTCGCGTCGCTCAGACCCGTCCTGGCATCAGCATATCTTTCAGCGCCTCCGGTCCAATGTCCACGACCCTCGCTCGCGGCGAGAAAGGCGTGGAGGTCAAGGCGCTGATCACAATCCGGTTCTAGCGGGCTGGGGGTGCCCTGTGACTTCGATGCGAGTTCTCGGCGCGCCGGGAGGAGGCAGATGTCCCGGCCGACGTGACCCGAGTTCAGATCATGTCATTGTACGGCCGTGTGGCTCAGGTATGCCCTCAACATGGTCGGATCCCCCCGTTTCCTTTGAACGGGCTCGATATTCCGTGGTAGGCTTGATCCTTCGCATGCGACTTTGCTGAGGCCATCCACATTCCCCGAGCCATTTGGTTTGCTTTCAGGTGGCGGACAGATTACGTGCATTCGGAACACTCGTTATGCATCCGCGTCTCACAACAACTCCTGTCTTTCTCGCGGTTTTGGGCGAAAGGTTGTGACAGTCATGTAGAAATGCCAGTAGGTTTCACGACTCGCAGAGGCGAGCATGTCAGATCGATTTCATATTCTGATAATTGATACTGATGTCTATCTTAGCAAGTGTTTACAAACCTTTCTTGGCACCATAGAAGTTGACATAATCACGGCCACTAATGAAAGGGAAGCAGTAGCGCTGCTAGCCACAAAGGAATTCGACCTCATCCTTCTTGACCTGATGCTCCCAGATATGAAGTTTTCGGCGCTGATCGATTATATATACAAGCGCAAGGTTGATACCTTGATCGTCCTTATGAGCAGCGACATTCCTGGAGAGACAACTGAACATGGTCTGCAAAAGAGAGTCTATGGCTTCCTGCAAAAACCATTTGACCTGGCACAACTGATAACAACAGTACAAACTGCTTTCCATCAAGAGATGAATGACGAACGAAGGCACAACCAGATTGAGGGAGGCTCCCCGGATGGCCGTTCAGGCAGAGACCGGCGCCATCTGTGGAAGGACAGACGACTCGTTAAAGATCCTTGGTATCCTGGCCCTGAAAGGCGAAGCGGCAAGGATCGTAGAACCGGCAGGGATCGTGGACGCCCTAACGCCACCAACGCCAAGGCGCCTTATCCCGTCACGCAACCGAGCATGGTCAAATCGGCTTATACCAGAGTATTCGAGCAATTCATTTCACGACGACGCGCCAGTCGGCCCCGAGAAAACCGCAAACACCCCAGGGTGAATGTAAGCTGGCCGCTGACCATAGCGGGGTTTCTCGGAGCGAC
>Ga0187773_10000307_pt1 | contig 19764 bp, 12 predicted proteins | sample 0216_BV02_MP05_1_FD_133133 | JGI IMG/M metagenome (GOLD analysis project Ga0187773, IMG submission 133133) | Tropical peat soil microbial communities from peatlands in Department of Meta, Colombia - 0216_BV02_MP05_10_MG | ecosystem: Environmental > Terrestrial > Soil > Wetlands > Peat | place...
AAGAAATTCGGGTTTTCCTTTTATATCCCATTGGGTCTATTTGGTCTCCGCACTGTGAAATGGAAACCTTAACGGGGCCTACGTCTCTTCGATTCCCTCCCGTCTTTTTTCTCGGCCGCCTTGGCCTCTTCCCAGAGCCGGTCCATCTCGGCCAGGGTCATCTCGGATAATGGCTTCCGAGATTTCCAGGCCTTCCTTTCGATAAAATGGAATCGGTCCACAAACCGCTGGTTGGCTTTGCGCAACGATTCTTCCGGATCGAGCTTTAAAAAACGGGCCAAATTCACCAGGGCAAAGAAAAGATCTCCGAATTCGTGCCGAATCGGCCGGCCCCGTCCCTCTTCGACGGCAAGTTCCAGCTCCTTTAACTCCTCGCGTACTTTATTCCAGACCGGTCTTAATTCCTTCCAATCGAAGCCGACCCGGGACGCGCGCGTCTGAAGCTGGTGGGCCCGCATCAGAGCCGGCAAGGGTTTCGGGATCCCATCCAACACCGATTTTCTCTTGTGATTACCTTTCTCCTTCTGTTTGAGCTCCTCCCAACGGGCCAGCACATCCTTGGCCGTCAGCCGTCGGCCTTTGCGAACCGGGGAGGGGACCGGTCCAAACACATGCGGATGCCGTCGTGTCATCTTGTCGATCGTATAAGAGAGAACATCCTCGATCCCAAACTCGCCCCGTTCCTTGGCGATCTGGGAATGAAACAGGACCTGGAACAGGAGATCTCCCAGCTCTTCCTTCAACATGTCGGGATCCCCCTCGTCGATCGCCTCCAGGACTTCGTAGGCCTCCTCCAGAAGAAACGGCTTCAGACTCTCCCGCGTCTGCTCCCTGTCCCACGGGCAGCCGTTCTTTGCACGGAGCCTTTCCATCACGGAGATCAACTCGCCAAATCGTTTCGACATTTTAAACCCTTCTCCCCAACAGAATCCAGGGTTCATTATACCGGCTTTTCGATCAGATGCAAACCGCGTTCCTTTCGCGTCCGTCCCCGCCTTGCAAACAAATCGGCTTTATGTTACGGTATTCTCGTCGGAATTTATCCTTTTTAGGTAAAGCAAATGTCTCATTGCGGGGATTTTTGACTCCCGTTCCCCGTGGGGATCTACCCGGCGAGCACGGCGAGCGGGAGGGGAAGGCTCCATTCCGCCTTTGGCGGATGGAGGGGGCGACGTGAGCCCCTATAAAAGTAGGAGTCGCAAATTGTATAAAAAGTCTCTTTTTGCTTTGCTGGCCGTTGCTCTGCTGGTCTTGGCGCTTCATCTTCTCCTGCGTGGAGGATTATTCTCGGAGCAACTGACGCGTTTTGCGGAGTCGCGGATTCAGCGCCTGGCCGGAACGCCCGTCACCGTGCACCGCGTCACGCTGAGTCTCCTCCCCGTCGCGGTGGTTTTAGACGGTGTCGTACTTCCCCCTCCCGAAACGGGCCGTTCCCCGATCACCATCCAACGGATCCGGGTTTGGGTTTCTCCCTGGTCGCTCTTGACTCAAGTGACCTTTATTAAAAAAATCCGTCTGATCGGCCCGGAAATTGTCCTACGTATCGGGCATGATTCTGTTCTTCCGATTCATCCCAATCTTGCAAACGGATCGCCGGCTTCTCCCGGTGGTCCGTCCAAAACATTAACACTGGTCATACGCGAGATTGAGATCCAAAAGGGCAGCCTTGAATTGCAACGGCCTTCCGGTGAGCCGTTCCTGAGAATGGACCAACTGGAAGGAACCGTCAACCCGGACCTCCTGATGGAAAATTTTCAGGTGATCCTTTCCGCGAAGGATGTGGCGGTGGATAGCAACGACTTCCACAAAAAACTGGATTCCATGACGGCCCAACTCAACATCCGGCCGAACGATTTGGAAATCCGAACGCTGGAGCTAACCGACTCCGCGTCGCATTACACGGTCAGCGGATCGATTCAAAATCCGACCCAACCTCGGCTCGCGCTGTCGTTGGATGCCGCCTTTCCGTTGGAGGACCTCAATTCGCTTTTGCCCGGGCGATTCCCCATGTCCGGTGCGGCTCGATTCACCGGCCATCTGGTCGGACCCGGATCCGACCCCACGGTCCGAGGCAATCTTTTGATTTCCGATTGGGCCGTTTCTTCAAAATCGGTCGGTAGCCTGAAGACCATTTTCTTATATCGAGATCACGCCTTTTCCTTTTCCGATCTATCGGCGGACGTGTTCGAAGGAAAAATATCCGGAGAGGTCCGGGTATCGATCGCCGAAATTTCCACCCCCGGCGGACCCATCCCCTACGATTTGTCGCTTCAGTTCAGCGGATTAGATCCATCCGCCTTCCTTCCCATTCTGGGTTTCGAAACGATTCCGTTTTCCCATCGCCTTGAAGGAGCCGTCGAACTAAAGGGTCGGATGAAGGCGATGCATTTTGATCCGAAAGACATTTCCGGAAAAGGCCGGCTGGATCTGGTCAATAAAGAAGGAAGCCCTGCCGATTCGCCATCGGAGAAACCTTCCTCCGGATCGGAACCCGGGCTGATCGGCCTACTGGCCCGACTCCGTGAGGCCTCGACCAGTTTTCAGATCGATTCCGGAATCTTGTCCCTCGATCATACGATCGTGCGAACGAATCGATCTTCCCTGACGGTCCGAGGGCAGATTCAAACCGACGGACCGATCGCGCTCGAGACCGATCTGGAGAGCCGCGACATGGGGGAGTTAACCTCCCTCGCCGCCTTTCTTCCCATCGAAGGGAGTCTTAAACTGGACGGAAAAGTAACGGGAACCTTAAACGACCCCATCTTCAAAGGAGACGGCCGCTTGCGCAACGTTCAGTTACGAGGCCGGCATTTTGACACGGTCGAATCGGATCTGCTCTATCAAAACCGGACGATTCGATTCAAACGAGCCGTCGTCCAAGAGAAAAAGGCCCGCTATGAAATCAACGGGCTCGTCGCGTATGAATCGTCCGCCGACGGCCAACCGGGCCCCTTCTTCGATTTGGCCGCAAAAATCCGTCAAGGCGCTCCGCGCGAAGTCGTTGCACTTTTTACGAAGGAATTGCCGATCGACGTTCCGGCCACCGGCGATCTCACCGTCAAAGGCGTGCCATCGCAGTTCCGGCTCAACGCCCGGCTTCAGGCCGGTTCGGGTTCCGTCTACGGTCAATCGATCGATGAAGGAACCGTCACGCTGCTTCTGACCCGCAATCGGATCGTTTTTAAAGAAGTCCACACCCGCCGAGGCGAAACAGAACTGACGGGAAGAGGTTCGATCGGGTTTACGGGAGAGTTTGAGTTTTCGGCTGAAACCTCGCAGGCCCGGCTGGAAGATTTCCAACCGGAGATGAAAAACTTGGCGGTTTTTCGGGGACCCCTGACCGGCCGGATCAGCGGCTCCGGTCGATTTCAGGATCCCCAAATCGAAACTCAAATTTCGTTCCTGGACATCGTCTATCAGAATCAGTCTCTTGGGCCCGGGAGTCTTTCGGCCGAGATTAAAAATCATCGCTTGACGACCGATTTTCAACTGGCACGGGGGGTAAAAGGGTCTGGCGAAATGGAATTGGGGCCCGGACATCCTTATCGGGTCGACCTTTCGCTCGACAACCTGGATCTCAAGCCATGGTTCGGGTCGGCCGTTCCCAATCTGACGGCGGTGAACCGCTTCACGGCCAGCGGGAGTCTTTCGGCCCACGGGCAAATCGATCCGCCGGACGGTGTTGGAAAGGACGCATGGAATGCGACGGACGCCGTGATCCATTTGACCGCACTGACGGTCGATGTTTCGGATTACGTCGTCACAAACGACGGAGAGATGCAGCTCGAACTCAATCAGGGAAATGTCTCGATTCAATCGCTGAAACTGAAGGGGCCCGGCACCACGTTGACGGTGTCCGGGGATCTGGGGCTGTTCAAGACCTTTAACTTCTTCGTCAACGGTGAAGCCGATCTGGATCTGTTCCGGATTTTCACGAAAGAGATCACCTATGCGAAAGGATTCGCCTATCTGGCGCTTCAGATCACGGATCGTTGGGAGAATCCTAAAATCCGGGGCGGGTTGACCATTCACGACGGGGTGGTGAAGAGCGCCTCGCTGGGGCAGGCGCTCACTATGACCTCTGTGAATTTTGCATTCAACGAGCATCAGGTGCTCCTCGAAACCTTCGATGCGGAGTTCGGAGGCGGAAAGCTCCAGGCCGCCGGACGAATTGATCTGGACCGGTTTGTCCCTTCGTACTATGCCCTGAATCTGGAGATGACGGGCAGCCGGATCAGCCCCCTGAAGGGTTTCACGGCGGTCATCGACTCATCCCTGTATTTTCAGAGCGACACGAAGATTCAGTCGCTGTCCGGAGAGGTCCAAATCCGCCGGGCCGATTACGAACGACGTTTGGACTGGCAGACCTGGATCCTGGTCGTGGTCAAACCCGAAACCAACGCCAAGGAAACCAGTCCGCTTCCGTGGTGGCTCAAAGAGACCGCGCTGAACATTCAAATCCAGGGGAAGAACAATATCTGGATCAAAAACAACCTGGCCAAGCTGCCGCTGGACGTCGATTTGCTGGTCAAAGGAACGGTCAACCGCCCGATCCTTCTGGGACGGGTGGAATCCAAGGGCGGATCGTTCACCTTCCGCCAAAATGAATTCCAGATTGTCTCGGGCACGGTCGACTTCATCAACCCGGATAAGATTCGACCGGTCGTAGATGTGCGGGCCACCACACGCGTGACGACTTACGACATCGAACTGAGCCTCGTCGGACCGGCCGATAAACTCGACCTCACGCTCTCCTCCAATCCATCGGTGGGCGATCAGAACGACATTCTCTGTTTGCTGACCTACCGCCGGGTCTGCCGGGAAGTCGAAACCACCACCAAAGGAATCGGCACCACCGAGGCGTCCTCGATCGCGGCCCAGGCCGCGATCGACAGCATCATCTCGGAGCAGGTCGAATCGTTGACGGGGATCGATCGGATCGAGGTGAACCCGTATTACTCCTCCAATAAATCGGGAAGCGTGCCGATGGTTTCGGTTTCCAAACGACTGCTTGAGGACAAACTGTTTGTGACATACGCCGTCACAATGGATCCCTCCCAGGGACAGATTATTCAGTTGGAATATACCCTTAATAAGACCGTCTCGATTCTTGGTCAGCGGGACGAACTCGGCCATACCGGAGGGGATATAAAATTACATTTCGAGTTCCGTTAATTACTCAGCGAGCAAAGCGAGCGAGAGGGGAGGCCGAAAATCCCCCGCCGGGGGAATTTCCCCCTATATTCAATTTACGATTGACGTCTTTTTTGCGGGGAATTTTAGTGATTTGAGAATGGTAAATTGTAAATAGGGAAACCAGAACCCTCGCAAGATTAAATGGAGGGGGCGACGCGAGCCCCGATGATACGAGGACGATTGCGGATACGGACGGGACAGACCGGGAGGGGACAACGAATTGGTCTTAATGTTTTTCGTTGGTATTTTTTGATCGTGACCCTGGGAACGTTGGTTTCGGTCTTCCGGCCCGGTCCCGCGATAGCCCAATCCTTCGAGGGGCAGACGATTCTTTCACTGGAGGTCAATTCCCGAGTGGGCATGACGCTTGAAGCGCTCAGCCGGCTGACGGGAATCCATACCGGGATTCCCTACTCCAGCCAAATGATTCGCCAGAGCCTGAATTCCCTGTACGCCACCGGCCTCTTCACGGATGTCGTGGTCGATGTATCGCCAATTGAAGGAGGCGTCGCAATCATCTACCAGTTCACCGAGAAAACGTTTCTGGCCGATCTGCAAATCAAAGGGGACTGGGTCATTTGGCCTTATCAAATCCGGGAAGCGATGAATCTTCCGGTCGGCGAAGAATTCACCGAGGAGCGGTTGAAAAACTCGATCAATCGTCTCGCCAATTACCTTCAGCGACAGGGCTACTTTCGGGCGAAGATCGACACTGACGTTTCCCAGGTGCCGGAGACGAACAGGGTCAACGTATCCGTGAGAGTCAAGGAAGGCAGCCGAGCCAGAATCCGGGAGACGAAGTTTGTCGGCGACACCGCGGTTTCCAAATTCCAAATCTGGTTAAAGACGATGCGGTCTACTGGAGGCGAATTGTATGATGCGAATGTTCTGGAAAAAGATCTGAGAGGGTTGCTAAACTTTTATTATACTAACGGCTACTTAAAAGCCACCGTTGGTCCTCCCGATATCCAGTACCTGGAATCGACCGATGAAGTGAACATCACGGTCCCCATCGAGGCCGGAACACAACTGAGGGTGCGGTTCGAGGGGAACGGCCCCTTCACGGATCGTGAGCTGATGCCCCTTCTCCTTTTTGAGGAGGAACACAGCTACGATGACTCGGTCTTTCGCGCGAGCGCGGACCGCCTGGCCGATTATTACCGCGCCCACAGTTTTCCATTCATTAAGGTGGACTACACCCAACGGGACCTTCCGACCGAAGGAGCGATGGAGGCGGTCTTTAAGATCGACACGGGCAATTTCGCCTGCCTCCGAACCGTTTTATTCGTCGGAAACACGTTCTTTACACCGTTTCAGCTCCAGGAGCTCATCCAGACTCGCCCCGGCAACACCCTCTTCTGCGGCACCGTTATCCCCGATCTCCTGGACTCCGACGTTAAAATCCTCCGCGCGCGGTATCGTGAACAGGGCTTCCAGGATATTAAGATCGATCCCCGGGTGGAATACAATGAGGCCAAGACAGTCACCCTTCTCATTTTCGCCATCGCCGAAGGTCCGCGTACACTGATCAAAGACATTCAATTTGAGGGTCAACAGGCCATGACCCCGACCCAACTGCGGACAACGGTCCATCTTCATCCCGGACAACCCTACGATGAGATTCCGGTCCGGAGAGATCTGGAAGAAATTCTGGCGCTCTATCACAAAAATGGCTACGTCTATGCCCAGGTCGATCCCCAGCTGGACTTTTCCCAGGATCGCACGCAGGTCGGCATCCGATTCCGGATTTCGGAAAATCCGCAGGTTCGGATCGGGCGGATATTCTTGAGCGGAAATACCTATACCAAAGACAAGATTATCCTTCGCGAACTCGATGTGAAACCGGGGGACCCGTACGACGAAAGCCGTCTCCAGATCAGCCGGGGACGGATTCAACAACTGGGCTACCTCGGAAACGTCCGATTCGAACCCGTCACACCCCTCGATCCCGAAACGAAGGAAACGGTGAAGGACATGCGGCTGACCGTCAAGGAAAACCCCACCCGGACACTGGATCTCGGAGTGGGATATGCCGATGTGGAACACCTCCGGGGGTTTGTTCAGTGGACCCACCGGAATCTCTGGGGCACCGGCGAATCCCTGAGTCTGCGAGCGTCGGCCAGTTCGATCGAGCGGACGGCCTCCGCCACCTATCTGGAACCCTGGGTTCTGGGCTATCATCTGGATGGCCGACTGGTCGTCTACAACCAGTACTTGGACCGCCTTTCCTACACGCTGACCACGGCCGGGACGACCGCGGGGTTGGGAAAAAATCTAACCCCGACGGTCAAGGGAACGCTCCAATACCAGTATGAAATTGACAACTACCTAAAGGGCGTGGAATTACTACCCGAGGATCAGCGCGTCAACATCGGGAGCGTGACCCCGGCCTTATACTGGGACACGCGCGACAACCCTTTCAGTCCGACTTCCGGGTTCATCAACGGGCTGGCCATCCAGGACGCGGCCACGAGTCTGGGTTCGCAGATCGAGTTTATCAAGACGACGGTTCAGTCCAGCTGGTACTTTCCGATCACGCGTTGGCTGGTGGCCGCGGTCTCGGCCCGCGCCGGGGTCTCGAATCGATTCGGAGTGACCAAAACGGAGCCCGGCACGGGGGGAACCCAGGACTCCGAACTGCTGCCGCCCAACGAACGGTTTTTCCTCGGGGGACGGACCACCGTTCGGGGGTACCAACAGGACGAGCTGGGCATCGTCCCAACAAAATGTCACGACGGAGAAAACTGCGCAACGATCATTCCAAACGATACCAGTTCCGGTGTCGATTTTACCGGTGGGAACGCCATGCTCCTGTTCAACGGCGAACTTCGGATCTATTTACCGGGCAATTTTGGACTCGTGCTTTTCAACGACCGCGGCAATGTCTTCCGCCTTTCGAGTCAGGTCGATATCAATCTGATCAAGTCGACCATCGGGGCGGGCGTGTGGTACGGCACCCCGGCGGGGCCCTTGCGGTTGGATTATGGGTTTAAACTCAACCGCGAAAAGAACCTCTGCCCGTCCTGCTCCGTCGTGGTTAAGGAGAGCCCGGGGGAGTTTCACTTTACCTTAGGATTCGCATTTTAGGCGGAGCCCATGAAGAAACCTTCCTCCCATAAGACCGGCCGGCTTTTGATCGCGGCTTTCGTACTGGTCGCCGTCCTGATCGTCTGGGGAATGGGCCGGTTGTATTTTTCGACGCCGGATACCCGTCCGGCCGAGGCCGGCCGAGACGCGTCCGTCCGGGATATTGGGCCCGTCCGGAATCCTCCGCCCCCTCTCCCGGGAGGAGACAGGCCCCTTTATGCCTCGACAAACCCGGGGACGCCGAAAGCAGGAACGATCTCGGATCACGATCTCCTGACGGTCCAACTTAACAACGAAGGGCTGGCGCACTACAACCGTGAAGAATATTCCGAAGCCGCCGCCCTCTTTGCCAAGGCTTACGAACGGGCTCCCGAGAACCGGGCGATCCAGCGGAATCTCGCCCTGGCCACCGGGAGCTTGGCCTGGAAACAACTCGACGCCCGGCAGTATCCCGACGCCCTTCAGAATTTCCAGGCGGCCGTCCGGCTTGAACCCGAAGTACCGGACTTCTTCGTGGGTGAGGGACTGGCCTATTATCGATTGAACGATCCCGACCGAGCTGTCGAAACATTAAAAAGTGCGATTCAGTTGGATCCGAAGCGGCCCGACGCCTATAAAATCATCGGGGACATCTATTATCAACGGGATGAAATCGAGATGGCGATCGGTTATTATGAAAAGGGGCTCGATCTGGATTCGTCCGACCAAGCCCTTCGTCAGCATCTGGACCAGGTCCGCCGAGAAGAAAGGGTTCAGGGCGGTTTCCAGCAACAGGCCTCCCGTGCCTTTACGGTCAAATTCGAAGGACGAGAGGAGCAGGATTCGGCCCACCAGGTTCTCTACGACCTGGAAGAAGCCTACCGCGACATCGGACAGGCGTTGTCCTATTACCCCGAGGAACCCATCACGGTGATCCTCTATACCGACCAGCAATTTCAGGATGTGACGCGGAGCGCTTCCTGGTCGAAGGGAATATACGACGGAAAAATCCGCGTTCCGATGGACGGAGCCGAGCAGAATCCGGATCTGCTGAAGAAAGTCCTGTTCCATGAATATACGCACGCCGTCGTCCATGGTCTGAGCCGCGGCTCGGACGTTCCGACCTGGCTGAACGAAGGCATGGCGGTATATTTTGAAAACGGAGGCGAATCCTCCCATGAACAGACCCTGGTCCGGCAGATCCGGTCGGGCGCCCCCCTCGTCCCCCTTTCGCTTCTGCACGGAAGCTTTCTGAAGCTCTCCAGCACACAGGCCTCGCTCGCCTATGCCGAAAGCTTCACGGCGGTCAAGGCGCTCGTGGACCGATTCGGCCTGTATCGCGTCCGACAGCTTTTGGAAGACCTCGGCCGTCAGAAAAATTTTGAGGAGGCCTTTTCCGCTCAGTTCATGATTTCCTATGAGGAATTTCAGTCGGACTGGCAACAGACGGTCCAGGGAGCCAATCCATGATGACCGGCCGGAACGGCAATGCGGGTCTGCTCCTCTCCGGGCTCATGGCCGCCGTTCTCATTTTCCTCGCTTGGGATCTCCCTCGGGCCTTCGCCGGTGATGAACGCATCGCCGACCTGACCGCCGCTGTGATCGACAACGGCACGCTGACTGTCTCGGCCGACCTGATCCGCTGGTACAACCGAAACCTTCAAGAGGATCTCAACAACGGAATCCCGAAGGACCTTTATTATTATATCCTTTTGAAAAAACGCCAGCCCGGCTGGTTTGACGAGGAGATATATTCCAAGACGATCAAGCACACCATCAAATACGATGTCTTAAAAAAACAGTATTCGATCACGACCCGTTCGGACGGCGAAATCACCCAGAAGACGGTCGAATCCTTTGACGAAATGTCCCAATTGATCTCCCGGATTGATCGTGTTAAAATAAAAACATCGGTCAGCCTGAATCCGCGACATACCTATTACGTCAGCGTCAAAGCCGAGATGCGCGCGACGAATGTTCCATTCTACCTGGAATACATTCTCTTCTTCATCCCTGCGCTGGAACTGGATACTCCTTGGGCGGATTCGTCGCCCTTCTATTCTCTGGGCAGGCCGCCGTAGAGGCGCCGAGATCATTATGAAAATTCCCAGCGAGCACACCGAGCGAGAGACGGGGTGGGGTGGGTTCCCATGCACCGCATGGGATGGGGGAGGGGGCGACGCGAGCCTCTATCAATAGCGAAAGGATATCCGTGACACCCGAATCAGAAGCGTCCTTGGACGAACAGCGAAAGCGCAGCCATGCGCGACCCGTCTGGATCACGCTCGGCTTTTTGAGTTTGACCGTGACCCTGACGGTGCTCTATTTCCGCGAGATCGAGACCCCCTCTTTCTTTCCGGGCAACGTCCTGGTCCTGACCCTGCTCGAGCTGAACCTGATCCTCCTGGTCTTGTTGGGACTGCTGTCGTCGCGGAACCTGATTAAGCATTATTTCGAGCGCCGTCGGAAAACCCTCGGTGCGGGCTTCCGGGGGAAGCTCATCGCCGCCTTCGTCGGTTTTGCGCTGATCCCGACGTTTCTTTTTCTAATCGTCTCCATCGGACAGGTGTTCAGTACTGTCGAGAACTGGTTCTCGATCCAGGTCGAGCGGCCTCTGGACAGCGCGCTTCAAACCGCGCGGCTTTATTACCAGCAGCAGGAGGAGACGGCACGATATTATTCGCGGATTATCGGCCATCAGATCGAGGAGGAATCGCTCCTGGATCCGGCCCGGCAATCCGAGTTGCTGGAGCAGCTAAAGACCCGACGATCGGAATACCGTCTCCAGGGTTTGGAGGTCTACCCGGCCCAATCCGGCACCCAGCCCCTCCGCGTCCTGGATCCCGGCGTTCCGGAAAGGGCATTCCTCCCCCCCTCGCAGGACGCGCTCAAAAAAGCGTTGGGGGGACAGGAGACCGTTGAAAAACCGACCACCGATCTCGGCAACCTGATCCGAGCGATGGTTCCACTCCGGGCCTTCCCGAAGAACCCGGACTCGGATGAAATCGCCGGCGTTTTGGCGGTGGACACCTTGATCCCGCGAGGAATGGCCACCAAGATGGACGAGATCACGAAATCGTACGAGGACTACAAACAGCTCAAGGCCTTCAAGAATCCGATCAAGGAGAGCTACATCCTGTCGTTTGTCGTGATCGCCCTCGTCATCCTGTTTTCGGCCACCTGGTTTGGGTTCTACCTGGCCAAAAGTATCACGGTCCCACTGCAGAAGTTGGCCGAAGGGACAGAAGCCATCGCCCAGGGGAACTTGGAATTCAAGATCAACGTCCGCGCCCGGGACGAGGTGGGCCTCGTCGTTCAGTCCTTCAACAAGATGACGAAAGACCTCCGAATCAGCAAGACGCAGTTGGAAGAGGCCAATCAATCGCTGCGTCAGTCCAATACCGAGCTGGATCGGCGCCGGGCTTACATCGAAACCGTCCTTGAAAACATCTCGACGGGCGTGATCTCGCTCGATCGAAACGGACGGATCACCACGATCAACCCCGCGGCCGAAAAGATCTTCCGAACCGGGGGACAAGAGATCACCGGAAAGCTGGCGCGCGACGCCTTCCAGGCCCTGAATCTGACCCCGCTCCTTCACCTGTTGGAGGAGCTGGAAAACCGTCAGATGGACGGGATCGAACGGGAACTGCATCTCATCGTGAACGGGAAACCGCTCACGCTCGGCGTGAGCATGGCCCGGATGAAGGATGATCAGGATCTGAACGTCGGCCTCGTGATCGTGACGGAAGATCTTTCCGAATTGATCAAGGGGCAGAAAGCGGCGGCGTGGCAAGAGGTGGCCCAACGCATCGCCCACGAGATCAAGAATCCCTTGACGCCGATCCAGCTCTCGGCCCAGCGGCTGCGCAAGAAATATTTTGAGCAGTCGCCCGATTTCAAGGCGATCGTGGACGAATCGACCGCCACGATCATCAATGAGGTGGCGGGCCTCAAACATCTGGTCGATGAGTTTTCCAACTTCGCACGGCTGCCCGCTCCGATGCCTTCGCCGAACGACCTCCATTCGATCCTACAGGAAGTGATTCTTCTGTATCGTTCCGCGCACCGGGACCTGGAGTGCGTGGTCTCATATGACGCCGCGCTTCCTCCTCTGAACATCGACCGGGAACAGCTGAAACGAGTCTTCGTCAATCTGTTCGAGAACGCACTGGAGGCGATGTCCAACCGCGGACGGATCTGGATCACGACCCGGTTCGACCGTCCCCGCCAAAAAGCCGTCGTGATGATCGAAGACGAGGGCGTCGGAATTCAGGAGGAAGACCTGGACAAGCTGTTTCTCCCCCATTTCTCACGAAAGAAGACTGGGAGCGGACTGGGACTGGCGATCGTGCACCGGATCATCAACGATCATAACGGCCAGATCCGGGTGGCTTCCCGGGAGCCGAAGGGAACGACCGTCGTCATTGAACTGCCCACCGGCGAACCGGGGGCGGTGTCGATGTCCGGCGAGTCACGATCATAATAACATGGCCAAGACCATCCTGATTGTCGATGATGAAACGAGCATCCTGACCACCCTCGCGGGGGTTTTAAAGGACGAGGGATATCGGGTCTCGAGCGCGCAGAGCGGCACGGAGGCCTTAAGGCTGATCAAAGACGATCCGCCTTCGCTGGTCCTCTTGGACATCTGGATGCCCGGAATGGACGGGATCGAGACGCTCACACAGATCAAAAAAGACAACCCCCATCAGCTGGTGGTGATGATGTCCGGTCACGGATCGATCGAGACGGCGGTGAAGGCCACGAAGCTTGGGGCGTACGATTTTATCGAAAAACCCCTTTCGCTGGACAAGGTCACTTTGCTCGTTCATCACGCGCTTTACCAGCAGCATCTGGAAGCCGAGAACCTCAATCTCAAACAGTCCATCGAACGGCGATTCGTGATGGTGGGCGAGAGCCCATCGATTCGCCGGATCCGGGAGATGATCAAGGTGGCCGGCGCCTCGAACAGCCGCGTTATGATTTCCGGAGAGAACGGCACCGGAAAGGAGCTGGTGGCCCGCGCGATCCATTTCCACAGCGGCCGGGCGAACCAGCCGTTCGTGGAGATCAACTGCGCCGCCATCCCCGAACCCCTGATCGAGAGCGAACTGTTCGGCCATGAGAAGGGGGCATTCACCGGGGCGACAGCGATGAAACAGGGACGGTTCGAACTCGCCCACGGCGCCACGCTGTTCCTGGATGAGATCGGGGACATGGGTCTGCCCACACAGGCCAAGCTGCTTCGGGTCCTGCAGGAACAACGGTTCACTCGTGTGGGCGGCACGCGGGACATCGAGGTGGACGTCCGCGTGATCGCGGCCTCGAATAAAAACCTTCCGGAGGAAATCAAAAAGGGCACCTTCCGAGAGGATCTCTATTACCGGCTGAACGTCATTCCATTGCATGTGCCGCCGCTCCGCGAACGGAAGGAGGACATCCCCATCCTCGTTCGGCATTTCCTCGAGCAACTGTCGGCCGAGCAGGGGCTAAAACTCAAAGCGATGACGGACGAGGCGATGACACTGCTCACGCGATACGACTGGCCCGGAAACGTCCGCGAGCTGAGGAATCTGGTGGAACGGCTGGTGATCATGTCGCCCGACGCGCGGATCACGGAAGACGAAGTGGCCAACTCGCTCGCCGATCAAATCCCGGTCGAAGCCTTCAACCAGCCGAACGACTCCAGTCCCCGTTCGCTGCGCGAGGCCCGCGCCGAGTTCGAACGGCGATTGATCCTGCAGCGTCTGCGGGAAAATCAGTGGAACATCTCCAAGACGGCCGAGGATCTCAAGATCGAGCGAACCCATCTTCACCGCAAGATCAAGCTGCTGGGCATTCAGGAAGACAGCCGGGACTGATCTCCTCTCCGATGCATTCATCCCCCACACCGGAGTCCGCCATTTCACTCACGGTTGAAAAGCTGGTGGACGGAGGCGCCGGGCTGGGCCGATGGGAAGGACGCGCGGTCTTCGTGCCGGGCGCCTGCCCGGGAGAAACGGTCCGCGTTCGGATCGCCTCGGTGAAGAAAGGCTACGCCGAGGCCCGGTTACAAACGGTGCTCAAACCTTCTCCCGACCGAATCCCGCCGCCCTGCCCGGTGTTTGGAAAATGCGGCGGCTGTCAGTGGCAGCAACTCGCCTATCCGGCCCAGGTCGCGGCCAAGGTAGGAATCCTTCGGGAAGACCTGCGACGGATCGGAAAACTCACCGATACGAATATTCTCACGCCCCAGCCTGCGCCCGCCCCGTTTGAATACCGGACCCGTATTCAGGTCAAGACCGATATGAAAACAAAAGAGCCCCGCATCGGCTTTTTCGCCGGGACGTCGCACCGAATCGTTCCAATCGGGGCCTGCCCCATCGCCGGGACGCAACTGAATCAGGCCCTGGCCGCGCTCCGTACCCTCCTGGGTGATCCCGCGACCCGCCCGTCTTCCCTAACCGATCTTCATCTGCATCTGGCCCGCGCCACCGGAGAGCTTCAGTTCCGTTATTTTGCCGAGGATGAACCGCAAGATCGAATGGAAAGGCTCTTCACAAGCGTCGAAGCGGCCTTGCCAAACGTCGTCAGCCAGGTTTACTACAGCCGCACCGGCCATCGGTGGATTCGCGGCCGCGATTACTTGATCGACCGATATCAGGAAATTCCGTTCCGGATCAGCGACCGCTCGTTCGCCCAAGTCCATTGGGAACAGATCCCCGTCTTGATCGAGACGGTTCGGACGTTCGCTGCGCTGAGCGGAAAGGAATCCGTGCTCGAGCTGCATTGCGGGATCGGAACCTTCGGAATCTTCCTGGCCCGAGAGGCGGCGGGGCTTCTGGGTTTCGATGAAAATGAAATCGCGGTTCAGGACGCCAATTATAACGCGCGGCAACAGGGACTGACGAATTGCAGTTTTACGGCCAGGCCGGTCGAGCATGCGGTTTCGGAACTGGGGGACGAAAAGAAAACATTTGATTGCGTCGTGCTCGACCCGCCGCGCGAGGGTGTAGACCGAAGAACGATGGAATCGCTGATCCGGCTCGATCCGTCACGCATCGTCTATGTCTCCTGCAATCCGGCGACCTTGGCCCGCGACTTGAAAATCCTGATCGACGGCGGCTTCCGCCCCGGCCGGATTCAGCCCATCGATCTCTTCCCGCAGACGTATCATCTGGAAACAGTCGCGGAGATGATCAAACCTTGACGATCCTTGAACACACGTTTGGGTTGTCCTATAATCAATTATCCGAATGTTTCGGTTTGGTCGTCCGGGATATGAAGGAGGTGCCGTCATGGAAAAACGATCGTTGGGGAAGAGCGGACTGGCCGTCTCGGCCATCGGGCTGGGCTGTATGGGAATGTCCGAGTTTTATGGCCGGCACGAGGACGCGGACTCGATCCGGACAATCCACCGCGCGCTGGATCTCGGGATCGACTTCCTGGACACGGCCGATATGTACGGCATCGGCCGGAACGAGACGTTGGTCGGCAGCGCGGTCCGGGACCGTCGCGCCCGCGTCGTTCTGGCGACCAAGTTCGGCAACGTACGGGGAAGCGACGGGAGCTTTCTCGGGGTGAACGGAAAACCGGACTACGTCCGGTCGGCCTGCGAGGCCAGCCTCAAACGGCTGGGTGTGGAGGTGATTGATCTCTACTACCAGCACCGGGTCGATCCGGCCACACCGATCGAGGAGACAGTCGGGGCGATGGCCGAGCTGGTGCGCGAGGGCAAGGTGCGGTATCTGGGACTTTCCGAAGCGGCGCCCCAGACGATCCGCCGCGCGCACGCGGTCCATCCGATCACGGCGCTCCAGACCGAATACTCCCTCTGGAGCCGGGAGCCGGAGGACGAGATCCTCCCCCTCTGCCGCGAGCTGGGCATCGGCTTCGTCGCCTACAGTCCGATCGGCCGCGGCTTTTTGAGCGGGAAGATCCGGAGCATCGAGGACCTGGAAGCGGATGACCGCCGACGGATCTTTCCCCGCTTCCAGGGAGAGAATTTTCAGCGGAACCTGGACCTTGTGAAGCGGATCGAGCAAATTGCCGCGCAGAAGAACGTCCGGCCATCGCAGCTCGCGTTGGCCTGGCTGCTAACCCGGGGAACGGACATCGTCCCGATTCCCGGAACGACGAAGATCCCCCATCTGGAGGAGAATGTCGCGACGCTTTCAATCCGACTCACGGCGGAAGTTCTCGCTTCGATCGACGCGGTCGCGCCCCTCGGCGCGGCCTCGGGCCTGCGCTATCCCGAGGCGCACATGCCTGCGCTAAACCGTTGAACGGAACTCCTCTGTACTGGCGGGGCTGTCCTCACCCGTGGGTGTCTGCATGACCTCGGACCGGCCGATCATCCGCCAGGTTTCGCCTTCCTTCTTTTTATTACGCAAACGGATTGTGATCCCTCTCTTCCCGGACCGTCGTGGCCGGACCGTGGCCGGGAAACAGGGCCGTGTCCTCCGGAAGCGCGAGCAGTTTTTTCCTAACGGAGGCCAAATGCACGGGGTAGAGCGACGGGGGATTGGATCGCCCGATAGAACCGGCGAACAGGGTATCCCCGACAAAACAGAGTTTCCCTCCGGGAACGGACAAGCGGTAGCAGAATCCTCCGGGAGTATGGCCGGGCGTGGCCAGGGACTCCATATTCAGGGCTCCGACCGATAGCATCGAACGGTCCGGAAGCGGAGCAAGCAGCCCTTTCGGTGGCTTCCAGGAAAGCAGCCCCTGGTCGCCTTCTCCGAGATAGACCGGCACCGGCCATTCTGCCACGATGCGCTCCAGGCCCCCGGCGTGATCGGCATGGCCGTGGGTCAGACAAACCCCGGTCAGCTTCAGCCCGCGCCGCCGGACCTGTGCGAGCATCTCCGTCGCATCGTACGCCGTATCGATCAACATCGCCTCTTTCGCCGCCGGATCAAAAAGAATATAACCCTTGACGGCATAGCCGCCGTAGTCGCCCGTCACCGTCACAACCGGTCCGTCCGGATGGACCCACGCCGGCGGCGGCTGCGGCCTCCAGGCCTTGATTGCGATCTCGACCAGGGCGCGGACCCGCAGACCCAGGGCCTCGCCGAGAGCCCGGACCTCCGACTCTGCCGGAGGGCGCTCCCCATTCTCCAGACGACGAAGCTCAAACTCCGTCTGTCGGATCCTTTGGGCCACCTCGGCCAGCGAACGTCCCTGGCCCGCCCGAGCCTTCTTAATTATGTCGCTGAACTCGTCTTCCAACGTCGTCATGGATCGTCACCCAACCCGCCCGATCCAGGTTCACCCCTCAATCTCTTTCCGGCCGCGGGTGCATTTCCGGTTCGGAATATCTGACGCAGTCGCGATCCAGCCGATCGATCTCTTCCCGCAGACGTTTCATCTGGAGGCGGTCGCGGAGATGGTCAGGACCTGATCGGAGGGAAACATCGTTTAAGCCGACGAATTTTTCAGCACCGTGAAACGGTATTCCAGGACATTGCTCATCCGTCCGGCTTTATCGTGGATATAGACCTTAAAGCGATGGGTTTGTTGTGCGGCCGTTTGGGGGACCACGATTCGTCCCGTATATCGGCCATCCCTTGGTACCGCATCGCCGTCCAATCCGTCGTCGTGAATTGTCACCTCGATCTTCTCCAGGTTTTCCCTCACCTCATTCAGAATCGGAACGATCTCCTTCGGATCGCGCGGGCTCTCGACACGGACCGAGATGGTATACGACGACCCGGGAGGACCGGAGGAGGGTTCGACCCGGAGGTCCGAAATCACCGGACCTGGACCCTGCCCGGTCGCGGAAGAGAAGGACAACATCACGAGGGCAAGGGCCGCAAGGGCGGTCGAATTTCGCAAGGGTTCATCTCCTCCAAAATCCCGGATCCGCTTCTTCTCTTATAATCGAACCCTTAGTCCAGCCAGTCCCGCTCCTTGAGCTTGCGGGGCAGATACCGCTTCGTCAGAAATTGAAAATCCTTGTTGGCGAGCGCGTCCAGCTCGTACTTCAGGCCGCTTGAGAGCATCCGCTTGATCTCCTTCTGCCACGCCTCCTTCTTGAACCACTCATAGTCAAGCAGCTCCTTGGCCCGGTCGATGTCCTTCTCGTTGAGCTTAATCCCGACGTTTCGCGGCAGGCCATAGCGATCCGGGTCCGAACTGGACAGCCCGATGAACTTCGCCTTCGGAATCGCCATGCGGTTGCTTTCAAAGGCGAGATTGATCGATCCCTGCTTGACCACCGAGTAGATGTAATACCCCCAGGGGTCGTTGTCCACCATCACGTAGACCGGCAGCCGTCTTTCTTCGTGAAGCCGGCGGGCCAGGCGCCGCACACCGCGGGGCGGCTGGCCGTTGCCGGTCAGCAGGATGCAGTTGTAACGTCGCCAGAACTTGTCCTCCGACAGGCGGTTCCATTGCGTCCCTTTTTCGACCAGGAGCACGAAATCGGCCGTGCATTTCCGGATTTCGAGATATTCCGGCTCGACGATCGAAGGCACCGAGTAGCCGCCCTTGCCCAGCCGGGTGCAGTCGACCCGGTCGCCGTCGTCGCCGAAGACCACCGGCCCCACGATGCTCCCGGCGTTTTCGGCCCGCACATGCAGCTCCTCGCGGAGCGCCTCAAGCGTCACCTCCAGATCCTCGATCAACGGGTCGGATTCGGTCTGCGCGTCGAACGTGTTTTCGTTCGAGTCCTTGATCGTGTGCTTGGTCCGGTAATAGATCTCTCTCAGCGAGGTGGTGAGGTTTGCGCGCTGCAGCTCGGCGAGCGCATCGGCCACCAGCACCGTCTGCATGAATTTCTTCGCCATGCCGACGTTGAAGAACGTGCGGGCCTGCTTTTTCCGGCCCATCTCGATCATCCCCTTGCGGGGGTTGAAGGTCACGTTCGACAGCGAACGAATGGGGATCGACAGCCTCGGGTCCTGGCGCCGCCCGGCGGCCGTGATCACCGCATCGGCCACCCCGATCAGTTTCTTTTCAACCGCGTTGCTTCTCTTGCGTGTGGTCTTGGCCATCTTATTTTCCTTTGCGCTTACGGCGCTTCACCGTTTTCTTTTTCGGCGGCTTTTTGGATGCCTTGCCGGGTGACGCTCCAACCGCTTCGCCCACCGCTTCATCACCTGTCTCACCGATCGCCTCGCCGGCCCCGTCACCGGCCGATGCACCGTCATTGCCGACCGCTTGCAACGGCAGCTCTCCTTCGACGCCCTCCGGGGTCACGATGATTGAGTGGGGCAGCCCTTCCGGACCGCTCCCCGCTTTGCCAAGCGCAAGGTCGGTCCGCTCGCCGCCGGTCCGCTTCGCCGCGATCTTCTGGAGCTGGTCCTTCAACTTGTCGACCTGCAGTTTCCCAGACTTGAGACGGCCGCAGGCTTCCGCGACCTCTTCGATATAAAGCTCGAAAATATTCCGCCGACGAAATTCGCTCTTCGCACGCTCCCGCCTCCTGAGAAAGACTCCCAGCCGACGGCCGCATTCCTGAAGCGCAAGGCGAATCTCCTTCCGGATCTCGTCGTAATCGGCGATCGCCTCCTTCGA
>Ga0187773_10000308_pt1 | contig 19733 bp, 21 predicted proteins | sample 0216_BV02_MP05_1_FD_133133 | JGI IMG/M metagenome (GOLD analysis project Ga0187773, IMG submission 133133) | Tropical peat soil microbial communities from peatlands in Department of Meta, Colombia - 0216_BV02_MP05_10_MG | ecosystem: Environmental > Terrestrial > Soil > Wetlands > Peat | place...
GCGATCGCCCCGCCCGGCTCGGCAGACATGGTGCTGACTTTTCGCAACGTGCACAACTGGGCAAAAGACGGCAACGCTGAAGCCACTTTCAAGGCGTTTTATGGGGCATTGAAACCAGGTGGCATTCTGGGCGTCACCGATCATCGAGCCCAACCCGGCACTCCGCTGCCGGAGATGATACGCAGCGGCTATGTAACCGAAGATTATGTCATCGAGCTTGCACAGCGCGCCGGTTTCAGGCTGGTCGCTAAATCGGAAATCAACGCCAATCCCAGAGATACCAAGAACTACCCCAAAGGTGTGTGGACTCTTCCACCGACATTGCGCCTGGGCAATCAGGACCGGGAGAAATACCTCGCCATAGGCGAGTCAGACCGAATGACCTTGAAATTCGTCAAGCCGAAGTAGCCGCCCTTAATCCTCCGGGAATCAGCCAGCAGTCAAGCAATTCGAATCCGCCTTGCAGCAAAAGCGCCAGCGCCGCGGCAGGAATCGCCCCGGCAAGCATGGTGGCGGTGTCGTTTAGCGCCAATCCCTGTACGATCCGCTCACCATAACCGCCGGCACCGACAAAGGCGGCGATGGTCGCCGTCCCGACATTAATGACCGCCGAGGTTTTTATACCGCCAAGAATCGCGCGCGACGCCAGCGGCATTTCAATCAGCCGCAGGCGCGCGAAGAAAGGCAGCCCCAGCGATTGCGCGGCCTCCGACAGCGAAGGCTGGATATCGGCTATGCCGACATGAGTATTGCGCACGATTGGCAGCAACGCATAAAGAAACAGCGCGATCAGCGCCGGGATGACACCGATGGTGCCGAGCATGGAAATCAGAAATGCCAGTAGCGCGAGCGAGGGCAAGGTCTGAATCACTCCGACCACAGATAAGATCGGCTGCCTGACTGCGGGCACATGGGCGGCGCACACCCCAAGCGGAATGCCGAGCACCATGGCCGCGCCAAGCGACACGAATACCAGCAGCAAATGCTCTGCCGTAAGGCGCCAGAAATCGACGGCAAAAATGCGCTGCAGTAAATTTTTGCTGGCCGATCCGTCCGGCTTGGGTCCTGTTCCCGACGCCAGAAAATCGGCCGCGATGGCGGAAAAAGTTCTACCCTCGAGCTCCGCTTCAGCGTTCATCTGCGCCATTTGCCTTGCCGAAATCCTTCCCTGTAGTTTCTCCAGCGCCATCCAACTTTTGGGAAAGCGCCTTGGCAGATCACCGCGATAAAGCAGCAATGCATCGTAGGACGGAAAAACGTGTTGGTTGTCGTTGAGCACGCGCAAACGGTATTTGGCGATCTTGGCATCCGTGGAATAAATGTCCATGACATCTATCTTGCCTTCGGCCAGCGCTTCATAGGCTAGCCCGTGATCGAGACCGAGCGGCTCAAATGGCAGCGAATATGCGCTTTTGAGCAGCGGCCAACCGTCCTTGCGGTTCAGAAATTCCTGCGATAATCCCAATCGCAGCCCAGGTTGGTAGGCCATATCGCCGATACCGGAAATGCCGAGTAGTGCAGCGCGCGCGTCCCGCATTGCGAGCGCATAGGTGTTGTTGAACCCCAGCGGAACGCCGGCCGCCAAGCCGAGCGGTGCGAGCTCGTGATTGAGCGCCGCCAGATCGCCGGCCGCATTCTTTTTCAGCAACTCGAACCAGATTGTTCCGGAATACTCCGGATAGATATCGATGCTTCCGCTTTGCAACGCGGCAAACAATATCCCCGTATTACCGAGTCCCTGTTTGTGAATTACTTTTGCTTCCTCGGCGCGGCTTGCAGTTTGTGCCAGTATTTCCCCGAGAATATAGGATTCGGTAAAGCGCTTGGAGCCGACATTGAGCGTGGCTTGCGCAAAGGCCCCGGGCGCGACTAGCAGCAAAAAAAAGCACAGCGCTCTAACCTTCATCACAGCAATTCCGCGGTCATCGGACGCTGGGACTGGATAAACTGCGTCACATAAGGTTCGGCAGGATGATGCAGCAAATCATTGAGCGTACCACGCTGAACTACCCGGCCCTCACGCAGCAGCACGATGTCAAGCGCCAGATAGGCCGCTTCATTCATGTCATGAGTCACCAGAATGACCGTCTTTCCGAGATGCGTAAATATGCCCTTGAGCTCCCTTTGCAATTCGCCGCGCACAATCGGATCGAGTGCGCCCAATGGCTCGTCGAGCAGCAGCACTTGGGGATCAAGCATTAGCGCGCGCATTAAACCGATACGCTGGCGCTGTCCTCCGGAAAGTTCACCCGGGTAATGCGATAACGCGTTGCGCGGCAGTCTTACGAGCTCCGAAAGATCATTCACCCGCTGCTCAATCCAGGACGGATTCCGCTTTAAAAAACGCGCAAGCAATACCACATTCTCGCGCGCCGTTAGATGGGGAAACAGGCCGCCGTCCTGGATTACGTAGCCAATTGAATGGCGCACGTGCTGCACATTATCAGCGGTGAGCGGTTCGCCGCCGAAAATCACGCGACCTGTGTCAGGCTCGATCAGACCCAGCATCAACCGAAGCAGCGTGGATTTGCCACAGCCGCTAGGACCGATCAATGCGCAAACCTTGCCCCTTTCAAACTGCAGGCTGGTGGGCGCGAGAACCAGTTGCTTTCCATAAGATTTCGAAACGTTTTCTAGGGTGATCATCAATTTGGCGCTGGTGCGTGTCGAGCTAGCCTAGCATTACGGGAGTTGTTATACCACTGCCCCTTGCACGATTATCGGTTAGAATGACCCCGCCCATATTCAGGAGAGCTTTGTATGGACTCACAATTGCTTAGCTTAGAGGCGAAAACCGAATTTACCAGGCGCGAATTTGTGGTGCGCATGTTGGCCACCGGTTTCGCGCTCGCCGTACAGCCCGTGTCTGCGCAAACCATACACACCGACGACAAAGGATTAATAGCTGGTGAAGTGAAGATCCCGGTGGCGGACGGCGAGATGCCCGCCTATCGCGCTATGCGGGCCGCGGGCTACGGGTTTCCGGTAGTGCTGGTAGTGCAGGAGATTTTTGGGGTGCACGAGCATATCAAAGACATCTGCCGGAGGCTCGCCAAAATCGGCTATCTGTCGATCGCGCCGGAGCTCTACGCACGCCAAGGCGACGTATCGAAGCTTTCGGACATTCAGCAAATAATCAGTCAAGTCGTATCCAAGGTGCCCGATGCGCAAGTCATGTCGGATCTTGATGCCAGCGTTGCCTGGGCCGAAAAATCCGGCAATGGAAATACCGCCAAGCTTGGTATCACCGGTTTCTGCTGGGGCGGGCGTATCGTCTGGCTATATGCGGCTCACAGCAATAAACTAAAAGCGGGCGTGGCCTGGTATGGACCGCTTGCCGGCGAAGCCAGTGCACTGAAACCCGCCAACCCGATCGATGTTGCGGGGTCGCTCAAAGCCCCGGTGCTCGGTTTGTATGGCGGCGCCGATCAGGGCATATCGTTGGAAACAGTCGAGCGAATGCGCAAGGCGCTCAAAGAGGCCGGCAGCAAGTCGGAAATTATCATCTATCCCGACGCGCCCCACGGCTTTAACGCCGATTACCGGCCAACCTACCGAAGAGCTGAAGCTCAAGAGGCGTGGCAGAAAATGCGTGACTGGTTCAAGAATCACGGGGTGGCTTAGACAGATAGGAAACGTCATGCGTCTGGTTCCGCTTCTGATATTCGGGCTGGCACTGAGCCCGCCCGTGAGCGCAGTTGATTTAAACAGCCTTAGCAATAAGGACGCTGTAGGCGGTTTGAAAGAAGCTCTAAACGAGAGCACCAGTGCCGCAATAGGTAAACTGGGTATCAAAAACGGTTTTCTCGGTAACCCGCAAGTCAAGATTCCGTTGCCCAGCGAACTAAAAACAACAGCCGCAGTAATGCAAAAATTTGGATTCGGCAGTTACGCGGATGAATTGACGGTAACCATGAACCGTGCGGCGGAAGCTGCGGTTCCTGAAGGCAAGCCGCTGCTGGTGAAAGCAATAAAAAAAATGACTGTGCAGGATGCCAAAGGAATACTCGCCGGCAGCGACGACGCAGCGACCCAGTATTTCCGCAGAACTACGGAAAGCCAGTTGCGCGCCAAATTCCTGCCCATTGTCACCCGGGCTACTCATCAGGTCGGAATGGTGGAAAAATACAATGCATTCGCTGCCAAAGCATCCCAGTTCGGGTTGACCAAGACGCCTAATCTGGACCAATATGTGACGCAAAAAACGCTGGACGGATTGTTTCTTGTGATGAAAGAGCAGGAAAAAGCGATACGCGCGCATCCTGCCGAGTACAGTGGCAAACTGCTGCAAAAAGCATTTGGCGCTGTAGCGCATTAGCAAATCCCGTTGCCCTTGACTCGTACTCGGAAGTTGGTGAAATTTTGTCGGGATATCCTGCAAGAGCTGAAATGGAAGCACTTTCGCGATTCATGCTTGAGCTGCTGTAAATGAGTGACATTCAAATGTTGCCCATGCCGCTGCCCGAAATTCGGCCTGGAACCGTTACGGCGCTGGGTGACCCCGCTTCGTGCAAACGCTGGATCGAGCAACTACCGCTCACCAACCCGGCGCAAGTACAACAGCAATTGATTTCCGAGCTTGCGCGTTTCCTGCAATTCCGGACAAATCCCGTGGAGCGCCTCAAAATCCTTGAGGGGCTGCGCGAGACAGTGGAATTGGTACAATCCGACTGCGCAAAGAAATACGCAGGTAAACCGCTTCCGCTTACCGCCGCAGAGACAGCGATGTGGAAACAGGTGGTGGAACTTTGGCAGATCTTTCGCGCGGCATATCAGCGCTGCCTTCAGGATGCTGTCGAAGGTAATGAAGCCGCAAGAAAAAACGCAGCCCTCTTATCTCAGCGTTGCCTTCGATATACGAGCCTATCCATCTTGGAGTATTACCTTACCAATCAGGAGGTTTTCCCGGATTTGTGGCGACACTTGCATGCACTATATCTGTTCGCCGAAAAACACAGCCTTGCGGAAACTGCGGTGCAGGACAGCCTCAATCGTGAGTCGGGCAACACCAGTTGCGCGACAGAGTACGCGCAAGCGCTGGTACTCGGCCTTGGCAATCCCTATTCGCTCACTACCAAGCAACTCGAACTCGCTAGGCGCTGGCTGGTAAAGTGGGGTGATAAAATCGGCGTTATCTCGGCGTCGTCAGACAGCGCATTCGTAATTCCCGTAGACGTTGAAGGCAATCAGGGTGCGAAGCCTTGGTTGCAAGAAACCACTCCAGAGTCGACGCGCTACATCGTTGTTGACGATCTTGCCAAAAGCCTGCTGAAAAGAATCTTGCTCCTGGAACAAGGTCAATCGCCTGCGGATCTCGGACTGGGCACAGATTGTACGCAACCGGGATGTGAAGCACTTCTCAAGCTCCTCTACCAGCAGTGGTGCAAGCCGGGCAGCGGCGCGGTTAACCCGCGGCGCGAGGCAAATAGCTTAATGCAGGTTTGCACCGGTTTTCCGGCAATTCACTACCATATAACCGGCAAACCATTCAAACAGCCGGGAGTCCCGCGACTTTCGCGTGAAGAGGAAGAAGAGCTGGCAACTTTTGGTCATCTAAGCAAGCAACGCGAAGAACTGCGGGCTTCCCAAAAGGGTTATGCCTTAGAAACATGGAAAACCATAAACGAGGGACCCCAGGGCTTCGGCTTGGTGCGGTCTGCGGATGGTGGCGGATCAAGACTCAACCTCCACCAACTTGTCGGGGCCTGCCCGGCGGGCGGAAAGACATTTGTATTGTGCGTGGTACAGTGGCTCACTCTTAAGCAAAATGGCGAACTGCATGTTGGCTTAAGAGCCTTGCCCGGGATCCCGGAGCCGGTCGCGGTTCGACCGGCCGGTGTAAGCATGCCCCCTCCGTATGTCCAGGCCTTTGTTCTGCCGGACGTGGCTGACCAGAAAACTGAACCTTCGCTGATTCTTCCGAGCGGGTGGTTTCAAACGGGGCGCGTGATCGAGGTATTTACCAGCGAGCCGCAGCGCGTGAAACTCACCAGACTCATGGAAAAAGGCAGCGACTATGAGCAGATCGACTTCAGTAGCGCATGAACCCGCCTAACACCCGCTCGAGAAAAACCACTTTAATAACATTAGTTTTTGATTTACGCCGAGTCAGATATTATGATTTCCTGAACTCAATAGCAGTTTCTGTGCAGGAGGAACATGGCGGGGCTCGACAAAGGCACACCAACCCCGACCGAAATCAAGCTGCATCAGAGGTCGCGGGTCATGGAAATCTCGTTCTCTGACGGAAAAAACTTTCGGCTTCCGTACGAATTCCTGCGGGTATATTCCCCCTCGGCTGAAGTGCGCGGTCATGGACCCGGTCAGGAAACACTGCAGGCCGGTAAAAAAAATATCGAGATCACTGGAATTGAACCGGTGGGTAGCTATGCAATTCAGCCCTGTTTTTCCGACGGACATGATACCGGCATATACTCGTGGGATTATCTGTATATGCTTGGGGAAAACCAGGACAAAATGTGGCAGGACTATCTGCAACGCATGGAAAGCGCCGGGGCCAGCCGCGAGGCAGTCCCCGGCGCGTTTGAGTCGCGCCCTAAATCGAAATAACAACACCGCATAATGCGCTACCGGCCAGAATTCCCGGCAGTTGCGAGTCGAGCAGTCATTTATCAATTGATGTGATTTTCATGGGATTGATCTTTTGGATTTCGGATATGAGCAAGTCCGCTGACTTCGGTTTTCAAAAAGTCGCCGAGAACGAAAAGGCCTCCCGGGTTGCGGGCGTATTCGACTCGGTGGTGAGCCGCTACGATCTAATGAACGACCTGATGTCCCTGGGCGCGCATCGGCTGTGGAAACGCTTTGCCGCCGAGCTGAGCGCAACCAAAGCCGGCGATCGCGTGCTGGATATCGCGGGCGGCACTGCGGACATGAGCCTGCTCTTCGCTAAGCGCGTGGGCCCAAGCGGCACGATTTGGGTCACTGACATCAACAACAACATGCTCCGGCTCGGCCGCGACCGCTTGCTCGACCACGGCCTGCCGCTGCCGATCGCGCAATGCAACGCGGAACAACTTCCATTCCCCGGCAATTACTTTGATTGCGTAAGCGTTGCCTTCGGGCTCAGGAACATGACGCACAAGGATTTGGCCCTTCGGGAAATGCTGCGCGTGCTAAGGCCCGGGGGGCGGCTTCTCGTTCTGGAATTTTCCAAAATCTGGAAACCGCTGCAACCGGTCTACGACGCATATTCGTTCAAGGTATTGCCGGCCCTGGGCAAGCTCGTGGCCAAGGATGCAGACAGCTATCGCTATCTTGCCGAATCCATTCGTATGCATCCCGCACAGGAGGAACTGAAGCAGATGATGGAACAGGCCGGTTTCGAGCGCGTCGAATATTTTAATCTCAGCGCCGGCGTCGTGGCGCTGCACCGCGGCTACAAGTATTGATCGTGAATCCTGTTTCCCTCGACGCCGCCGGTTCGCAATCCTGTTCAGTCGACAAATTCAAAGTCGTATTGATCAACCCGTACGAGTTGGGGCGACAGCCCTTCGCGCTGGCTGAACCGGCAGCATGGCTAAAGCGCGCCGGATTTGAAGTGAGCTGTATTGATTTATCATTGCAAAAACTCGAGGCGCGTGAGCTAGAGAAATCATCGCTGGTCGCCATACACGTGGGAATGCACACCGCGACCCGTATCGCGGTTGAAGCGCTGCCGCGCATTAAGCAGCTCTGCCCCAAGGCGCATTTGTGCGCTTACGGCTTGTACGCACCGATGAATGAAACGCTTTTTAGAAGCCTCGGGATGCAAAGCGTGCTGGGCGGCGAATTTGAGCCGGCGCTGCTCGATGTCGCACAACGGCTCAGGAACGGGCAGGTCGCTGCCAGGCAAGTCGAGCCGGTCATCAGTCTGGAGAAAATCAGTTTCCTAACGCCGGAGCGCTCCGTTCTTCCAGGTTTGCATGGTTACACTCGATTGGAACTTCCGGACGGCAGCAGCCGATTGGTGGGCTTTGCGGAAGCAAGCCGGGGCTGCAGACATCTATGCCGCCATTGCCCTGTGGTGCCGGTGTACCAGGGCAGGTTCCGCGTTGTGCCGGCGGAGGTGGTGCTGGCAGATATCCGCCAGCAGATCGCAATGGGCGCGCAGCATATTTCTTTCGGCGACCCCGATTTCTTCAACGGGCCGACCCATGCCCTGAATATCGCGCGCGCACTTCACGCGGAATTCCCCGAAGTAACTTACGACGCGACCATAAAGGTGCAGCATCTTATCGAAAATGCGCGCCTGTTGCCGGAACTGAAGAGGACTGGCTGCCTGTTTATCACCTCGGCAGTGGAATCAGTAGATGACCGTATCCTTGAATACTTGGCAAAAAACCATACCAGTGCGGATTTCAACCGCGTTGTCGCGCTAATGCGTGACACCGGCATCGCTTTCGCTCCGACTTTTGTCGCATTCACCCCGTGGACGACACTCGATGGATATGTCGAACTGTTGCAGCGCATTGCCGATCTCGAACTCGTGGAAAGCGTACCGCCTGTGCAACTTTCCCTTCGCCTGCTGATTCCCGCAGGATCGTACCTGCTGCGATTGCCGGGATTTCGCGATCTGATCGAAGATTTCGACCCGGTTCTTCTGGGTTACCCGTGGCACCATCGGGACCCGCGCGTGGACCGCCTGCAAAGCGAGATATACTTGCTGGTTGAACAATCGGGTAAGTTGCCTCGCGGCAAAGTGTTTGAACGTGTCTGGAATCTGGCGCACCGCAGCCTGGGCATTCCGGCTTGCGCTTTGCCCGAAGCAAATCCAATTTCGATTCCCCGATTGTCGGAGCCCTGGTACTGCTGCGCCGAGCCGACCTATCAGCAGTTGCAGAGTTTCTAGCGTTGAGCCCTGCGTGTTTGCGCTGTAGCAGCTTGGTATTTGAAAAATGAGGCACATACTCCTCCTTCTCCCGACCACTTCTTACCGTAACCAGGATTTCCTCGAGGCCGCCCATACACTCGATGTCGGCATCCTCAGCGCAGCGGACTACTGCCATCAACTCGCACCGCAATGGGGATTGGCTCCGATCATGTCGGTGCATTTCGATTTGCCCGAGCAGGCGGCGGAGACTATTCTCCAGACAATTGCGCACCGACCGGAAGCAGTGCTGGCGGTGGACGATCACGGCCTTGAACTGGCGGCACTGCTCAATGAACGCTTTGGGCTGAACGGAAATAAGCCGGCGTCGGTACGACGGCTGCGCGACAAACTGGCATTCCGCGAGCTGCTGAATGCGCACGGATACAACTGCCCTGAATTTCACCATTTGCCGGACAATGCAGATGCCGTCGCCTTGATTCCCAAACTGCGTTTTCCGGTCGTGGTCAAGGCCCGAAGGCTGTCGGCAAGCCGGGGTGTAATCCGTGCCGACAATGCACTGCAATGCCTGCAGTCGGTACGCCGGGTGCGCGCTATCCAGAATAAAGCCGACCGCGATGCTGCAGCGTTAGGCGTGATCATTGAAAGCTTCATTCCGGGGATGGAATACGCGCTCGAGGGCTTGTTGGAAAATGGCCGTCTGAAAGCGCTGGCGCTATTCGACAAGCCTGATCCGCTGGACGGGCCCTATTTCGAGGAAACACTTTACGTCACTCCATCCCGCCTCCCGCGGGAAACCCAGGATCAGATAGCAGATGCGGTGCAGTGCGTCTGCCAAATCGCGGGGCTTACCACCGGGCCGGTGCACGCCGAGATGCGCGTCAACAGCTCGGGAATTTGGGTACTGGAAATAGCGGCACGTTCGATCGGCGGCTTATGCGGCCGCGCGCTGCGCCATCTGTTGGGACTGAGCGTCGAGGAACTGATCTTACGCCAAGCGCTGGGCGAAACTCTGCCGGCATTCAATTCCGAGAAATCGGTGGCGGTGATGATGATACCCATTCCCGTGCGCGGCATATACCAGGGAGTCCGCAATCTTGAGCTTGCCAAGAAATTGCCGGGCATTACCGATATCCAAATCACCGCTGAACAAGGGCATATAGTCATGCCGCCCCCCGAAGGCGCCAGTTATCTCGGCTTTATTTTCGCAAGGGCGGTGAACCCGCAGGAAGCGGAATCGGTCGTAAGAACAGCACACCGCTATTTGCAACTCGATATTCGCCCGGAATTCCAAGTGATAGAATCTTGAATATGCGCGACGTGGGCTTAAACAAATTTGCTTTGCTGTTGGTCCTGGGCTTGTTAAGCGTGGGGCTGGCCGCTTTCGACGCTCATGCGACCAAACGGCTCGGTAGCGGAAGTAGCATCGGCAAGCGGCATCATCCGGCACGGCATCAGACCTATCCGCTGCCCGCTCGCCCGGTCCAGCCGCCCGCATCCATACCGGCTCCTGCAAGGGAACCCTGGTTCCTGGCCGGGGTAACCGCCGGCGGATTGCTCGCAGCCCTGTTAACCGACTCTAGTTTTGACAGAATTCGCTTTGCCGACGTCGCGATGCTAGCGCTTTTGCTCGGCGCTACGCTCTACCTCTTCCGCGTGCTGCGCAGGAAGCCAGTAAATGAAACGATGCAGTATGCGGCGCTGGGAGCCGAAACCACACCGTCACTGCCTGCAAGGATGTTCGGCGGCTCGGCAAGACCTTCACCCTATCCGATCGGTTTTGAGGTCGAGCCATTCCTGCGGAATGCCAAGGAAGGTTTTTTCCGCCTCCGAGAAGCGATTGATACCAAGGACCTTGATGTGGTCCGCGACTACACGACGCCTCAGGCATTTGAGGAATTGAGCAAACTGATCGCGGCGCACGGCACCCAGCGGCCGAAAACCGATATCCTTACGTTGGATGCCGAATTGCTGGAACTCGCGATCGATGACCATGTGGCCAATGCCAGTGTGCGCTTTAGCGGACTAAACCGTGGGGCCGACAACGCCCCGGCGCGCCCATTCTATGAGATCTGGAACGTGCAGAAAATTTTGAACGACTGCAATTCAGTTTGGCTGCTTGCCGGAATCAGCCATGTTCGGTGATTGCCATACATGTTGCAAGCGGCGCTGAATCACTTATTGCGCGGCGCAAGCTGGTCGCGCGAACGGCTAAAACCCTTTGCCGGTAAGACCGCACAGTTCCTGGTCCCGCCGTTTTCTTTGTCGCTCACCGTTACCCCTGGCGGCGAAGTAACAATCAGCGCTGCTAATTCGGTGCCCGACTGCAAATTTTTTCTTAGCCCATTTTTGTTGCTGCGTCTTTTAGCACGCGACGAGGCCGCATACCAGCAAGTTGCTATCGGCGGGGACAGCGAATTTGCCGGAGAAATCGCCTATGTCGCGAAAAACCTGCGCTGGGATGCGGAGGAAGATCTGAGCCACGTCTTTGGCGATATTGCTGCCAGGCGCATAGTGGACACCGCGAAAAGCTTCAACACTTGGGGCCGACAGACCTTTGACAGTTTTAGCCGTTCTTTCTCGGAATACTGGACTGAAGAACGGCCACTGATCGCCAAATCCGCGCACGTCAAGCAATTTATTGCCGAAGTCGATGCCTTGCGCGATGATGTCGAGCGCTTGGAAAAGCGGCTGAAGAATATCTCCCGTTGATAACTAGCCCGTTGCGCGTCCGGCGGTTACAATCCGCGCATGCGGCTATTGCGCTTCTTTAAAATCATTTCTGTCAGTCTGCGCTTCGGCCTCGATGAGTTTTTTCTCGGGCATGAACGCGTGCGTGCTTTGCGCGCGCTGCTCAGAATTCTGCTGTTTTGGCGGATTCTAAAAAAGCCGCGCGCCGAACGACTGCGTCTGGCGCTGGAAGCATTGGGACCGATCTTCGTCAAATTCGGACAGGTGCTATCGACGCGGCGCGACCTGCTTCCCATGGACATCGCAGACGAGCTGGCGAAGCTCCAGGACCAGGTCCCTCCATTCCCTTCCGCACAAGCCATCGCAACCCTGGAAAGGGTATACGGCAAACCTTTAGATTTGGTATTCCAGAAATTCGATCCGCAACCGGTTGCCAGCGCGTCAGTCGCGCAGGTGCATTTCGCGGTGCTCGATGACGGCCCCGAGGTCGCAGTCAAGATCCTGCGCCCGGGTATCGCGGCAGTAATCGCCAAAGATTTGGCATTGCTGCATATCGGGGCCTCGCTGATCGAAACACTGTGGTCGGACGGCAAGCGCTTGAAGCCGCACGAAGTGGTTGGGGAATTCGAAAAACATTTATACCACGAACTGGACCTCATGCATGAAGCGGCCAACGCCAGCCAGCTGCGTCGCAATTTTGAAAATTCTCCGCTGCTGCGGATTCCCGAAGTGTATTGGGATTACTGTTCCACCGAGGTCATGGTGATGGAGCGCATGCAGGGTACGCCGATCAGCCAGGTCGAGACATTGCGCGCGCAGGGTGTGGATATTCCCAAACTAGCCCGTGCCGGCGTCGAGATTTTCTTCACCCAGGTTTTGAGGGACGGCTTTTTTCATGCCGATATGCATCCGGGCAATATTTTTGTCACTCCGCAAGGGCAATACGTTGCACTCGATTTTGGGATCATGGGCACGCTCAATGATGTGGACAAGAATTACCTGGCGCAGAATTTTCTCGCATTTTTCCGCCGCGACTACAAGCGCGTTGCCCTAGCGCACATCGAATCGGGCTGGATTCCCAAAGAAACGCGCGCGGAGGATTTCGAGGCCGCCATCCGCGCCGTATGTGAACCGATTTTCGACCGGCCACTCAAGGACATTTCCTTCGGCAAGCTGCTGTTAAACCTGTTCCAGGCGGCGCGCCGCTTCAATGTGGAAATCCAGCCACAGCTGGTAATGTTGCAGAAGACCCTGCTGAATATAGAAGGGCTGGGGCGCGAGCTCGATCCCAACCTCGACATATGGAAAACGGCAAAGCCTTTCCTCGAGCGGTGGATGAGCGAGCAAGTGGGCTGGCGCGGTCTACTGCGCCGCATACGCCAGGAAGCGCCGTACTGGAGCACGCTCCTGCCACAACTGCCCCGCCTCATTCACGGCGCGCTCACCCAAGACCGCATTCAAGCTCTGAAACAGGAGTTGCAGCAGTTGCGCGCGGAATACAAGGAACAGAACAAATGGCTATCGGTCATCGCGCTATTGCTCTCCGTAATGCTGGTGGTCCTGCTTTTGTATATTTGAAGGCCGGCCCTGCCACGGTTTCAGTTGCAACGCGCTGACCGAATTCATCTCCGACCTTTCGATTCCAATCGTTTTCATATTTGCTAGAATAACCGGTTTTTATCGGCTGAATTATTCATGGCACTTCTCGAAATCCGCAATGTTACCCGCCGCTTCGGCGACCTGATCGCAGTGGATAACGTCAGCATCGATATCGAGGCAGGAGAATTCTTCACCCTGCTCGGACCTTCCGGATGCGGTAAGACCACGCTGCTTAGGATGATCGCCGGATTCGATTTGCCGGACGGCGGGCAGATTTTGCTCGACGGCAAGGACCTGGTCGGCACGCCACCTGAGAAACGCCCGATACATACGGTATTCCAGAGTTATGCGCTGTTTCCGCATATGACCGTTTCCGGAAATATTTCTTTCCCGCTCAGGATGGCTGGAAAAAGCGCGGATGAAATCACCGTCAGAGTCAAAGAAGCGCTGGAGCAGGTTCACCTTTCTGATAAAGGCGGAAGTTTCCCGCACGAACTATCGGGAGGCCAGAAACAGCGGGTCGCGCTCGCGCGTGGCCTAGTCAATCGTCCACGACTGTTGATGCTCGATGAGCCGCTGGGTGCACTGGATGCCAAATTGCGCGAGGAAATGCAGATCGAACTGATAACCTTGCAGCGTGAGGTTGGCGTTACTTTCGTATTTGTAACCCACTCCCAGGCCGAAGCGCTTGCGCTTTCCCATCGCATTGCGGTCATGAACGCCGGCCGCATAGAGCAGGTGGACGTGCCCTCCAAGATTTACAGTTTTCCCGTGAATCGTTTTGTCGCCGACTTCATCGGCCGTATCAACATGCTGCACGCAGAAGTACTGGAAACGCGGCCCGATTATTTGCGCATCACCATTCCCGAAATGGGAGAAGTAAGGGCGCCTGCAAAAAGTGGTACCGCGCCGGGCCAGAAGGGTTTCCTGGCTTTGCGCCCTGAGCAAGTGCGTATCGCTGCGAAAATCGAGGAGGTCGCCGGCGAGAACCACTTTCCGGGAAAAGTACGCGATTTGCTGTACGTCGGCGATGTCACCACTTATATCGTTGATCTCAATAGCGGCGCCCGGATCGAGGCTTTGCTTCCGAATTCGGCGCCCGGGCGCGGCAAATTTTTCGAAACCGGAGACCGGGTCGAGGTCGCATGGTCGAAGGACACAGGATTATTTCTAAATGAATAAATTTTTGACTTCCGGACGAATTACCAAATGGCTGGTCAGTGGGCCGCCGTTTCTTTACCTGACCATGTTCTTTTTGCTTCCCAGCATCATCATCCTGGTCGCCTCGTTTCGCTATCCCGGCGATTACGGCGGTCTCGCTCCGCTGTTCGGAGGAGAAGCGGGAAGGGAAACCGGGCTTACGCTGGAAACCTATAAGTTCTTCTTCAGCGATTTCATCTACACGCAGATATTCATCAAGTCTTTTGGTGTCGCCATGGCGAGCACCGTGATATGTCTGCTGATGGCCTATCCGCTGGCGTTGCTGATTGCGCACAGCCCGAAGAAGCACCGCGATTTTATGGTCTTGCTGGTGATACTGCCTTTCGCCAGCAATTTCCTTATCCGCGTTTACGCCTGGATGATCATTCTGGGTCCGCAGTCGGCCGTTAGCCTTGCCGTCAACCATGTTCTCGGAGTGTTCGGGGTTGCGCCGGTGCCCCTGCTGTTTTCGCCCTTTGCAGTCCTGGTAGGCATGGTATACGTGCACCTGCCGTTCATGGTGCTGCCGCTCTATACCAATTTGGAAAAGCACGATCCGGTATTACTCGACGCCGCACAGGATCTCGGCGCAAACGCGTGGTACCGATTTTGGAAGGTTACTTGGCCTTTATCTCTGCCCGGTGTGTATTCCGGATCCGCTCTGGTATTCATCCCGGTGCTCGGCATGTTTGCTATTCCCGACATCCTCGGCGGTACCGGCGATATTCTGATCGGCAATCTTATAAAGGACCAGTTTCTCGGAACTCGCGACTGGCCTTTTGGAAGCACGCTATCCATCATGCTCACGATCGCAGTGCTGCTGCTTGCCGGCATTACGGTGCTGATCAGCCGTCGCGGGGTGGAGAATGTCTAAGAGCTCGTGGCTGTGGTCGGCCTCGGTCCTAGTGTATGCGTTCCTTTATGTGCCGCTCATCATTGTCGTGGTATATTCCTTCAACGACTCGCGGCTGAACGCTGAATGGGTGGGCTTCACGCTTAACTGGTATCGCGTATTGTTCCACGACAGGCAAATGATCGGCGCGGCGGTCAATTCGCTAACCATCGCAATCGTTTCCAGCCTCGTCGCCACCGCGTTGGGCACAATGGCCGGGATCGCCATTCACCGCTACAAGCCAAAACTTCTGCCGTTTATGGTCATCACACCGGTGGCCATGCCGGAAATCTTGTTGGGCGTTTCACTGCTGCTGTTTTTCATTCAGGTGATGAACCTCACCTTGGGTATGCTGTCGATCATCATAGCGCACATCACGTTCTGCATCGGATTTGTCGCGATCGTCGTGCGAGCGCGGTTAGCAGGAATGGATGAAAGTATTTTTGAGGCGGCGCGCGATCTCGGCGCCACCCCGTGGCAGACATTCAAGCTGGTCACTTTTCCGCTGATTATGCCCGGGGTCGTGGCCGGCGCGTTGATGTCGTTTACCCTATCGATCGATGATTTCGTAATCACCTTTTTTACCGTCGGCGTGGGAGTCACTACCCTGCCGCTGCAGATTTACTCGATGATCAAGATCGCCGTGACGCCCGAAGTGAACGCAGTCTCCACCCTGCTCATGCTGCTCACCCTGACCACCATCATCGTCGCTTCCAAATTCGCGCCTGATGTGCTGCGCGGAGTCGCGAAATGAAGCGCTGGGTTTTTGTCTGTGCGCTGCTGTTCAGCAATGGCACGTTGGCGGAAGACGCATTGCACCTCTACAACTGGAACAATTACATTTCGGACGATACGGTCGCGCGCTTTGAGAAATTCTGTAACTGCAAGCTGGTTCAGGATTATTACGGCGATAACGAGGAAATGCTTGCCAAGCTTGCTGCCGGTGCCACCGGCTACGATATTATTGTGCCGACGCAAAACGCCGTGGATTCGCTCATCAAGCAAAACGCGCTGCGCCCGCTCGACAAAGCGCTATTACCGAATCTCAAGAATATCAAGCCGGAGTACCTAAACCGCGATTTCGACCCCGGCAACAAGTACTCCGTGCCCTACGCCTATTCGACCACCGTGATAGGCTACAACGAACAGAAGATGCGGGAACTGGGGCTGCCGACCGATACCTGGGCGGTGATTTTCGAGCCGAAATACCTAAAAAAAGTGAAAGGCCGGGTCACCGTGCTCGACTCGCAGCGCGAGCTCATGGCGGCCGCGATGAAATACCTCGGTTATTCCATCAATGACACGGACGAGGAGAAATGGAAACAGGCGCGTGACCTGATCATCCGCGCCAAGCCTTACTGGGCGGCATTTAACGCGCAGAGCTATATCAAGGAACTCACCGTCGGGAATATCTGGCTCGCGCACGGTTATTCCAACGATTTTTTCCAGGCGGCGCTGGACGCGAAAAAAGCGCAACGCAATTTCACGATAAACTGGACCATCCCCAAGGAAGGCGCGGTGATCGGAATGGACAGCATGGTCATACATTGGTCCGGGCCGCGGCCGGATCTGGCGCATAAGTTCATTAATTTCATGCTCGAAGGCCAAAACTCGGCTGAGTTGACCAATCTGATCGGTGCGGGAAATCCCAACGCCGCAGCACTGCCCTACATTAAACCGGAGATCGCACAAAACCCGGCCATTTTCCCGGACGCGGAAACCATTAAGCACCTGGAGTTCATGAAAGACTTCGACCGCGCGCACCGGCGAATCATGTCGAGAATGTGGACCGAGATCAAGCTCAAGCAGGGAGAGGATGACGGGATGTTTTGGAAGGCGCTCGCAGTATTGCTGGGCCTCGTCGTCCTGTATGTAATCGGGCACGCCCTTTACCGCGCGTCCAAAGCGGCGCGGCCTTCTAGCGGCGCAAGATCCACAGTATCAACGTAAGCACGCCCGAGACAATCAGCCCGCTGGTGAGCGGAAAATAAAACACGAAGCCTTTTCGCTCGATGCGGATGTCGCCCGGCAGATGGCCGAGGCCCATCTTGGCCAGCCACGGCCAGAGCAGGCCGGCAATTACCAGAATCACGCCCAGAATTATCAGCCATCTTCCCGGCATAACCTCATTCCAGCTCGATGGTACCGCTGACGACAACGGTGATTTGGCTGGTGCCTTCCTCCAGGTTAGGCGCCGCAACTTCCTGCGCGGCCATCGCGCGGGCAAGCACCGGGCGGGGAAAAAGCGCGCCGGTGTTGATGTTCATTTTGCGCAGCTTGTAGCCGCGTCCGTTGAGCGAGCGTTTAACGATATCGGCCCGTTCGCGGAAATTGGAAATCGCCTGGGCAATTAATTCATTTTCTGCCTGGTGCCGCGCATCAGGCGATACCGTAAACACTAGGGAAGAAAGACGCATCGTGGATTGCAGCTTGCCGATAAGACCGGAAGCGGCGTTGAAATCCTTGCTTTCAAGACGAATTGCGGAGCGCACACGCCAGGTCTCCAACCTGTTGCTCTTTCCGTAGACCGGGTAAGTCTGGTAACCCTCAGTGCGAACCTTTACGGTTTTAACATCCTGCGCGACACGCAGGGCCTCATTCACAATTTTGTTCACCTCGTCCGCGACTCGCGATGGATTCTCGCCACTTTGCTCGGCGTAAAGCGACGCAACCATCCAATCGTTCTGGATATCGCGCTGCGCCTCGGCTTGCAGCTCCACGACGTTATAGCTCGGCTGCTCCTCTGCGGCATACCCGTTTCCCGCAGCAGCGAGGAGAACATTCGCAATCAGCCAAGCATAGCGGGTGGGTCTCATGTTGCAGTGTCTAAATCTGTGAAGTGCAGTTGGGACAGCGCTTGGCTTTAATCGGGATGGTCGAAAAACATTGCGGACATTCCTTGGTCGTAGGCGCCGCCTGTTCCTTGCGCTTCAACTGATTGATGGCGCGAACCAGCATGTACACTGCAAATGCCACAATCACAAACCCCACCACTGCGTTAAGAAACTTGCCGTAGTTGATCGTGACCGCTCCCGCTTTCTGCGCTTCCGCCAGACTGGCATAAGGCGCGGCGGCGGCGCCTTCCTTGAGCACAATAAATAGATTGGCGAAATCCACGTTGCCGAGAATCAAACCAATCGGCGGCATGATAACGTCGGCGACCAACGATTGAACGATGGCACCAAAGGCCGCGCCTATGATAATGCCCACTGCCATGTCCACCACGTTGCCGCGCATGGCGAACTCCCTGAACTCTTTAAGCATAATCCTGCCTCCTATTAATTCTCGATTAACCAGCCGCATCTTGCGCCAGTCCTTTATCCGGCCGGAGCGGTAATGTTTTTCAAGGACTGCGCAATCTGTTCAGTTGAAATCTACACTGTCGCCTTGTGGAGTGTCCTCTTCAGGCGGTGGATGGTGCGCCGGATGTTTTTGAGATGGACATGGTCATGGGCTGCAAGAAATTCATCGCGTTTCTTTTTGAGCGCCCGGATCTCGGTCTTGATGGCGGTTTTGTTTATACCCACCACCTCATGATGCCCGTGCATGGCGATATTCAGAGCCTTGCACAATGCAACCAGCAAATGGTCCTTATTCAGCTGGGAATAACCTTTCACCGCCTCGTGTTCAATTCCTTTGGCGATTTCCCGAAGCTCGGTCACGGTTTTGCCTTTCAGCTCCTCAAAGGTGTGTGCCATAGCTGCTCCTCACTCAATCGTCGTTTAAATTAGTTGCTAAAAATACTGGCTATCTCAAATGGCGTGTGCCGGGCGCGGTTCGGTTCCGTGACTACCTATCATATCCTAAAACCGGCGCGAGCCACCTTTCGACTTCAGTCAAAGTCATCGCTTTTCGCCGAGCGTAGTCCTGTGCTTGGTCCTTGCCAATTTTGCCGACTGCAAAATACCGAGAATCTGGATGAGAGAAATAAAAGCCGCTGACCGCCGCGGCCGGAAGCATTGCGAAACCCTCGGTTAGCGTGATACCCACTTCAGGCGCTTTCAACAACTCGAACAAAGCGGCTTTTTCGGTATGGTCTGGGCAAGCCGGATAGCCCGGCGCCGGGCGGATGCCGCGATATTTCTCGGCAATCAGCCCTTGGGAATCAAGGTCCTCGTCCTTTGCATATCCCCAAAATTCTTTTCGAACGCGCAAATGCATGTGCTCCGCGAACGCCTCGGCGAGCCGGTCGGCAAGGGCTTTTAGCATGATCGCATCGTAATCGTCGTGCTTTTCTTCAAAGGCTTTCACCCGGGAATCGATCCCAATGCCGGCTGTCACAGCAAATGCGCCGATATAATCTTTGACTCCGGATTCTTTGGGGGCAATGAAATCAGCGAGGCACTGGTTGGGATTGCCTTGCGGCTTGACGTTTTGTTGGCGCAAGTTGTGAAAAATCGCCAGTACCTTGACGCGGGATTCGTCGCTATAAATCTCGATATCGTCGCTGGTGACCGACTTGCAAGGGAACAAGCCGATCACGGCATTTGCCTGAAGCCATTTTTCCGCGATGATGACTTA
>Ga0187773_10000309_pt1 | contig 19711 bp, 19 predicted proteins | sample 0216_BV02_MP05_1_FD_133133 | JGI IMG/M metagenome (GOLD analysis project Ga0187773, IMG submission 133133) | Tropical peat soil microbial communities from peatlands in Department of Meta, Colombia - 0216_BV02_MP05_10_MG | ecosystem: Environmental > Terrestrial > Soil > Wetlands > Peat | place...
GTAGTTCCAAGTGGAGAGTCGCGTGAAGTGGCGGATGATCTCGATCTCGCTGACCTCGGGCATGAGGCCGAGATCTTTGCGTTCGGCGGAGCCCAGCAGCTTCGCGGCGTCGACCTCGGGCACGTCGAGGGGCGGCAGTTTCCACGCTCCCTTCCCCGGAGACGACTTCTCGAAAATCAAGCCTTCGTTCTGATTGACGTGGCGGGTGGCCTTGCGGGTCATGTGCTTCATTGCGCTACCTCTTCCACTGCCTGTTCGCCCGAAGGCTCTTCGGCTTCGCTCTCGGCCAGCATGCCGACCGCGGTATCGATAGCGGTGCGCGCGGTCATCTCGGTGCAGCACCACAGCGCGGCGTTACCTAGCTCGGGATAAAACTTCTTCAGTGGCAGGCCGCCTACGATCTTGTGTCCCAGCAGCCGGCTGTTGATCACGTAGGGATCTTCGCTGGTCTGCACCACGAACTCGTTAAAGCGCGGAGCCCCGGCAAATAAGATGCGTGCATGCCGGGCGAACTGGCCCGCAGCATAGGCAGCTTTGGCCAGATTCTGCTTCGCCAGTTGGCTGAGGCCCACTTTTCCGTAGACCGTCATGAAAATGTTCGCCATGAGCGCCACCAGCGCCTGGTTGGTGCAGATGTTGGAGGTTGCCTTCTCGCGTCGTATGTGTTGCTCGCGAGTAGCCAAGGTGAGCACGAAGCCGCGCTTGCCGTTGCGGTCCGTGGTCTGGCCCGCGAGACGACCCGGCATCTGCCGGACGAACTGCCCGCGGGTGGCAATCACTCCACAATACGGGCCGCCAAAGCCCAGGGGTACGCCAAACGACTGCGCTTCCATGGCCACGATATCCGCCTGCCGCGGCGGCTCGATAATGCCCAGAGAAACGGCCTCGGCAATCGAAACCACCAGCAAGGCCCCGTGCTGGTGTGCGATCTCCGCGATGGTCGCCACCTCCTCGATCGTTCCGAAAAAATTGGGCGATTGAATCAGGACGCAAGCCGTCTCGCTGCTGACGGCTGGTTCGAGTTCCTTCAGCTCCAATCGCCCCGCATCCGTGAAGCTGACGGTGCGCAACGGCATCCCCTGGCGTGAGGCATAAGTGGTCAGTACTTCCCGGTACTCGGGATGCAAACTGCGCGCAATCACAACCGAGCGGCGCCCCGTGATGCGCGACGCCATCATCACGGCCTCGGCAGCCGCCGTCGAGCCGTCATACATGGAAGCATTGGCCACTTCCATGCCGGTGAGTTCCGAGATCATGGTCTGGAATTCGAAAATAGCCTGCAGCGTCCCCTGGGAGATCTCGGCCTGATAGGGCGTGTAGGCGGTGAGGAACTCGCCCCGCGAGATTAACGAATCGATGATTACCGGACGATAATGCAGATATGCGCCGGCGCCCAGAAAACTGGCGTACTCCGCTCCGTTTTCCCGGGAGCGTTGCTGGAACCAGTCGACGATTTCCGACTCCGCCATCGCGCGGGGAACTTGCAGGTCACGGGTGAGGCGGTGCTGGGCGGGGATGGGCGCGAACAAATCATCGATCGAACCCAAACCAAGAGCCTGGAGCAAGGCCTGGCGGTCAGCGGGAGACTTGGGAAGATATCTCATGAGAGCCGCATATGATGTTCGCAAAAACCGTTGGGATCGGCGAACCACGCCGGGGTTGGCCTAGTGCCAATGGCCGGACCTTCCAGGCACGCGGCGCTTCCATTGAAAATTGGCCATTGGCAATCGAAGATCCTAATGTCCGGCTGCTTCACTGACGAATTTCTCATAGTCGGCGGCGGAAAGAAGTGCATTGACCTCGGACGGATCCTTAAGGTTGATCTTCACCATCCAGGTGTGGTTCGCATCGCTGTTAATTTTCTCTGGAGCCGTGGCCAGTTCTCCGTTGACCTCGGCCACGGTGCCCGAAGCCGGGGCGTACAGATCCGACACCGCCTTTACCGACTCTACCGTGCCGAAGGTCTTGCCCGCAGTGATCAGGGCACCAGGCTGGGGTAGTTCGACGAAAACAATGTCACCCAGCGACTCCTGGGCGTAGTGGGTGATGCCGATGGTCGCGGTCGACCCCTGGACTCTGATCCACTCGTGTTCTTTCGTGTACTTCAGGTCGGTTGGATAGGACATGCAGCTTCTCGCTCCTGGCTCCCGATTTCCGGCTACCGTGTTTGGAATCCGGTTTTCTTCGGTCGCGTGTAGAACGGCGTTGGCATCACCTGCGCCGTTGCCCCCTGCCCGCGGATCTCCACCTTCACGAGTGAGCCCACCGCCGAATGTTCCGGCGGAACATAGGCCAGCGCAATGTTCTTTTTCAGGAACGGCGCCGGCGAGCCGCTGGTGACGTAGCCGATCTCATGCCCCGCCTGGTCCCGCACTTTGTAACCGTCGCGGGCGATGCCGCGGTCCACCATCTCCAGGCCAACGAGTGTGCGCTTCAGACCTGCGGCCTGCGCTTTCTCCAAAGCCTCCCGCCCGATGAATTCGGGCTTCTCCGTCCTACAGAAACGATCGAGTCCCGCCTCCCAGACATTGATCGTGTCCGAGATCTCGTGTCCGTAAAGTGGGAGCTTGGCTTCGAGTCGCAGCGTGTTGCGGGCGCCCAGGCCGCACGGGAGGGCTCCGAACTCCTTGCCCGCGGCCAGCACTTCGCTCCACACCCGTGCGCTTGTGGATTCATCGGAAGGCACGTAGATTTCGAAGCCATCTTCCCCGGTATATCCCGTGCGTGCGATCAGCATATTCTTCAGCCCGCAGACGGCACCTCGGGTTAGCCAGTAAAACTTCACCACCGACAGATCGACATCGGTCAATTTCTGCAGCAGATCCACGGCCTTGCGACCCTGGATTGCGATCTGGGTAAAATCGTCAGAGAGATTCGCGACGCGGCAGTCGAACTCGCCAGTGTGGTTGCGCACCCAGTTGAAATCCTTTTCCCGCGTCCCGGCGTTAATCACCAGCAGATAATCATCCTTGCCCAGCCGGTGTACGATCACGTCGTCGACAAACGTGCCCTGCGGATAGAGCATCGCCGAATACTGCGCTTGTCCCACCGCCAGCCGCGCCGCATCGTTCATGGAGATGTGCTCGACCGCGGCCAGCGCTGCCGGCCCCGACAGCTGAATATCGCCCATGTGGCTGACGTCGAAGACTCCCACTCCGGTCCGCACCGCCATGTGCTCCGCCACAATGCCGCCGGGATATTCGACGGGCATTTCCCAGCCGTTGAACTCGACCATCTTCGCCCCCATCTGGCGATGGACGGCATTCAGCGCGGTCTTGCGGATGGTCGGCAAATCGACAGCAGGCAAGCGGACTCCTCGTGGCCGGGCTGCTGAGATAGTGAAACACATAACCCTAACACGCAGCTGTTACGGCCAGCAACCAAAGCGGCTCAGCTTTCTCCCGTGTCCCGTCCTGGCATGGGCAGGAGTGCCATTACAGCGCCCTATGGCCGGCGCGGCGGTTACCAAGGGCACGTTCCCCCGCCGCAGGGAAAAGAATAGATTCCCGCTATGGGCACTAAGACCATAGTCCTGTGCAGCCAGTGCGAGCAGCCCGAACACAGATGTGAGTGCGAGAAGTACTGTGTGCTCTGTCAGGGGCAGTTGGACGTGCGCCTATGCGTGGACGGACTCTACTATTGCGAAGCTTGCCGCGTGGCCTGCGACTACAAGATCTCGGAGTAGATTCCTGGCCGCCACCCTGAACCGGCTGAAGAAGAAATCCGGACCCGGGGTGGAGTGGCACGCTCGTGCAATCTAGGCCATAAACTGCGTATCCCCGCACAACCGGATGGCTGTTCAACCTCTCCCTTGAGCATGGTTTCTCCCTACGACCCTGCCCAGCCCGCCACTCGGCCTTATCGGCAGATCGTCCGAATTCATTCGGAATCTGGGCTTCAGCCTCCCGGATTTCGCGGTCGTTGAGGTCGAACCACCTCTTGGAACCTACTGTTTGTCTCTTGCCGGGGGCGTCTGTTTCCTCTGTGCGTCCTCGGTCCACGGTGGCACCACGCCGATGAACCGGGCATAGGCGATCGATTGGCCTAGGTGCTCAGCGCCATGACGCACGATGAAGAGCAACACACCCCGTTCGCTGTTCTTTCCCCCAAACCAGTCCAGACTCTTGTCCAGATTGGCGTCGGGCATGGCACGGATGGCACTCTGAGCGTGAGCATAGGAATCCTTCAAAGTGGCAACCACTTTCGCTTTGTCAGTGGTGGATTTTTCCAGGCCCTTCACATCCAGCCCCACCGGAGGAGGCGTGCCCACGAGCTTGTAAAGGTTGTAGTTGGCCGCGGAGATGTGCAGAAACACCTCGGCGAACGAGCGTACATCGGGGGAAGGACGCCAGGTGTACTTTTCCGCAGGAATGGCTTCCGCAAGGCGAGCCAGCTTGTCACCCTGCACAATCACCTCCGACAAGACCTCGGAGCGATATCCGGTGACCCCCGGAGTGCCCTCCTTGTACGGATTCACTTGCGCTGCAACGGGGACCAACCAGGCGGCCAGCAGGGGCAGGCAGAATACAGCCAGAACGCGTTTCATCAGGCACCCTCCTTCGCGGCCATCAGTCTAGTCAGCCCACGCTTTTTGTCCAGGGCCACGCGTTGTCCAGCGGCGCCAGCAAGCTCGTCTTTGGCCATAATGGCCACAAGCATCACCGGCCAACCAGGGAGATCTGTGGAACTCCTTGGGCGAACAAAATCCCATCCGGTATTCGCCGGGCCGCGGAATCGCGTAAGCACGGGATTATGGGCAAGTCGAGTTGTTGGGCTCATGTTCTTCGCGCCGCTGACAACGTTGACCCACACCTGGAGGGCTTCGGAGCGACGTGTCCGACGCACTCCCGAGCGTATAATTTTGCTAAGAAAAGTGCGACGACACTGCCTAACTGGTCATAAGAGTAGTTGGCAATATCATCTCTAGAGGAACCCATGGAACGTGGACTCAGCAAGCCACAGGAGGCAATCCTGATTCGGGCTCAGATGAACGGCGGAACTTGCCTTTCGACGACGGCCTATGCCGCCCTGGTCGATCTGGGCGACACCCTGAAGGAATCAAACAAGGATTCGATTCTCGCTAGCGTCGGCAATACCTTGCGGTCACTGGTCGATCTGGGCTTGATGGTAAAGAGCAGGCCCGGAGAGTACCGCTTGACGCGGGAAGGGTTTCGGGTCGCGCAGGGCCTTGGTGGACGGTACCCGGTCGTATAACTTAAAGAGACCCCGCCCGCTCTAGCTTTGCCCGGGATTCCTATAGAGGGATGGGAAACGTGCTGCATGCAGCCCCCCTCGCCCCCTCCGCTCATGAGTGCTGGCGACGATCGGTTGGCCGCGGTTGGCACCATGGCCCGGTTTCACAAAGAACCGGTTCGAGAAGCGTTCTAAACGGCCCTCGACGGTTACTCACGTAACCGCCGGGTGTGCTTTCCGCCTAAGACCGTCACGTTGGCGATTTAGAATCAACACACCGCGCGCCCAGCAACACTTCTCCCCAACATGGGTTTGTACACACCATGGAGATACCACGCTCTGGGTAGACATTTTTGCCCAACTTCACTTTGCGTCTGCCTGGCCGCGAGAATGTCGTCTTGAAGAGGCCAAGGATGAATGGGCAGGAGGAAACAATGCGAATTCATAGTCTGGTTCATTGCTTCTCGCTCGCGCTTCTGATCCTGGCCATACCCGCCCTGTCGGTCGCGGGAGTATTCGTCTCGGTGACGATCGCCCCGCCGGTGTTGCCCGTTTACGCGCAGCCGCCCTGTCCCGGCGACGGTTTCATCTGGGCGCCCGGCTACTGGGCGTACGGTCCGGCTGGCTACTACTGGGTGCCGGGGACGTGGGTGGTGCCTCCCGCAGTCGGCTTGCTCTGGACGCCCGGCTACTGGGGCTGGGGCGACGGTGTTTATGTCTGGCATGCGGGCTATTGGGGACCGCACATCGGCTTCTACGGCGGGGTGAACTACGGGTTCGGTTACTTCGGAACCGGCTATGAGGGCGGATACTGGAGAGGACCGCACTTCTTCTACAACCGCAGCGTGAACAACGTGACTATCACCAACGTTCATATTTACAACAAAACCGTGATCAACAACGTAACCGTGAACCGGGTCAGTTACAACGGAGGCCCTGGCGGAATCCGGGCTCAGGCGACGCGGGAACAAGATACCGCGGCACGCGAACGCCATTTCGAACCTACCCGCATGCAAAGACAGCACGAGCAAACCGCGGGTGGCAACCGGGCTTTGCTGGCGACCGAGAACCATGGGCGGCCCGGTATTGCGGCCACGGCCCGGCCTGGAGAATTCCGCGGGCCGAGAGTCGTATCCGCCAGCTCGGGCGGAGGGCCCTATGGTCATGCCGAAAATCACGCGGTGCCGCGTCCGGAGAATTCTATGCGCCACGACGAGCGCTCCGCGCCACCGCAGGAAATGCACGGAGGCCGCGCTGCCCAGCCCGAGTACAACTCTCCACATGGCTCACCGCACACGCACGACTCCCCTCCGTAAAATGCTCGCCCGCACGAGAATGCCCCTCAGCAGGGGAACGAGGGCCATTCTGATCGAGGTCACGGCCCGGAGAGGCACTAAAACGAGTTAGGGCTGGCGAAGAGCCAGCCCTTATCGCTTTATCAGGGTTGGAATGGAGTATGAATCGCTTCGCTGACCGCTGACGACCGAGGACCGGATCTACACCACCACCGCTTCCTTGTACTCCCCGAAGACTCGCCGCAGCGTGTCGGAAATCTCGCCCACGGTGGCGCTCGCTTCCACCGCTGCCAGAATGCACGGCATCAGGTTCGCCCCCGTGCGCGCTGCCTCTTCTACGCCCCGCAGTGCCGCCTGCCATGACGCCACGTCACGCCGTGCCCGCAGCGCCCGCAACCGCTCCACCTGCTTGGGTTCGAGCGACTCGTCAATTCGCTGAATTGGGATCGGCTTCTCTTCCTCCATCTCAAAGCGGTTGACGCCCACCACCGTCGCCTCACCTCGGTCCACGGCCCGCTGGTACTCGTAGGCGGCGTTCTGGATCTCTTGCTGCACGTAGCCGCGCTCGATCGCCCGGAGCATTCCGCCCATCACCTCGATCTTGCCCAGGTATTCGGCGGCGCGCTTCTCGATCTCGTTGGTCAGGCTTTCGACGTAGTACGACCCCGCCAGCGGGTCGACCGTTTGCGCCACCCCGCACTCGTAGCCGATGATCTGCTGCGTGCGCAACGCGATCCGCGCCGACTGTTCCGTAGGCAGCGCCAGCGCCTCGTCGAAGGAGTTGCTGTGGAGCGACTGCGTTCCGCCCAGCACTGCCGCCAGCGCCTGCAGAGCGGTGCGCACAATGTTGTTTTCGGGCTGCTGGGCGGTCAGCGTAGAACCCGCAGTCTGGGTGTGAAAACGCAGCATCCAGGAACGCGGGTTCTTCGCCTCGAAGTGTTCGCGCATGATGCGCGCCCACATGCGCCGGGCAGCGCGAAACTTGGCTACCTCCTCCAGGAAATTGTTGTGGGCGTTGAAGAAAAAGGAGAGACGCGGCGCAAACGTGTCCACGTGAAGCCCCTTATCGATGGCCGCCTGCACGTACGCCATCCCGTTGCCCAAGGTAAAGGCGACTTCCTGCACCGCGGTTGAACCGGCCTCGCGCATGTGGTAGCCGGAAATGGAGATCGTGTTCCACTCCGGCATGTTCTCGTTTGCCCAGGCGAACAGGTCGGTGATGATGCGCATGGCCTGCTGTGGTGGATAGATGTAAGTGCCGCGCGCGATATACTCCTTGAGCACATCGTTCTGCACCGTGCCGGAGAGCTTGCCAATCTCCGCGCCCTGCCGTTTCGCTACCGCCACGTACAGTGCCAGCAGGATCGACGCCGTCGCGTTGATGGTCATCGAAGTCGAGATTTTCGTCAGGTCGATGCCATAGAAGAGCCTCTGCATGTCCTCGATGGAGTCGATTGCGACGCCCACTTTGCCCACCTCACCCACGGCCAGAGGGTTGTCCGAGTCCAGGCCGATCTGAGTAGGGAGGTCAAAAGCGACGGATAGCCCGGTGGTACCGCTGGCAAGCAGATACTGGTAGCGCCGGTTGGACTCCTCAGCATCGCCCATGCCGGCATACTGCCGCATGGTCCACAGGCGCCCGCGGTACATCGTGGGTTGCACACCCCGGGTAAAGGGGTACTCGCCAGGGTATCCAACTTCCTTTTCCTGGTTCCAGTCTCTGAGGTCAGCCGGGGTGTACAGCAGGCGGACCGGAATGTGGGAAGACGTCTGCGGGTCGGCCGTACCCTGGGGCTTCGCCGGAGCCGCGGTATGGAGTTTGTCGGTCATAAGAACTCAACCACAGGTGTCAAGGGCTTAATCGAGAACTCCTGCCAGTCTCGTTTCTCTGATTCGCCAACCCAATTCGCTGTCCCCCACTGAACTTCCGCCCGCTGCGGCTAGCGTCGGTTCTTCCGGCGCACGCGCCAAAACGAGTGCACCCCAAAGTAGGCAAAGGTCAGGCAGAAAACCACGGCAATCAGCATACGCCCAGGTCCTTGCTTGCCACTGGCAAACTTCCCGTACTCACGGCTCAGCGAGATGCCCCCGATGCCAGCTATCGCGAGGAAAACAAAGCCAGTTACCTCTAGCCAAAGCTGGTGGAGGACGTGGCCAAAACTGCGTGCCGTAGCCCGTCCCGCGCCGGTCAAAGCGGCCAGGGTGCGGCTGCGTCCCGCCTGCTGGGCAGCAACCCGCGCCAAAATGCCAAGCTTGCGCGTTAGAGTGAGTTCAGGCACGGGTCGATTTTATCAATGTTCGGGGTTACAATTGCGGAGGCGGGAAGCTATGTTACCGCCGTTTGTGCTATCGTTCCGCACTCGGGGGACTTCGTGGATCAGCAACTGAAACAACTCATGAAGGAGCTGGGGGAAGCAATCAACGAATCCCTGGCCGACTCCGATCAGATCGCGGAGGTGGTAGCCCGCATTAAAGAGGGAGGCTACGACATTTTCCTGGTGCTGGAAGCCACCATTGGCGTCAGCAAACAAGGCGAAAAATCCCCGGACAAGACTTCGCTGGTCACTACTCTTACTACCAACCCGGAATTCAAGATCAGCGATCAGGACCTGAAGTTCCTGAAGTCACTGCGCATCAAGATTGACGAAGATTTGGGCTAGGCGCTTCGCTTGGGGTGTTTGTGCTTTCTGCTGTGTTCCGTCCATAGCCCTGCCGTCGCACACAACCTCCGCGTGGTTCAGTTGACTCCGCGGGCGGGCCGGGTGCTTGCTTCGCTGTGCTACCATCTAGCGTTCCGCGGCGCCGGTACACGGACGGTCGGAGGAGCCGGCGGCCTCGCGCCGCACCCGTAACGGGGACCGGGAAATCCGATGAAAGATACGCTGGGAGTGCTGCTGGCTGGAGGCGCCGGTGAGCGCCTGTATCCCCTAACCCGGGACCGGGCCAAACCTGCAGTAACGTTTGGCGGTATCTACCGCATCATTGATATCACCCTCTCAAACTGCATCAACTCCGATCTGCGCCGGGTATACATCCTCACGCAGTACAAGGCACTGTCGCTGAACCGCCACATCCGCGAGGGCTGGAACATTGTGGCGCGCGAGATGGGCGAGTTCGTCGAAATCCTGCCGCCCATGAAACGGGTGAGCGAGAACTGGTACATGGGCACGGCCGACGCGGTCTACCAGAACATCTACTCGATTGGTTCCGAGCAGCCCAAGCACGTGCTGATCCTGTCCGGAGATCAGATCTACAAGATGGATTATGGCAAGATGCTGGACCAGCACCAGCACTCTGCGGCCGACGTGACACTGGCCACCATCCAAATCAGTCCGGACGAGTGTGCGCGGTTTGGCGTGGTTGATATCGATCACGACTACCGCGTCAACGGCTTCCAGGAGAAACCCAAGGAAACCAGCCTGCGCTCGCCGTGGAACCCGGAGAAAGTCTCGGCCTCTATGGGGATCTACCTTTTCAACACGGACGTGCTCATCCCGGTGCTGCTCAAGGACGCCGAAGATCCCCAATCCAGCCATGATTTCGGCAAGAACATCCTGCCCCGTATGGTAGACGAGTACCGGGTGTACGCTTACGACTTCCTCGATGAGAACAAGAAGGAGGCGCTGTACTGGCGGGACGTGGGGACGCTAGAAGCGTTCTACGAGGCCAACATGGATATCGTCTCGGTCTCGCCGGTGTTCAACCTGTACGACGAGCACTGGCCTATCCGTACCCACCAGCGGCAGTACCCACCGGCCAAATTCGTGTTCGCCGAGCCGGGACGGACCGGAAACGCGCTCGATTCCATCGTTTCCGCGGGCTGCATCATCTCCGGCGGCACGGTCAAGAATTGCGTACTCTCACCCGACGTGCGGGTGAACTCCTACAGCGAGATCGAATCGAGCATTCTGTTCTCCCACGTCAACGTCGGCAGGCACTGCCGCATCCAGCGCGCCATCATTGACCGCGACGTGCACATTCCCGAAGGGACGACGATCGGCTACGACGCCGAGGCCGACCGGCAACGCTACTTCGTAACTGATGGCGGCATCACCGTGGTTACCCGCGACTATTCGCTATTCGAGAACCCCGTGACGGTGGACTACTTCACCAGCGAGTAGCGGGTCGCTAAACCGTCGCCGCCCTCGCCCCGGCAGTTGGCGCCCCCCAGCTCTTGGTTCGACGTCCAAGATGCCGAAGGCGAAACTCCTGAGGTTTGATTTGGAACTCTTCGCCACGTCTTCGCCCTTGCTTTCCTTCGCTGATACAATTCCATCCCTCATAATAGCCAGGTCAGCACGAACTTTTGGCGCGACATCGGTGGTTTTGTGACGTAAGGCTTGGGGGTGTGCCGGTAGCAGGGGTGGGGTTTACCGGCGACCTTCCAGCGAAAAACCAGGGGTTCGGGGAGTGCGGGTTGGAAGACCTCCAGGTCGTCAACAGTCTTGTCCGTCGCTGCCTGGGCGGCGACGCAGCGGCCTGGGAGGAAATTGTCCAGCGCTACCACCGGCGGATCTTTAACATTTGCTACCGGTTCGCCGGCTCCCCCGATGACGCCCAGGATCTGACCCAGGAAGTCTTCATCAAAGTCTTCCGCACTCTCAGCTCCTACGATCTGGAGCGGGGCGCGTTCATGACGTGGGTCACGACCGTCACCCGGAACCTGCTGGTAGACCACTTCCGGAAGCATAAACAGGATCGGATAACCGACTCGCTGGACGCAGCCCCGTCCGAGCACGAGGAGGCGCTACCCTTGACCGAGCGGATCGAGGACAAAGGGCTTGCCCCCGACGCCCAGGTACAGAGTCGCGAAGCCCACGACGCCGTCCACTGGGCCTTGCAGAAGTTGTCACCAGAACTGCGGGAGGCGGTGATTCTACGGGATTTACAGGATATGGACTACCGGGAGATTGCTGGCGTCCTGAAGGTTCCCGAAGGCACCGTTAAGTCCAGAATAAATAGGGGGCGGGCGGAACTAGCACGCCTCCTACAACGTACATATAGGCAGGTGATGTGATGCCAGGTGAAAGCCACAACAGTATGCAGTGCAGCGAGTTCGAAGCTCTGCTGACGGACGCTCTGGATGGAAAGCTGTCCGGGGCGCAGGAAGCCGACTTCCGAGCTCATGCCCGCGCATGTTTCAAGTGCGGCCCCCTTTTCGCTGAGGTGGAGGCGGGGCAGCACTGGCTGAAGGTGCTCAAGGAGGTGGAGCCCCCGGCCAGCCTGGTGAACAACATTCTGGCCGCGACCAGCGGAATCGATAGCTACCGCCTGCAGACGGCAACGTCTTCCCGGCGCCAGCCGCCGTGGAGTGAGCGGATACGCCAGTGGGCAGATTCACTGGCCTTCCCCGTGTGGCACACGGTGTGTCAACCGCGCTTCGCCATGTCGTTCGGCATGGCCTTTTTCTCTCTGTCGGTTGCGTTAAGTGTGGCCGGGGTGAAGCCGGCGGACTTAAGGCACCTGGATCTGAGCTCGAACGGATTGCGGCGGACCTACTACAGCACTACCAGCCGGATGGTGAAGTACTACGACAATGTCCGCCTGGTCTATGAGATCGAATCGCGGGTGCGGGACTTCAAGCGGGCCACGACTCCGGTTGAACCTACCCCCAGCGAGAAAGAAGGGCAGCGCAAGAACAACAACACGAGTGGAGATCCGGAGCCCAGACAGGAGCGCAACTACAGCCGGGATGAAAACCAGCCAGTGCTGGCTTCCCTCCCCGAGCCACCTGCCGTGTCGGTGACCACGCTCAGGAGGTTGGTATGAACTGCGCCACGCACAGCAATGTTGCAGCCGTGGCCTATTGCCGCACGTGCGGGAAACCGCTGTGCGCCGTCTGTGCCCACGACGTCCGGGGAACGATCTTCTGCGAGTCGTGCCTGGCCGAGCGCATGGGCACAGCCCTGCCCCCGCCAATCCCGGCGCAACCGGGCGGGGCCGCCAGAACGGGCGCTCTGCCCGGGGTGCCGGAACGCTTGCCCAGTCCCGGCCTAGCTGCCGTGCTGGGGTTCATCCCCGGTGTGGGAGCCATGTACAACAGCCAGTTCATGAAGGGCTTCATCCACGTGGGGGCATTCATTTGCCTGATCTGGATGGCGTCGCGGTTCGGCCCCATCATGGTGCCGGTGTTTTTCGCCTACTTCTTCTACCTGGTATTCGACGCCTACAAGACGGCGCACGCCATCGAACTGGGCCAACCGGTGCCGGATCCGTTCGGCTTCGAGCGCATGTTCGGGCCGACGGTTCATCCCGGAGCGCTGGCGGTAGCCTCGGCCGCGGCGGTTCCTGCCGGGGAAGGGCGCCCCCGCAAGAGCGTGCCGACGGCCGCGGTCGTGCTGATCGCTCTGGGCGCCCTCTTCCTGCTCCACACCGCAGGAGTTTTCAGTTTCGACATTGCCCGCTTCTTCGTGCCGACAATTCTGGTTGGGCTGGGGATCTGGCTTTTGGTGCGGCGCTGGGGTCTGCTTGGTCCTACCGGAGCGAGATGTGAATGCGATCGTTGCCGAATGCAGAGCATCATGGGACCGGCGATCCTCATTACCGTAGGTGTCCTGATCCTGCTCGACAGCCTCGACGCGGTGAGCTTCGGGCGCAGCTGGCCGGCCATCATCCTAGTTGTTGGGGTGGTGAAGTTGCTGCAGAGCAACGCCTCGTCGGCCGGACACGCCGACACGCCCAAACTCCCACCTCCACCCGCAGCCCCGGCGCCCACCCAGCCAGCGCCTACCGATACGTCCTCGAGCGAGGTGCACCATGTCTAGCCCGGCGACCACTCCGCGGCGCCGCCGTTCGATGACCGGCCCCTTCGTCCTAATCCTGGTGGGCGTGGTGTGCCTGCTGGGAACGATGCATGTCATTTCCATGCACCGGGTCGGCGAACTGTTTGCTCAATACTGGCCGGTGTTGCTCATCCTGTGGGGCGTGATCAAGCTGCTGGAATACTGGCAGGCACAGCGCGAGGGAGCGCCGGCCCCAGGCTTCGGCGCGGGAGGGGTTTTTCTGGTGGTACTGCTGATCGTCTCCGGGCTCATCGCGGGGGAGGCAAAGCGCAGCGTCAGCAACTGGGATTTTGGGGACCAATCGTGTTTCTGGGGACACAACTACGATTATGACGACCAGTTGACCAGCCAGGATCTGCCCATTGGGGCGAATGTAAAGATCTTGGACGAGCACGGCGACGTGAGTGTAAACGTCTCCAATGACGAAAGTATAAGTGTGACTGTGCGTAAGAAGATTTGCGCCGAGAGCCAGAAGCAAGCGGACAAATGGAATGACCAGACCAAGCCGCAGCTCAACGTGAGCGGCAATCTGGTCACCATCAACGCCAATACCACCGGAGCCGGTGACCACCCCATTAGCACCGACCTGGATATTTCGATTCCGCGCAGGGCCGCGCTTACCATCTCTTCCCAGCACGGTGACGTCAGTGTCACCGGGCGCGACGGCTCCGTCGAGATCTCGGCTAAGAGGGGGGACGTCAGCGTCGAGGATGTGAACGCCAACCTGACTCTCGACCTGAACGGCAGCTCGGCTCGCGTGTCTGGGGTCGCCGGGGACGTAACCGTGGGAGGGCGCGCCGACCATGTATCGCTGTCGGATATCAAGGGAGCCTCGCGCCTGAATGGGGAAATGCAGGCCGTCAACCTTTCGAAAATCGCGAAGGCGGTCAGCTTCAAGTCGGCGCGCACCGACCTGGAGTTCAGCCGACTGGACGGGGACCTGAGCATGGAGTCAGGCAGCATGCGCGCCGACAATCTCGCCGGCCCGTTCCGACTGATCACCCGCTCCAAGGACGTGAACTTGGAGGGCGTTAGCGGGGACGTGCGTATCGAGAATGAGAACGCGCCGGTCGAGGTTCAGTTTAAATCGGTGGGCAACGTTCAGATCGACAACCGCGGCGATATCACGTTGATCCTGCCCGACAAGACGGGATTCAAGGTGGATGCCCGCACGCGCGGGGGGGGTGGGGAGGCGCAGTCGGACTTCGCCGACCTGAAGGTCGACAACAGCGATACCCAGGGAACCATCACCGGCATGGTGGGCAACGGCGCAAGTCACATCGCGTTGAACAGCGAACACGGCACCATTGAGATCCAGAAAGCCAGCACGACCGTGGCCACACCCGCCGCTCCGCCCCGGCTCCCGGCTCCGCCTAAACCACCCAGGCTCCCCGGGTCCGAAACGAAGCCGACAGAGAACTAGCGGCTAACCCAGCGGACGGTGTCGCCTAGCCCCCTTAGCTGTCGAACCATGATTCGATCCCTCGCTGTAGCTTGTCGCCACAACACCAGCTGCCTCGTAAATATCCGGGTGGTGGTAAGGTCGAATCGGAGCTGAACTTTTCTTCCAAGTATCATTAGCCGTGCAAGGCAGTCGGCAGACATACCGGTTGCCGTAGCCGGGAAAAGGGCGGTTGTATTAATCAATCCTTGGGCCTACCTTTCCCGCCAGAGTTTCTTTCTCGCCAAGTCCTCAATCTGTTGCAAGACCTCATCTTCGGACAGGCGGGTGGAGTCGATGATCACAGCGTCGGGCGCCGGGACCAGGGGAGAGATGGCGCGGGTACGGTCGCGGTAGTCGCGCATCCGCAATTCCTCAGCCATGGAAGCCGCAGACGGTCCCTTCGCCCGCAGTTGCTCGAGGCGGCGCTGCTCGCGCACGACGGGGTCGGCGTCGAGGAAGATCTTCAGGCCAGCGTCGGGAAAGACCTTGGTGCCAATGTCCCGTCCCTCCATGATCACGCCACCGTCCTTCCCCATCTCCTGTAGCCGAGCCACCATCCACTCCCGCACCCGAGGATGCACCGACACGCGGGATGCGGCTTCGGTCACGTCGCGCTCGCGGACGCGGCCGGAGACGTCCTTGCCGTCGAGCAGGACGCGGTTGCCGGTCAAGGTTGGCTCGAGTACGATACGAGAACCCTCGGCCAGTTTGCGCAAGGCGGCTTCGTCGTCGAAGGAAACGTCCCCCTCAATGGCTTTCAGGGCCAAGGCCCGGTACATGGCTCCGCTTTCCAGGTTGACGTAGCCGAACTTGCGCGCCAGGCGCGCCGCGATGGTGCTCTTGCCCGCTCCAGCCGGACCGTCGATGGCGATGATCAGCTTGCGTGCAGGCAAAGTATCACTCGTACACCGAACTCGTGATTGTCACTGCGGCCGATGAACCGGGGTTGAGGGAGCACCGGGCATCCCCACCCGGCCGCACGGGCGGGACGTCGGTCCGATGAATCGTGGCGGGGCCACGGTACTGGGCTTGGGTCGAAATCGTTTTCAGTGACGCTTTGAAAGAGCGCGCCTCAGCAGCCACCAAGCCGCCAACGGGCTTTAGTCCCGGAGGTAAGGCTTCGATTATCGGGTCGCCAAAACGCTCTAGGTTATCAGAAGGAGCTCGCCGGCTGGAACGACAGACTGATGCACTCCCGAGTGCTAAACCCATCAAGCATCAAAGACCGGAAGTGACACGGAACCCGGGGAATACGTGCTTCTCCGTGTTTTCAAACGAGACGCGGCAAACTACCAGTGTGGCCCGCTGATCATTTCGGTTCGGACGTTGCCTTGGGCGTTTTTTGAGGATTCGCCGCGGGCAGGGTGCGCAGAGGAGCAACCTGGATCAGGGAGCGGCTTCCGACATGCACGAAGCTAAGTTCCCTGGCGGCCAGTAGCGCGTTGATGGCCTCTCTCACCCGCGATCGGGAGACAAAGATACCGAAGAAAGCTTCCACCTCGGCCTGGTCGGCAGCAACGACGCACTCCAGGTACTGGGAAAGCAGCGCGCTGAGCGCTTCCCCGACGGAGAGGCCGATGCCCTCACGGACTGCATCCGGCGACCAACGGTACAGCACATCCCAGAATGAGCCTACCTCGGGGTTGTAGTCGACGCGCGTAATGCGCAGGCGGGACCAGAGTTCGGACAGGGCGCGATCAAGAGCCTGCACCGAGAGACTTCCGCCCAGGGTTTCGCCGAGCTTCTGTTTGGAGATCGGGCCCTCGCGACGGATGACCTCGAAGGCATCAAAGGCCAGCTGGGAATACTCCGAACGCGCGCCGGGTTTGGGAGCGTGCTTCGGATTGCGCTCGCCCACCAGCGCGTAGAAATAGGGAAACACCGCGGCCGACACAAGAAAGGCGTTGTTTTCCTCGAAGAGATTGGCTTCGTACGCAGTGCGTTCGCGCAGCAGGCGCACCATAAGGTCCCGGGCCTCTTGCGCACGCGGATCGGCAAAGGCGTGCTGCCAGGTGGGAAGCCGCTCATTCGCGCCCACGAAGCTGCCTACGAACGTGGGCACCAGCACCGGCGGGCGCATGGGATAGAGCAGACAGAATCCGACCGACTCGATAAACGAGCGCGCATCTTCCAGGGTGCGCACGGGCTGCCCATCGAGATGCCACTTGTGCAGCCGGGCCTGATGGAGTCCCTGCTCAGTCATAGGGGTCAGTTAAGCATAGCAGGCTTGGGGTCTAGGCCTCAGGCTTTCACGCTGGCTGCGGGCGGTGGTCAGTCGTCGGCTCGCCAACCGCGGCGGTGGCAGACGCAGGATGCACCGCTCTCTCACGTCTGAGTTCACCGACTGACGTCCGAACCTCACATCCTTTTGAATGCCTTCTGAATGTCCTTCATGGAATAACGCAGCACGACGGGGCGGCCGTGGGGGCAGGTCATGGGGGCCTCAGTCTTCGCCAGCTCAGCGAGCAGCCACTCCATCTTGTTCTGTTCCAGCGCCATGTTGACCTTGATGGCGGCGTGGCAGGCGATAGAGGCGGCGATCCGCGTGCGGATAGCATCCAGGTTAAGCCGCTGGTCCTCGCGGGCCAGCTGTTCGAGCAGTGCATGCAACAGGTGCTCGACCTGGGAGGCCTCGATCCCGGCGGGCGCGACTCTTACCGCCACGCTGTGCGTACCGAAGGGTTCGGCTTCGAAGCCGTTACGCGCGAGTTCATCGAAGATCTCGGAGAAGACCGCCTGCTGCGCCGGGTTCAGCTCGAGAATCAGCGGCATCAGCAGGGCTTGGCTCTCCACGCCCTTGGCGGCACGTTGCTTAAGGACTCTCTCGAACAGGACGCGTTCGTGGGCAACGTGCTGATCGACGATCCACAGGCCTTCGTGGTTGACGGCGAGGATGAAAGACTCGCAGACCTGTCCTAGGGGTTTGAGCGAGGCAAGCGAAGGAGCCAACTGGCTGGCTGGTTCGGGCTCGTCGGGTAGTTGTGGCGTGCAACCGTCGTCGGGCACGACTTGCGGCGCACGTACCCCAGAGAGGGCAGGGTTGCTTCCCCCTGCGATGCTTTCCTGGAATTGCAGGTGCTGGGTAATGGGCGGCACGGCCTTGGGTTGCAAGGCAAAGCCCCCTGAATTCGCGGGCTGGTAGAGCACACGCCCTGCGTCTCCCGCTCTCGCGGGACCCAGCCCCGGAGCGAGCGATGGGCTGGCAGTGGGGTGCGCGTGAATCTCGTAGACAAACCGGGGTACGGGACGGGCTTCGAGCAGCGCCTCCCGGATCGAGTCACGCACGAAGTCGTGTAGGAGGGATGGCTGGCGGAAGCGGACTTCGGTCTTCGAAGGATGGACATTGACGTCGACTTCGGCGCTGGGCATCTCGAGGAAGAGCAGTATCACGGGAAAAACCGTGGGCGGGAGGATGTTGCGGTAAGCCTCGGCAACAGCGTGCTGGATGAGACGGTCGCGAATGAGGCGGCGGTTGACGAAGATGTAGATGGAATTACGGTTGAGCTTCTGAATCTCAGGCTTGGAGACGAAGCCATGGACCTGGACTTCGCCGGGATCTTTGGGTCCCCGGTCTTCTTCTGGCCGGCGCCAGGGCGGCGGCTGAGGCAGGCCAACCCGCTCAAGTTTTCGCCGGGCAGTCAAAGGGATGAGCTGATCGAGTGTTTGCTTCCCGAAGACCTGGTAAACGCGCTCGCTATGCCCGGCGACAGGGGGCGCAACCAGCAAGGCGTTGGTCGCGGAGTGTAGCTCGAAATGCTTGCCGGGGTGTGCCAGCGCGTAGTGCGTAACCAGCGAAGCGATGTGGGAAAGTTCAGTCGACTCGGACTTTAGGAATTTCTTGCGGGCGGGCGTGTTGAAGAATAGGTCGCGCACCACGATGGAAGTACCGGACGGCAGTCCGCCCTCTTCGACTTTGAAAATCTTGCCGCCGTTGATTTCAACGATCGTGCCCGAGGGTTCTTCCCTGGCACGGGTTTCCAGGCGGAGCCGGGAGACTGACGCGATGGAGGGTAAAGCCTCGCCACGAAAGCCGAGAGTTCCGACGCTGAGCAAGTCCTCGGCATTCCTGAGCTTGGAGGTGGCATGGCGCTCAAAGGCAAGCAGCGCGTCGTCGCGGATCATGCCGCAGCCATCGTCGACTATTTCGATGAGTTTCTTGCCGCCAGCTGCGACGTTGACGCGGATTCGGCTGGAACCGGCGTCGAGGGAATTTTCCAGCAACTCTTTGACCACGGAGGCGGGACGCTCGACCACCTCGCCAGCGGCGATCCTGTTGGCAACGGCTTCGGAGAGGACGTGAATCTTTCCCATGGAGGACTGTGGAGAGTGTCGCAGATCAGCGCTCCACAGGCAAAGGGAGGGAGGCCGTCGGCGACCCCAGCGGCGGGAAGTCGCCCTATTTTTTCAGCAGTGCAGCGCTGAAGTGCTGCTCCACCCCCGGATGCCACTGGGAAGGTGAAGGTCGGCTCAGGTAATCTACGCGGGGAAAACCGCCATGAACCTGATTTCACGCCGCACCTTTCTGGCGCAGGCGGGAATTGTCGCCGCGGCTGCCAGGCTTGGGTCGGGCCCGCGCCTGTCCCCGGAACAAAGTGCCGTCCATAACCGCCTTGCGTCGGATCCGCTGCGCCCGCAATACCACCTGCTGCCCGCAGCCAACTGGATGAACGATCCCAACGGTCCCATCTTCTACAAGGACCGCTACCACATGTTCTTCCAATACAACCCCAACGGCGCGTTTTGGGGATCGATGCACTGGGCGCACGCCAGCAGCCCGGATATGGTCCGGTGGAAGCACGAACCGATTGCGCTGGCGCCACTCCGGGTGGCTACGACCGGGATGGAGTGTTCAGCGGCAGTGCGGTGCTGGACGACGACACACCAACTGTCATTTACACAGGTGTGCTGCCTCCTACTTCACCCTCCGAGGTCACGCTCGACGATGGCCAGCACAAATGGCGCGAGGTACAGTGCCTGGCGACCTCGCGCGACCGTGA
>Ga0187773_10000311_pt1 | contig 19545 bp, 20 predicted proteins | sample 0216_BV02_MP05_1_FD_133133 | JGI IMG/M metagenome (GOLD analysis project Ga0187773, IMG submission 133133) | Tropical peat soil microbial communities from peatlands in Department of Meta, Colombia - 0216_BV02_MP05_10_MG | ecosystem: Environmental > Terrestrial > Soil > Wetlands > Peat | place...
AAGCGACCGTCCTCATCGTGCCGGGGCTGCGCGACCACGTCGCGCAGCACTGGCAGACGCTGCTCGCCGCGCGCCTGCCGCGCGTGCGCCAGGTGCCGGCGATGGGCCGCGGCGATCTCGACTGCGCGCTGCACGTGGCGGCGATCGAGAGCGAGCTGGCGGCGATCGAAGGTCCCGTGATCGTCGTGGCGCACAGCGGCGGCGCGATCATGTTCGTGCACTGGGCCGCGCGCCATCGCAGGCCGATCCAGGGCGCGCTGCTCGCCACGCCGCCGGATTTCGAGCGGCAGATGCCCGAGGGCTATCCGAGCGTGCAGGCGCTGCGCGCCGGCGGCTGGCTGCCGGTGCCGCGCGCCCGGTTGCCCTTTCCGAGCATCGTGGCCGCGAGCCGCAACGACCCGCTGGGCCGCTACGAGCGGGTCGCCGGTCTCGCGCGCGAGTGGGGCAGCCGCCTCGTCGACCTGGGCGAGGTCGGGCATCTGAATCCCGCCTCCGGCTTCGGCGAGTGGCCTCAGGCGGAAGCGCTCATCGCGAAACTGAGCGAAACTTCACGCGTGGATGCGGTGCACTGACATGGCCTTGCACGCCGCCGCGATGCCAAGCGAAGTGCCCGCCCGCGCGCCGGCAGTGTCGCGCGGCTACGCCTGGGTCGTGTTCGCCCTGACCTTCGGCCTGCTGCTGTCGGACTACATGTCGCGCCAGGTGCTGAACGCGGTGTTTCCGCTGCTCAAGGCGCAATGGTCGCTTTCGGATGCGCAGCTGGGCTCCCTGAGCGGGGTGGTCGCCCTGATGGTCGGCCTGCTCACCTTTCCGCTTTCGCTGCTCGCCGACCGCTGGGGGCGGGTCAGGAGCCTGGTGCTGATGGCCGCGCTGTGGAGCCTGGCGACGCTCGGCTGCGCGATTTCCGCGAGCTACGGCCAGATGTTCGCCGCGCGCTTCTGCATGGGCGTCGGCGAGGCGGCCTACGGCAGCGTCGGGGTGGCGGTCATCCTGAGCGTATTTCCCGCCCATATGCGCGCGACGCTCACCGGCGCGTTCACTTCGGGAGGCGCGTTCGGTTCCGTGCTCGGCATCGCCCTCGGCGGCGTGGTCGCGGTGCACTTCGGCTGGCGCTGGTCCTTCGGCGCGATGGCGGCCTTCGGGCTGATGCTGGTGCTGGTGTATCCGCTCGTCGTCACGGAAAGGCGGCTGATGCTCGGCAGCCCGAGCGCCACGCAGGACCACCTGCGCAGGCTGAGCCCCGCACCGCAATTCAAGACGCTGCTGCCCGGCCTGTTCTCCGTGCCGTCGGTCGTGTGCGCCTACATCGGCAGCGGCCTGCAGCTGTTCATCATCGGCTCGCTGCTCGCGTGGATGCCGAGTTTCCTGAATCGCTACTACCACATGGCGCCGGACAAGGCGGGCCCTGCGGCGGCGGTCTTCGTGCTCATCACCGGCATCGGGATGATCGTCTGCGGCGCGCTGACGGACAAGCTGAGCCGGAATTTCGCCGTGCGCAAATGGCTCATGGCGATCCTCTACTGCCTGGGATCGTTCGTCCTGCTGATGACCGCTTTCCAGCTGCAGCCTGGCACCTTGCAGCTCGTGCTGCTCGGCCTCGGCATGTTCGCGGTCGTGGGCACCATCGGGCCCGCCGGCGCCATGGTCGCGAATCTCACGCACCCGCGCATCCACGCGACCGCCTTCGCGACGCTCACGCTGGTCAACAACCTGCTCGGCCTTGCACCCGGCCCGTTCGTCACCGGAATGATCGCAGATCGCCTGGGTCTGCTGGGCGCCCTGCAGATCGTTCCGACCGTCTCTCTCCTTGCCGTCGCGGCCTTCATCGTCGGCAGGCGCCACTACGCGCAAGACCTGCGCCGCGTCACGCAGCCGAAGAGCTAGTCGCGAGCGTCATGCAACAGCCCGTCGCGGCCTGGCGGCCTACGGTGGAGGCCATCGAGGCCGCCCGGATCACCCATTTCACGAACTGGCTCGCGCGCGAGCGCGGGCTGAAGTTCGCCGACTACGACGCGCTCTGGCGCTGGTCGGTCGGCGATCTCGACGCGTTCTGGTCCGCCGTGTGGGATTACTTCGAGATTCGCTCGAGCCGCCCGCGCGGGTGCGCGCTTGCGGATGCCCGCATGCCGGGCGCGCGGTGGTTCCCCGGCGTCGAGCTCAATTACGTCGAGCAGGTCTTCCGCCATTCGACCCACACGTGCCCGGCGATCGTGTTCGCCGACGAATCGGGTGCCAGGCGCGAGCTGGACTGGAGCGAGCTCGAGCGCCGGGCCGGCGCGCTGTCCGCCTGGCTGCGCGCGACCGGCATCCGGCGCGGCGACCGCGTCGTCGCCTACATGCCCAACATTCCCGAAACCGTCGTCGCATTCCTCGCGGTGGCGAGCATCGGCGCGATCTGGTCGGTGTGCTCGCCGGACATGGGTCGCGTCGCCGTGCTAGACCGGTTCCGCCAGATCGAGCCGAAGGCGATGATCGCGGTCGACGGTTACCGCTACGGCGGCAAGGCGTACGACCGCCGCGGCTTGCTGCGCGAGTTGCTCGCGGAGCTGCCGAGCGTGGAAAACGTCGTGCTCGTTCCCAGCCTGGGCACGCGCGCCAATGCCGCCGAGTTCGACCATGCGGTCTGCTGGGAGGCGGCTACGGCGGGCGAGGCGCCGCTCGCGCCGGAGCGGGTTCCGTTCGATCATCCGCTATGGGTCGTCTACTCCTCCGGCACCACCGGGCTGCCCAAGCCGATCGTGCATTCGCAGGGCGGGGTGATGCTCGAGCATCTCAAGTCGCTCGCGTTCCATCTCGATCTCGGTCCGCAGGACCGCTTCCACTGGTACACCACGACCGGCTGGATGATGTGGAACTTCCAGGTCGCCGGACTGCTCGCGGGCAGCACGATCTGCCTGTACGACGGCAATCCCGGTTTCCCCGATCTCAACGCGCTGTGGCGCTTCGTGGGGGAGTCGCGCGTCGATTTCTTCGGCGCCGGCGCGGCGTTCTTCGCGTCCTGCGAGAAGGCCGGCATCGAGCCGCGGCGCGCGGCCGACCTCGGCGCGCTGCGGGGCATCGGCTCGACCGGCTCGCCGCTCTCGCCGGAGAGCTACCGCTGGATCCTCGAGCGGGTCGGCGAGGTCTGGATCGACCCGATCTCGGGCGGGACCGACCTGGTGAGCGCCTTCCTCGGCGGCGTGCCGACCCTGCCGGTGTATCTCGGCGAGATGCAGCGGCGCTGCCTCGGCGCGCGCATCGAGGCCTACGACGAGGCGGGCAAGCCTCTCGAGGACGAGGTCGGCGAGCTGGTGTGCACCGCGCCGATGCCCTCGATGCCGCTCTGTTTCTGGAACGATCCCGGCGACCGGCGCTACCGCGAGAGCTATTTCGACGTCTATCCGGGCCTGTGGCGCCACGGCGACTGGCTGCGCGTGACGCCGCGCGGCGGCGCCGTCGTCTACGGGCGCTCGGACGCCACCATCAACCGCCACGGCATTCGCATGGGCACGAGCGAGCTGTATCGCGCCGTCGAGGAGCTGCCCGAGGTAACCGACAGCCTGGTGGTGGATCTGGAGTTCCTGGGCAGGGACTCCTACATGCCGCTGTTCGTGGTGCTGCGGCAGGGCGAGACGCTGACTGCGGAGCTCGCCGCGCGCATACGCGAGCGCATCAAGGCGGCGCTGTCGGCGCGCCACGTGCCGAACGACATCTTCCAGGTCGACGCCGTGCCGCGCACGCTCTCCGGCAAGAAGATGGAGGTGCCGATCAAGAAGCTGCTGCTCGGCCAGCCCCTCGAGAAGGTGGCCAATCCGGACACCATGGCCAACCCGGAGAGCCTGGCCTGGTTCGACCGTTTCGCACGCAGCCGGGCGCAATCGTAGTAGGCCGCGCGTATCATCGCGCGATGGCCTACGACGCGCTCATCAGGAACGGCACCCTAATCGACGGCACCGGCGCGCCGGCGCGACGCGCCGACGTTGCCATTGCGGGCGGAAAAATCGTCGAGGTCGAGCAACGAATTTCACTCGATTCGAAACGTACCATCGATGCCGACGGCCTGGTCGTCGCGCCGGGTTTCATCGACCCGCACACGCATTACGACGCGCAGATCTGCTGGGACGGGGCGACGACGCCGTCGTCCTGGCACGGCGTCACCTCGGTGGTGATGGGCAATTGCGGCGTCGGCATTGCCCCCTGCCGCCCGCAGGCGCGCGAGATCGCGATGCGCGACCTCGTAAACGTCGAGGCCATCCCGTTCGAGGTGCTGAAGGCCGGCATAACCTGGGACTGGGAGAGCTTCCCCGAGTACCTCGACGCCGCGGCGAAGCGCAAGCCCTCGCTCAATCTCGCCTTCCTCGCGCCGCTCACGCCGTTCAGGCACTACGTGATGGGCGAGGCGTCGATGGAGCGCGCCGCCACCGAAGAAGAAACGGGAAAGATCGCCGGCCTGCTCGGCGAGGCGCTCGACGCCGGCGCCTTCGGCTTCTCCAGCACGCTGCTCAACCAGCACATGGGCTACGGCGGCCGGCCGCTCGCCTGCCGCAATGCGAGCCGCGCCGAGCTGAAGGCCTACTGCAACGCGCTGCGCGAGCGCGGCAAGGGCGCGATCGAGTTCGCGATGACGCGCCAGATCGCGGTGCTGGAGAACCCCGAGCTCGAGCTGCTCGACTTCATGCTCGACGAGAGCCGCCGGCCGGTGACCTTCATCGCCATGTTCGACCGCGACGACCTGCCCGAGGCGGTGCGCGAGACGCTCAAGAAGGCCGCGCCGATGATCGCCAAGGGCGCGCGGCCGCAGACTTCGCCGCTGCCGCTCACGCGCGAGGTGAGCATGAGAAGCCCTTTTTCCTTCGCCGCGTTTCCCTCGTGGAAGCGCGTGTTCGAGGACAAGTCCAAGGCCGCGCAGGCGGCGGTGTACCGCGACCCGGCGTTCCGCAGCCAGTTCCGCGAGGAGTTGAAGCGCCCGCTGTCGTTCGGCAACTGGGAGAGGATTGCCGTCCACGAAGTGAAGAATCCGTCCTTGAAACACCTGGAAGGCAAGACCGTCGCGCAGCTGGCGGCCGAGCGCGGAGTGGACGGCGTGGATGCGTTGCTCGATCTCACCCTCGAGGACGATCTCGAGAGCGAGTTCACCATGCAGTCGTTCAACACGCGCGCCGACCGCATGGCCGAAATCCTGAACGACCCGACGGTGCTGATCGGCCTGGGCGACGGCGGCGCGCACCTCGACATGCTGTGCGACGCCGGCTACCCGAGCTACGTGCTCGGCAGCTGGGTGAGGGAAAGAAAGGTGCTCACGCTCGAGGAAGCGGTGCGCCGCATGACCTCCGACCCGGCGGACTTCTTCGGTATCCGCGACCGCGGCCGCATCGCGCCGGGGCTCGCCGCCGACCTCGTGCTTTTCGATCCCCGGACCGTGGGCGCCGCCGGGCGCCCGGAGCGCATCTACGACCTGCCGGGCGGCGCGAAGCGGATGGTGATGCGCTCGCGCGGCATCGAGCTGACGCTGGTGAACGGCGTGCCGACCTGGGAGAAGGGCGCCCTCACCGGCGCCGCGGCGGGGCAGGTGCTGCGCTCCTGAGCGGGGCGCAGGACGGGAACGCGACGCGGCCGCGCGGCATCCAATCCGATTGCCATGGCCGCCAACCCCGACAGCGCCTTCGCCGCGCTCATGCGGCGCCACAACCAGCGCCTGTTCCGCACCGCACGCGCCATCCTGCGCGACGACGCAGAGGCCGAGGACGCGTTGCAGGAGGCCTACGTGCAGGCCTACCGCGCGCTGCCCGGTTTCCGCGGCGAGGCGCAGCTCTCGACCTGGCTGGTGCGCATCGTGGCGAACGAGGCGCTCGGCCGGCGGCGCAAGCGCCGGCGCGGCGCCGAGGTGATCGCGCTCGGCGCCGACGCGGACGTCGCAGAGGAACGCATGGACCCGGACATCGCAGCGCAACCCGAGCACGCAGCCGAGCGCGCGCAGAGCCGGCGCCTGATCGAGGCGAAGATTGACACGCTGCCGGACGCGTTCCGCGCGGTGTTCGTGCTGCGGGCGGTCGAGGAGCTGTCGGTCGATGAGACCGCGCAGGCGCTCGGCATCCCCGCCGCCACGGTGCGCACGCGCTACTTCCGAGCTCGCGCGCTGCTGCGCGAGGCGCTAGCGCGCGAGCTCGACCTCGCGCTCGAGGACGCGTTCGCCTTCGCCGGCGCGCGCTGCGACCGCATCGTGGCGCGCGTGCTCGTGCGCCTCGCCTCACTTCGCGCCGACGCCGTAGCCGAACACGAGGCGCGCGGCGAGCACGCCGCCGACGGCGAGGCAGGCGAGCCCGGCTAGCGACAGCGCGAGCGCGCCGAGCGCGGGCTGCGGCGCGGCCCAGGGCTTGCGTAGCAGCAGGCTGCCGAGGAAGAAAACGGCCGCGCCCGACATCGCGCTCAGGTGCCAGACGACGGTGCGCGACGCGGGATGGCTCTGCGGCACGCGCAGGAACTCGTAGAAGCCCGTGGCGACGGCGGGCAGCGCCATCGCGATGCCGGCGGCGAGGCAGCCGTAGCCGAGGGGCCACCACTGCGCACCGCGCGTGAAAAGGCCGAGCGCGTCCGAGGCGAGCGAGGTCGTCCACAGCGCGACGGGAAAGTGCGCGAACAGCGGGTGCAGCGGATGGCGCACGAGCTCAGGCGCTCACAAGGAACCCGAGCAGCACCAGGAATCCAGCCACCGCGAGCGCACCGTGCAGCACGACAACGCCGCCGGGCAGCGGCTGGCCGCGCAGGTGCTTGCCGAGGAACATGTACGCGCCACCGATCGCCGCGACGACGAAGATCGCGACCGAGATCCAGGGCAGGGAAGAGGCGCCGGCGGCCAGACTGAGCGCGCCGACGATGAGCAGCACGAGCGCCGCGGCCGCCACGAGACCGTGCACCAGCGCGAGCACCGTCGGCGGCCGTTCGCGGCCGCCGCTGCGAAAGTGCATGACCGCGAGGGTGAGGCCGCCCAGCGCGGCCACCGCGAACAGGAATGCAGACCAGAGAAACATGTCCCGCCTCCATGGTGGTTTTGACGGGAGATTGGATGAAGCGCGCAACCGCGGCGTTCCCGGCGCCGTCGTTTTGCAGCATGATCGCGGTACCGCTTCGATTCCGATACATCGATGCAGACGACGCGCTGGCACGAGGGCTTGCGCCGCCCCGGTGTGGCGGCGGCGCTCGGCGCCGCGCTGCTCTTCGGCGCGGCGACGCCGCTCGCCAAGCTGCTGCTCGACTCGGTCGATCCCTGGTTGCTCGCGGGGCTGCTCTACCTCGGCTCGGGCGTCGGCCTCACGCTCTATCGCCGCCTCGTGCGCGCGCCGCGCGTGCGGCTGCCGGGCGCTCAGCTCGCGTGGCTCGCCGGCGCGGTCGCCGCGGGCGGGATCGCCGGGCCGGTGCTGCTGATGACCGGACTGTCGCGCATTCCCGCCTCCGACGCTTCGCTGCTGCTCGCCTCGGAAGGCATGTTCACCGCGCTGCTCGCCTGGGTCGCGTTCGGCGAGAACTTCGACCGGCGCGTCGCGCTCGGCATGTGCCTGATCGTCGCCGGCGCTGCGGTGCTCGGCTGGTCCGGGCAGGCGCGCTTCGCCGGGCTGTGGCCGACGCTCGCGGTGCTCGGCGCGTGCCTCGCGTGGGGCCTCGACAACAACCTCACGCGCAAGGTGGCGCTCGCCGACGCGACCTGGATCGCCTCGATCAAGGGACTCGTCGCGGGATGCGTCAACTTCGGCCTCGCGCTCGCGCTCGGCGCCAAGCTGCCCGCGCCGCCGCAGCTCGCGGCGACGCTCGCGCTCGGCCTCGGCGCCTACGGCGTGAGCCTGGCGCTATTCGTGGTCGGCCTGCGCCATCTCGGCACGGCTCGCGCGGGCGCCTATTTCTCCACGGCGCCGTTCCTCGGCGCGCTGCTTGCGCTCGCGCTCGGCGAGCGCTTCACGGCGCAGCTCGCCGTGGCGGGCGCGCTCACCGCGCTCGGCGTGTGGTTCACCGTGACCGAGCGGCACGAGCGCGCGCGCGACGAGCTGTCGCACGAGCACTGAGGCTAGACGCCGTCGACGAAGCGCATGTCGCGCTCGGCCGCGTCGCCGAGCGCGTCGAGCGCCTTCTTGTAGGCCGGCGTCTGGTAGGCGGCGTAGGCCTTGTCCAGGCTGTCGAACTCGACCACGATGGTGCGCAGCTTCAGTCCGGCCTCCATGGTCTTCGCGGCATTGCCGCGCACCAGGAACCTGCCGCCCGCGGCCGTGACCGCCGGGCCGGCGAGCTTGGCGTAGGCGGCGAGCTTGTCCGGGTCCTTGATCGAGCGGTAACACACGACGCAGTAGCCCTTGGGCATGGAAGCTTCCTTTCGCGGCGCAGGATGATATCCGTGCGCATCATCGCACGAGCCGGGAACCTGGCCGGCCGGAACGTGAATTCCGGGCGAGAAGGTCGTGGCATGATGGGAACGTCGCGACGATCGTTCGCGGGGCCGGAAGACCGGGGTACGGATGGCGAGCGAAATCAAGTACGCCAAGAACGGCGACGTGCATATCGCTTATCGCGTGTTTGGCGACGGCCCGCGCGACCTCGTGTTGATCCCGGGCACGCTTTCGCACGTCGAGCTGTTCTGGGAATTTCCCACCAATCAATACCTGCTAAGGCGCTTCGAGTCCTTCGCGCGCGTGATCGTGTTCGACAAGCACGGACAGGGTCTCTCCGACCGCGTGGGCGAGCAGACGCTGGAGGAGCGCATCGGCGACGTGCGGGCGGTGATGGACGCGGCGCACTGCGAGCGGGCAACGATCTTCGGTTGGTCGGAAGGCGGCCCGATGTCGCTCATGTTTTGCGCCGCCTACCCCGAGCGCGTGTCGGGCCTCGTGCTGTGCGGCAGCTTCGCCTCCGTGAAAGCGGAGCCGTGGGGAGTGGACCCCGACCGGTGGATGCGGTTTCTCCAACGGGTGGAATCTCACTGGGGCGAAGGCGTGCTGGTGCCCATCAATGCGCCGAGCCGCGTGAACGACCAAGCGTTCGTGCAATGGTTCGGCCGGTTGGAAAGGGCAGCGGCGAGTCCGGGGGCCATCCTGGCGTTGATGCGAGCCAACTACGAAATCGACGCCCGCCACCTCCTTCCCGCGATTCAGGCCCCGACGCTGATCCTGCACCGAGTCGGGGACAAGACGGTCCCGGTCGAGGCCGGACGCTTTCTGGCCGAGCATATCCGGGGAGCCAAGTACGTCGAGCTCCCGGGCGAGGACCATCTGCTGCAGGCGTTCGACCAGGAAACGCTCGATCTCCTGATAGACGAGATCGAAGAATTCGTCACCGGCGCGCGGCGCGGTCCGGAGCCCGATCGCGTGCTCCTGACCGTGCTGTTCACCGACATCGTGGGCTCGACCGAGCGAGTAGCCGAGCTCGGCGACCATCGCTGGCGCGAGCTCCTCGAGACGTATCTTGGCGTGGCACGCAAGGCGCTCGAGCGCTTTCGCGGCCGCGAGATCGACTCCGCGGGAGACGGTCTGTTCGCCACCTTCGACGGGCCGGCGCGTGCGGTGCGTTGCGCCTGCGCGATACGCGAGGGGGTGCGACGGCTCGGTCTCGAGGTACGCACGGGACTGCACACCGGCGAATGCGAGGTCGCAAGAGACAAGGTCAGCGGTATCGCGGTGCATACCGGAGCGCGCGTCGCAGGAGCGGCTCGATCCGGGGAGATCTTGGTGTCGACGACCGTCAAGGACCTAGTGGCGGGCTCGGGCGTCCAGTTCGACGATCGAGGGACCCATGTACTGAAGGGCCTGCCAGGCGAATGGCGGCTGTTCGCCGTTACGTCCGCCTAGAGCAGGGCGGATCCCGTCTACATCGCCTTGAACAGATGGGCATACAGCCGGCTCACCGCGAGCCGCTCCTCGCGCCCGCTCAGCACGAGGTGCATCTTCCCCGCCTCGTCGCGCAGCACGTTCTCGATCGCGGTGGCGCGCACGACGGTGCCGCGATGCACTTGCCAGAACAGCTGCGTATCCAGCTGCGGCAGCAGGTCCTTCAGCGGCGTGCGGATCAGGACTTCGCCGTCCGCGCACACCACGCGGACGTACTTGTCGGCGGCCTCGAAATACAGGACCTCCTCGAGCGGCACCATGCGGAGGGTGTTGCCGACGCTCGCCTGGATCACCTTCAATAGCGGCTGCGGCGCAGGCGCGGGCGCCTCGGCGGCGCGCAACAGATGCCGCAGCTGCCCGAGCGCCGCCTCCAGCTCCTGCGCGCCGCCGGAGCGGCGTGCGAGCAGCTCGCGCAGCTTGTCAACCGTCCGGCGCAGGCGCGCGGGTTGCACCGGCTTCAGCACGTAGTCGACCGCCTGCGCTTCGAAGGCCTGCACCGCGTACTGGTCGTAGGCGGTCACGAATACAAGGGCCGGAAAGGGCGTCCCCGCGGGCCATGCGTCGGCCAGTTCCGCCGCCGCTTCCAGCCCGCCCTGGCCCGGCATGCGGATGTCGAAAAACAGCACGTCGGGCCGATGCGCGAGGGCCGCCTGCACCGCTGCCGCGCCGTCGCCCACCGTCGCCAGCACGCGCAGCTCGGGCCACGCGCGCTGCAGTTCGGCCTGCAGCGCCTGCGCGAGCAGGGGTTCGTCTTCGGCGATGACGGCGGCGGGATTCATGCGAGCGGCAGCGTGATGCGCGCGCGGGCGCCTTCGGCCGAGGCGTGGAAGTCGAGGCTCGCCTCGCCGCCATGCAGCGCCGCGAGGCGCTCGCGGATCTGCGCCAGGCCGAAGCCGGGGCGGCCGGCTGAGGCCCGGGCATTGCCGACGCCGGTGTCCTCCACCTCGATGACGAGCCGTGCGTCCTCGCGGCGCGCCCGCACCGCGATGCGGCCGCCCTGCACCTTGGGCTCGAGCCCATGCTGGATGCCGTTCTCCACGAGCGGCTGCAGCAGCAGCGCGGGCACGCGCACCGCGGTCAGCTCTGGCGGCAGGTCCAGCGTGTAGCGCAGACGCGGGCCCATGCGGATCGCCATCAGCTCCAGGTAGTCGCGCAGCCGCTCGAACTCCGAACCGAGCGGATGCGTAGCCGCACGCGAGGCATCCAGCGTCGCGCGCAGGTAGGCGATCATGTGATCGAGCATCTGCTGCGCCCGTTCGGGATCCACCGGGATCAGCGCCCGCAGGTTGGCAAGCGTGTTGAACAGCATGTGCGGCTCGAGCTGCGTCTCAAGCAGCTTCAGGCGCGCATCGTCCGCGTGGCGCTGGGCCTCGCCCATCTTGCGCAGCAGGTATTCGCTCTTGCCCCGGCTGTAGAACCAGTAGCTGGCCGCGACGCTGGCGAGGATCGTCACGAGGATCCCGCTGCGCATCTCCGCGGCCGGTTCGGCCGCCGGGGACCGCGGTCCGAACAAGCCGAAGCTGCGGCACAGCGCGTCGCCCGCCAGGTTGCCGAAATACCATCCGGCGCCGATCGCGCCGCTCACCAGAGCGATCGCGCCCCAGCCCTTGGGCCAGCCGGTCTCGCGCGAAGAGGGCATCCGGTCGCGCCCGAGATCGATGATCGCCCATATGATCAGCCCGATCAGCAGCGAATACACGACCGGTGGGCCGTACGGCTTGTCCGGCGCGAAGGCGTGCTGAATGGTGGCTACCACCAGGCAGAACGCCGTCACCTGCAGCATGTGCCGCAGCTTGCTGATCCAGTCGGTGCTCATGGCCACGTGGCGGCCATTCTAGGGGAGCAGGTGCGCGCGGAAGAAGGCGGCGATGCGCTGGTTCACCGCGGCCATCTGCGAGCGGTCGAAGCCGGTCGGATCCGAGAGGAGGGCGGACGCGCGCGCGCCGAGCACGGCGGGCGGCGGCAGCGGCGAGAGCATGGACCCGTGCCCGCCCGCGGCGATGTCGGCCAGCAGCTCGCAGCGCGGCTGGCAGGCCTTCAGGACCGCGCCGCCGTGGAAGCGCGGCGCGAGCCACTGGTCACGTTCCGCCAGCACGAGGCCCAGCGGGACGCGCGGACGGGCGAGCGATGCGGGATCGAAATCCGCCGCGAAGGGCACGGCCGCCACCACGGCCTGCACCCGCGGGTCGCTGTGCGAGTACCACGCCGCGTCGTCCTCGAAGCGGTGACGGATCACGATTAGCGCGACTGTCTCCTTCAGGCCGTCGAACAGGTCGCCGCGCAGGCTCGCGTAGAGCCCGACGCAGGCGGGGAAGTCCTGCGCAATGTGCGCCTCGCAATGCTGAGCGAAGCTGCGCGGCGACCAGCGTCCGCCCGCGAACGTGAGCGCCGTGTGGCCGCCCGCAGACATGCCATAGACGCCCACGCGATCGAGCGCCAGAAGCGGCGCGAGCTGCGAGGCGTGGGCCACCGCATCGATCGCGCGCGAAACCTCGCCCGGGCGCAGCTTCCAGCTGTCCGGGCCGGGATCGGAGGGATCGAGCGAGTTGTCGCCGCGATGCCGCGGGACAGCGACGACGAAGCCCGCCCCGACGAGCGCTCGCGCCAGGTCCGAGTGGACCCAGGCATTGCCGCCCGAGCCGTGCGAGATCACGATCAACCGGCCGTTGCCGCGCGCCGGCACGGCCTGCGGCGCGAGCGAAAGCACGAACGGTCCCCGTTGCACGGTCTCGTCCGGGGCCGCGGTCGGATAGAACACCGTCACCGGGCCGTCGCCGCCCTCTGGGGGCAACTGGCTCACGCCCGTGCCGGCCCGGCACGCGATGGCGGCCACGGCGGTGAGCGCGGCGAGCAGGCTTGCGAGCACATGATGTTTCAAAGGGCGCCTCACGATGGCTGGCAGCTGTGGGGATCAGGCGCTCATGGCGGCGCCGGAGTCGCGCAGAGCAAGGCGCCAAAGCCGCGCCGCCCGCCCGGCGAATATGCCCGCGAACGCGCCGTACAGGCCGGCCACGGTCAGAGCGTAGTGCTCGTCCTGAACGAGGTGCGGGGCTATCGCGAGATCCACGCCGACCACGTATTTAACCAGGAAGACCCCCCCGATCAGCACGAGCGGCAGCGCGCTGCCGGGCAGCTGGTAGCTGCGCCGCACTGGATCGTACTGCGCCGCAGTGCGGCCGGGGGCGACCGCCGCGAACAGGACCGCAGCGGCCGCGAACCAGACGCCGATCACCTGCGCGAGCAAGTGCGAGCCGCCCAGCGCCGTGACGCTGCCCCAGACTGAGAACGCCGTCATGGTGACCGGCAGCAGGGACACGCGGGCCAGACTGGCGGTGCGAGCGCGCAGCTGGCTCGCGCCGAGCGCGAGCAGCGCCGCGAGCAAGCCCCACACCCATGCGGGCGTGTTGCGCACGATCGTCCCGAGTGCTTCGGGGTGTTGCGAAACGAGCTGGATCAACATCGGAGTTCTCCTCGACACGGTACGAAGAAATCAGGTCAAGCAAATCCTGCGGCGAAGCGACGGACGCACTGTCGCCCTGGCGGACGGGAACAGCCAGCGGGCCGCGACGAAACGCAGGATCCCCGGCGCGAAATGCCGGCGGCGCGGAGCGGATGGAAGCTCGCGATGCCCATCGGCGCGCCAACCGGGCAGTAGAGAACGATCGTCCGCGTCTTTTGCTAAGCTCCGTATTAAAGGAGTCCACCATGAGCAAGGACGCTGTACTCCACAGTGTTGACGCGCGCGGCGTAGCCACCGTGCTTCTCAATCGTCCCGAGGTGAACAATGCCTACGACGACGCCGTCATCCGGGGTCTGCTCGACGCGATGGACGAGCTGGGCGCGGGCGGCGGGCTGCGCGCGGTAGTCGTGCGCGGCGCGGGGAAGCACTTTCAGGCGGGCGCCGACTTGAACTGGATCCGGCGCGTGGCGGCGCAGCCAGCCGAGGAAGGCGAGCGCGCCTCGCGCGCCACCGCCGAGGCGGTGCGGCGGCTGAACGGGCTTCCGGTGCCGACGATCGCCCTCGTGCAAGGGGGCTGCTTCGGCGGGGGAACAGGAATCGTGGCGGCATGCGACGTGGTCGTCGCCGCCGACAACGCGACGTTCTCGATAGCGGAGACGCGCTGGGGCCTGATGGCGGGCATCATCCTGCCGCAGCTTGCCGACGCGATCGGCGCGCGGCAGGTGCGGCGCTACGCGCTGACCGGCGAGCGCTTCGGCGCCCAGGAGGCGCGCAGGATCGGGCTCGTGCACGAGGTAGTGCCGCTCGCAGAGCTTGACGCCGCCGGCGCGCGCCTGGTCGAGCAGTTGCTGCAGAACGCCCCCGAGGCCAACGCGCAGACCAAGCGCGTCGCGCTCGAGTTCGCGTGGGGCTCGGTGGACGAAGCCGTTTTCGACAGGCTTGTCGCGCAACATGCCGCCAAGCGCCGCAGCGCGGAAGCGGCCGAGGGTCTCGCCTCGTTCGTCGAGAAGCGGCCGGCGCGCTGGTTCGCGTAGTTGCGTCGGCGCACCTGCGCGGTCGGCCTTCGCGCAATGCAGGTCCTGAAGCGCTTGATCGTCCCGCCGGGGCAGCTGCGCTAGGATTGCGCCAAGGCTTCTGGAGGAGGAAGCGACATGGCGAAGGCTCTGCGCAACAGGATGGTCTCGCGTGCGGATTGGATCGCGGCAAGGAAGCCGGTGCTCGCCAAGGATCACGTCCGACACGCCTGCCTGCCGCTTCGATCTTCCCGAATTTGGTGCGCTGTCATGTTCTTGCTGCTCGGCTCGCGACCCCTCGCGCTCGCCGGGACGGTGCCGGACGAGATGAACTTGCGCCTCGTGGGGCATTCGACGCTGAACGGTGTCGGCAAGGGCGGCGAAGGGCTGGCGCTCAAGCGCTACGGCTCGAAGGAGATCCTCTTCCTCGCCCACGAGTCGGGCCCGCAATGCTTCAGCGTGGTCGACGTGACGTCTGCCGCGCAGCCAATGGTCGTGAAGCAGGTCCCGGTCGAAGCCGAGTACGTGCGCTGCAATTCGCTCGGCCTGAGCGGGGACATCCTCGTGGTGGCGCGGCAGACCCAGAAGGTCGGGCAGCCCCACGGCGGCATCGTGATCTACGACGTTAGCGACGCGAGTAACCCGAAGTTGCTTTCATACTTCGATCTGACCGGCCCTCATTCGCGAGGCACTCATTACCTGACGTTCGCCGACGGGAGGTACGCCTATCTGTCCACCGGCGCGAAGGATTTCACGCCGAGGAATCCGTTGGACGATCAGATGCTGATGATCGTCGATCTGAAGGACCCCAGGTATCCCAGGGAGGTCGGGCGCTGGTGGCTGCCGGGCACGCGCGAGGGAGACAGCGCCCCGCCGCCCGCGCGCGTCGCGCCATTGGACAGCGGGTTTCGACTGCATACGGCGGTGGTGACGCAACAGCGCCCCGACCGGGCTTATCTGGGCTGGATCGACGGCGGCGTTATGGTGCTCGATATCTCGGACAAGTCGAAGCCGAGAGAGGTGTCGCGCATTTCCTGGCAGTCGCTGCACCAGGGCTTCATGCACACCGTCGTGCCGATCCTCGATCGCGGGCTGCTGGTTGCGTCCCAGGAGTCAACGCGCGAGGGCTGCAAGGACTGGCCGAAGAGGGTCACGCTCATCGACGTCGAGGACGAAACGCGGCCCTACCCGCTGTCGTTCCTTCCGCCGCCCGCCAACTTTGCCGAGCTGTGCAAAGGCGGCGGACGGTTCGGCGCACACAACATCAACCTGAACGACATGCCGCAGGTTTCGCCGGTGCTCAGGAACACGGTGGTCACGGCGCAGTTTGCCGGAGGCGTACGCATCTACTCGATCAGGAATCCCCTGCGGCCCGAGGAGATCGCGTACTACGCACCCAGGGTTCCGGGCAACAAGGGCGGCGCGATTCAGATGAACGACCTGATCGTCGGCCAGGACGGGTTGATCTACGCCAACGACCGGCTCACCGGGGGCCTCTATATCCTGCAGTACACGGGCAAGACGCCCATGGACTGACGGCACGGTCCGAGCACCGACGAGAACGGATGGACAGGCGAGGCTCTTGGTTTGCGTCGCTGGCAATTGGCTCGGCAACGGCGTTGTTGCTCGCTTATGCCTGTCCCGCCTTGGCGCATTCCACGTCGCCTGCCGGTCTCTGGAAAACGTACAGCGACCGCACCGGCGAGGCGGATGGTTTGGTGCGCATCGTGGAGGAGCACGGCGAATTCGTGGGTCGCGTCGAGAAAGTGTTCTCGCCGCCGAACGAGAGCCCGAATCCGCTCTGCGAACGTTGTCCCGGCGAGCTTCGCGATCGACCGGTCGTCGGCATGACGATCTTGCGCGGCGTAAGGCGCGCGGGCGACGGCTACACCGAGGGCACCATTCTCGATCCCGACGAAGGCAAGAGTTACCGCTGCATCGTGAAGTTGAAGGAAGCGGGACGCCGCCTGCAGGTTCGCGGCTTCCTGGGTCTGCCGCTGTTCGGGCGCACGCAGGTCTGGACGAGGATCGAGTAGGATGTGGCACGGTCTGAGCGGGGGCATGCGCGAACTGGCATGGAAGGACGAGGCCGCAAACGCATTCGACCGGGCCTTGATTTGGTGCTTCCAGCGGCCGAGCGCGAGCCTGTGCGCGAAGAGGTGCGCGATCGCCTCAGTCGCGCGGGCGGTGCGATACGTGCCGCGCGAGCGCGAGCAGCAGGCTGCCGGCCTTCGGCAGGTTTCCGGGCGGCGCGCCTGAGCGCGACACGAGCACGCGGCGGCCCTCGGCGAGCACGAGGTGCATCGGCAGGCCCTGCTCGGTGAGCGCGCGGTACAGTTCCGGGGACATCACCGCGTAGGCTTCCTTCTCCGCGCTCCAGCGCTGCGAGAACTCGGGCAGCGAGGCGATGAACCTGCGTGGATCGGCGGCGATGCCGGGGCCGAGCTCGCCGCGATAGCCGACCAGCGTCATCTGCGAGCCGAGGTAGAACGACAGGCTCGAGTCGAACTGTCGCAGGCTGTAGACGCGTTCCTGCGGCGCGAGGCGCCGGTCCTTGCCCACGAGCCGCTCGGCGAACGATTGCGCCGAGTAGTTGTCCTCGATGCGGTGCAGCCCGTCGAGCGCGGTGAGCGCGCTGCCCAGCCCCGCGAACGCAAGCGCGAGCACGGCGAGCGCGGGCACGCGCGCCGCGCGCGTGCCCCAAGCGAGCGCCGCACCGGCAGCGAGCAGCGCGCCGGCAGCGAGCGGCCAGTGCCAGTACGCGCCGAGAAGGGCGGCGAGCTCGGGCGCGTGCGCGAGCGACGGCAGGCGCGCGGACACGAGCGCGAGCGCGACGCCGAGGACGAGCGCGGTGGCTGACAGCGCGGCGAGCGGCAGACGCGCGCGGCGTGCCGCGTCGCGCGCTAGCAGCAGCGCGAGCGCAGGCATCACGGGGATGACGTAGCCCGGCAGCTTCGAGTGGGACGCGCTGAAGAAGACGAAGATCGCCGCCGCCCAGATGAGCACGAAGCGGTCGGCGTCGAACTCGCCCTTGCCGCGGCCGCCATCCCAGGCGCGGCGCAGCGCGCCGGGCAGCGCGGCCGTCCACGGCATCATGCCGAGCAGGAGGATCGGTACGAAGTACCACCAAGGGCCGGCGCGGTGCGCTTCGGCGGTCGCGAAGCGCTCGAAGTGCTCGTGGATGAAGAAGAAACGGAAGAATTCCGGGTTGCGCAGCTGCACCAGCACGAACCAAGGCACGGCGATCGTGCCGAACACGGCGAGCCCCGGCGCCCAGTGCATGCGGCCGAGCAGGCGCCAGTCGCGCTGAACGAGCACGTAGAGCGCGAGCACGAGGCCGGGCAGCACGATGCCGATCAGGCCCTTGCTCAGCACCGCCAGCGCCATCGCGCCCCACGCGACGATCATCCAGTTGCGGCGCGTGGCTTCGCTCTGCGGCCGGTCCTGCGCGAGCAGGAAGGCGCACAGCGCGAGGGTGAGAAACGCTGCGACGCCCATGTCGAGCGTGAGGAACTGGCCCGAAAGCAGGTAGCCCCAGGAGCTCGCCAGCATGGTGCCGGCCAGCCAGCCCGCGCCCGGAGGTCCCAGGCGGTTGCCGGCGAAGACGAGCAGCAGCGCGGCGAGAAAGCCGGTGAGCGCCGGCCACAGGCGCGCGCTCCAGTCGTGCTCGCCGAAGGCCGCGAAGCTTGCGGCGGTCGCCCAGTACTGCAGCGGCGGCTTCTCGAAGTACTTGAGGCCGTCCAGGCGCGGCGTGACCCAGTCGCCGCTCGAGAGCATCTCGCGCGGGATCTCGGCGTAGCGGCCTTCGTCCGGGATGAACAGCCCGCGGTAGTTCAGGGTCCCGAACCACAGCACCGCAACGAGCGCCAACGCGGCCAGAAACAGCCTGCGCAGCTCTGCGACTCGGAGTTCGGCGATGGTGCGGATGGTCTGGCCAGGAGTGTTTGCGCGCTACGCGCGCCGCAATTAGGCCGCCTGCGGGCAAAAAGTTCAAATCGCGGCTAGCGACCCTTCCAGGCGGGCTTGCGCTTGGTAAGGAACGCGTCCATGCCCTCGCGGAAGTCTTCGCTCATGTAGCACATGAGCACGAGGTCGTCGCCCTCGCCGTGCGGGATGCGCGGCCGCAGGCGCAACAGCGCCTCCTTGGTCGCCTGCAGCGTGAGCGGCGCGTGGCCCGCCACCTCGCGCGCGAGCTCCTCGGCGCGCTTCGCGAGCGCCGCGCCGTCCTCGACCAGCTCGCCCACCAGGCCTATGGCGAACGCCTCCGCGGCGTCGATCAGGCGCGCGCGGAACACCATGTCCTTGACGCGCGCGGGCCCGAGCAGCGCCGCGAGGCGCGCGTAGCTCTGCATCGACAGGCAGTTGCCGAGCGTGCGCGCGACCGGGAACCCGAAGCGCGCGCTCTTCGCGGCGATCCGCAGGTCGCAGCAGGTCGCGATGCCTGCGCCGCCGCCGGTGCAGGCGCCCTGGATCGCGGCGATCGTCGGCACGCGGCAGCGCTCGAGCGCGCCGAGCACGCGGTCGATGCGCGCCTCGTAGTCGAGCGCGTCCTGCTTCGTGTCGAAGGCGCGGAACTGCGAGATGTCGGTGCCGGCGGCGAAGGCCTTGTCGCCCGCGCCGGTGAGCACCATCGCGCGCAGCGAGCGGTCCTCGTTCGCCTGCGCGCAGATCTCGGCCAGGCGGTCGTACATCGCGAAGGTGAGGGCGTTCCGCGCCTGCGGGCGGTTGAAGGTGACGTACGCGACGCCGTCGCGCACTTCGTGCAGCAGCTCGTCCATGGTGTCCTTTTTTGTTCCGCCTGAGTGATCCTGCGAATTAGAAGCTGCGTATGCCAGGAAAGCCGTCGGCGCATGCGTGCCGCTTGCCCTCGGCGTCGTACCAGTAGAGCTTGTCCTTGTCTTCGCCCGCGGTCAGCTTGTGCGAGCCGTCGCAGAACGGCTGGTTCTTGGACAGCCCGCAGCGGCACAGATACTTGTCCTCGCCCCCGATGGAGAGCTTGTAGGGTTCCTGCCAGGTGCGCTTCACGATGCGTGCCATATGAACCTCCTTTCCGTTCCGTCCATGATGCCACGCTGGACGGCGTGCCCGGTTGACCGCGGCTCCCTGACATGAAATTCTCGCCTGCGCGCAGGCCGCCGTGTCGACGATCGTCTACTTCAGCGACATCCACATCGAGATCCGGGAGAAGGCGGGCCGGCTCGGCTGGATCGACCTCATGCCGCTCGAC
>Ga0187773_10000312_pt1 | contig 19541 bp, 19 predicted proteins | sample 0216_BV02_MP05_1_FD_133133 | JGI IMG/M metagenome (GOLD analysis project Ga0187773, IMG submission 133133) | Tropical peat soil microbial communities from peatlands in Department of Meta, Colombia - 0216_BV02_MP05_10_MG | ecosystem: Environmental > Terrestrial > Soil > Wetlands > Peat | place...
CAGCCCGGCCGCCTCGAACACCACCGCGAGCGGATTGCCCCCGAACACCCGCTCGGTGAAGACGTCCACCTGCACGAACCTCCACTCCCTCGTCAAGTCGCACCTCCGTGACCCTTATGTGCCGGCGCAGTTCACCACCCATGCGCGAAGGGCCGGTGGTGGGGGCGCGTGCCCCGGGGGAGGCCGCCCTCGCCCCCACCGCCCAGCCCGTTCTAGCCGACGCGACGGCGATTCTTGCGCACGACGTGCGAGAGATGCTCCCGCTGCAGCTCCAGCTCCTTGATGCGCTGGAGCCACTCGGCCCGCACCGCCGCCATGCCATCACCGCCCAGCCGGTTCACTTCCTTGAGCGTCTCCCGATACTCGGCCAGCGTGTGCTCGAGGGCTCTCAACTCGTCTTCCGGAGTCATGCTCGATCCTTCTTCGCGGCGCGCGCGATGGCCGCGATCCTGTCCGCGAAGTTCACCTGGCTGTCGTCCTGCGGCGCGTAGCCGATCGTCTCGCGCGCGTTGGCGATCGACCAGAACCGATGGGTGTTGCCGCTGATCCCGTAGATGATCTGGAACGGGACGCCCCGCGCGTCGCGGATGTCCTCCGTCTCCACCATGCGGATCGCCTGCTGCACCTGGTCGCGACGGGACAGGTAGGCGCCGAGCGCGCGGTGCATGACCTTGATGTCGCCCGGCTGGACGTGGTCCACATCGTCGTCGCGCGGCCCGCCGATGCGCCACTGCACGATCTCGAGCGCGCGCCCGTCCACCTTGCCGGTGGCGAACACGAAGGCGAGCAGCTCGTAGGCGGCCTTGGCCCAGCCGTACCAGTTGTCGGAGCGCGGGGGCATCTCCGGCGTCACCATGTCGAGCCGCCCGTCCCATACCAGCCGCTCGTAGTAGTCGGCCGCATGGTTCGAGCTGGCCACCACCACCCGGCGCACGCCCTCCTCGAGGGCGACCCGGCAGACGTTGTAGCAGAGCGCGACGTTGGTGTGCTCGGCCCAGAACTTCGCGTCGCTGTTGTCCTGCCAGGTGTTGGCGTCGAGGCCGGGCGCGCTCACGAAGCCCAGGTGGATCACGGCATCCGCCCCGCGGAAGTGCGCGCGGTACTCGTTGCGGTCGGGGCGCGTGAGATCGGCCACGATCACGCCCGGCACCGCCCTGCCGGCGCGGGTGGTGGCTCGGATGTCGATCGGCACCAGGTCCCACCGATCGCTGAGCTCGTCGAACATCCGCTGGGCGACGTAGCCCGCGGCCCCGGTGATCACCACGCGTCGCTTGGCCATAGCCGTCGGATCTCCTCGTGTCAGAGCGGGTTCCGCCCGGTCATCTCGGACCCGACGGGGGGGTGACAGGCTTCGTCGGAGCGGAGTCGGTCCGCTCTGGAAGGGTCGGACGGAGAGGGACGTAGAGCACGGAGGGCCGGCCGCGGCCGCCCTGCGGGTAGAGATCCATCAGGTCGTACACGGTGCGGGGCATCTCGGTGGCGACGGTCAGGCCGAGGGAGCGCGCCATCTCCACCGTGATCGGGTAGTCGTGCGTCCACCGCCCGTCGGACAGCTCGGTGGCGAGCGCGAGCGCCCTCGGCCGCGGCATGTGCTTGACCAGCACCTCGGCCACGAACGCGCTGACCTGGACGCGGGCCTTGGCGGCCACATCCGCGAGGATCAGGGTCTCGTCGTCGATGCTCTCCGGCCGCTTGAGCGTCAGCACCTTCACGATCGACGCGGCCGGCATGTCGCCGACCTGGGGATCGACGGGGCCGAGCACCGCGTTCGGGTCCATCACGATCTCGTCGGCGGCCAGCGCGATCAGCGAGCCGCCCGACATCGCGTAGTGCGGCACGAAGGCGGTGACCTTCGCCTTCCGCATGACCAGCGCCTTGGCGATCTGCTCGGCGGCCAGCACGAGACCGCCGGGGGTGTGCAGGATCACGTCGATCGGCTGGTTCTCGGGGGTGAGGCGGATGGCGCGGAGCACCGCCTCGGAGTCCTCGATGCTGATCGAGCTCCCGACCGGCACCCCGAAGAGCGTGACCGTGTCCTGGCGATGGATGAGCGCGATCACCCGCGACTTGCGCTCCTGCTGGAAGCGCTCGATCAGCTGCGCGCGGGCGACCTCCGGCCGGTTCGCGCCGTATACCTGCTGGAGGACGACCGCGATCAGCACGAGCCAGAACAGGATCTTGGCCAGGCTGGCCAGCCGCTGCCACCACGACATCGACGGTTCCCCTGCTGCGTCCGGGCCGGCTCAGCGGTAGCCGGGAGGTGGAACGAAGCCCTGGAACTCGCGCTCGAGGAGACGGGCGAGCTCGATGCACGTCCGATCGCCGTACTGGGGACCTACGATCTGCACGCCGACCGGAAGCCCGGCCGGGGTGAAGCCGCACGGCGCGACGGTCGACGGCAGGTAGGCCATCCCGGAGTAGCCGGCCCAGAACAGCTGGTCGGTGGTGGGCACCCGGCGCCCGTTGACCACGATGGTCCGCTCGTGACGCTCGCCATCGTGATCGTGCGGGAAGGCCGCGCCCGCCGCAGCCGGGCAGAGCATCACATCGTAGTCGCGGAAGAACTCGGCCCAGCGCCATCGCATCTGGTGGCGCGCTTCGTTGACCGCGAGCCACTCCCGGTGGGAGGCCACGTTGGCGCGGATCATGCGCGCGTAGTAGCTCTCGTCGTCCGGCCGCAGGCCTCGTGCGACCTCGAGGTTGGCGCGGTACTCCTCGGCCGACTGCCGACCCGAGGTGGCGGCGCGCAAGAGGAAGACGTAGTCGCGCTGCGCCTCCGCGGTGTCGATCGCGGGCCGCGCCGTGTCGCTCACCTTGGCCTTCTGCCGGGCCAGGAAGTCGGCGACGCCCTGCAGGCGCGCCTGCACCTCGTCGTCCACCTCGGACTGCGGGTCGGTCAGCATCACCGCCACCTTGTAGTCGCGCAGGCGCTTGGCCCGGGGAGCGGGCAGGGCCAGCCGCCAGCCGATCCCGTCGATCTCGTCGGCGCCGGCCATCACCGACAGGCCGATCGCCAGGTCCTCCGCGCTCCGGCCCATCGGACCGATCACCGAGATGTCGCCCTGGGCCACTCGCCCGGGCAGGGCCTGCCCGCGCGGCGGCACGATGCCGAAGGTGGGCTTGTGACCATAGACGCCGCAGTAGTGCGCCGGGTTCCGGATGGACGAGCCGATGTCGCTGCCCGCCTCGAGACCGGTGAGGCCGGCGGCGAGCGCGGCCGCGGAGCCACCCGACGATCCCCCCGGGGTGCGAGAGAGGTCCCACGGGTTGCTCGTGGTGCCGTAGATCGGATTGTAGCTCTGCCAGTCCGCCAGCCACTGCGGCACGTTGGTCTTGCCGAAGAGCACCACGCCGGCGGCGAAGAGCCGCTCCACCGCGAGCGCGTTGCGCGCGGGCAGGTTGTCCTTGAGCGCCGGCAGCCCCCACGTGGTCGGCATGCCGACGACGTCGTACGACTCCTTGATCGTCATCGGCACCCCGTGCAGCGGCCCCCAGAGCTTGCCCTTCCGGCGCGCGGCGTCGGCCTGGCGGGCGCGCCGGCGCGCCCCCTCCATGTCCATCGCGATGATCGCGTTGAGCGTGGGGTTGAAGCGCTCCACGCGGGCCAGGAAGGAGTCGAGCGCCTCGAGCGCACCGATCTTGCCACGGCGGATGTCGGAGGCCAGCTGCTTGGCGCTGCGGAAATGAAGGTCGCTCATGGTCGCCCTCAGGGTTCGAGGATGAACGTCACGGTCACGGATGTCTGCAGCTCCTGCTCGCCGGGCGCCACCGGCACCGCGGCTGCCATCGTCGCGCGCGCGACCATCTCCGGACGCGGCGAGGCGACCCCCGCCTCCTGGATCGCGAGCACGCGCCCCAGCTTCAGCCCCACGGCGGCCGCGTACAGCTCGGCCTTCTGTCGCGCATCGGCCATCGCGCGCTTGCGTGCCTCGTCGAGCGACGGCGCCGCATTCTGGAGACCGAACTGGATGCCGTGCACGAGATTGGCGCCCTCCCCCACCTGCTGGTCGAGCACGCGGCCGAGCTTCGAGAGATCGCGCACCTTGATCCGGACCTGGTTGACCACCTCGTAGCCGACGATCTCGGAGGGCTGGCCGCCCCGGACGGGCCGGCGCTGGGGCGTCACGCTGAGGTTGGTGGTCTGGATGTCGCGCGCCGGGATGCCGAGGCCGGCGAGGGCCTGCAGCAGCCGCTCCATCGCCTGGCTGTTGGCGGCGAGCGCCTGGGCTGCGGTGGGCGCCTGCGTCACCACCCCGCTCGTGACCTCGGCCTGATCGGGCGGGGCGGACACCGAGCCGACCCCGGAGACGGTGACCGTGGAGATCCGCCGCGGCACCGTGTCCGGCGACATGGGTGCGCACGCGGAGGCGAGCACCGCCAGCGCCAGCGTGACCGGCAGCGCGAGCCGACGGATCACAGCGAGCCCACCATGAACAGGTCGAGCTCCTCGTCCTTGGCGCGAAGCCGCCTGATGAGGAACCGCAGCAGGTTCAGGTAGATCACCTTGCCGACCCGCGCGTCGCCCTCGGCGATGCTCCGGAACTCCTCCCGCGAGAGGAAGAAGAGCTTCGCCCCGGCCAGGGAGCGCGCCGCCGCCGAGGTCGAGTGCTCGTCGATCAGCGAGTACTCGCCCAGACAGCGGCCGGGGCCGAGGGTGTTCAGGTGCACCTCGCTGGGTCGACGGGCGCGCCCCTCCCCGCCCTCGGGGAGGAAGACCTCCACGAGGCCCTCGAGCACCACGTACAGGCCCGGCCCCCTCGTGCCCTCGGAGAGGACGAGCTCGCCCGGCGCCACCTCGACCAGCAGCCCGCGCGCGCTGATGTGATCGAGGGCGGCCGGCGGCAGGCGCTCGAAGGCTACCGAGCTGGCGAGAATGTGCCGGTAGCCGTCCTTGCCGGTGAGCTCCATGGGGGGCCCATTCTGGCACAGACCGGCTCCCCGTGCCGGCCGGAGCGCGCGGCCACGTCGCGCACGTCCGTGGTACGGTGCGCGGCCACGCGTGTGGTACGGTACGCGCCGTGAGCGCGACGCCGGCGGCGGGCAGGACGGAGGTCAGTCTCGGCACCGCCACGCCCGGCGGCGGCTTCCCGGTCTACGGGCAGGCGGTCGCCGACACCATCAACGAGGTCGATCCGACGCTCGACGTGCGGCCGGGCAACACGAAGGGCAGCACCGAGAACGTGCCGCTGCGGGAGGCCCGCGCGGTCGACCTGGCCCTCGTGCAGGGCGAGGTCGCCCACGAGGCGCTCTCGGGCATCGGCCGGGCGCCCGCCGATCTGCGCATCCTGGCCGCGATGTATTCGACGCCCGGTATGTTCGTGGTGCGAGCCGATTCGCCCTACCGCTCGATCGGGGATCTCCGCGGCCGGCCGGTCGCCTTCGGCGCGCGGGGGTCCGGGCTCATCATCCTCGCCCGCTACGTGCTCGACGGCCTCGGGCTCGATCGCGACCGCGACTTCCAGGCCGTGCTGCTGGACGCCGCCGGCGACGGGCCCGCCATGGTGATGGACGGCCGTGTCGCCGCCCTGTGGGGGGGCGGCATCGGCTGGCCCGGCTTCACCGCGGTAGCGCGCGGGGCGGCCGGTGCGCGTTTCCTGGTGCCCGATCTCGACGGCATCCACCGCATCCAGACCCGGCACCCGTTCCTCAAGATCATGCGCGTACCGGCCAACTCGTATCCGGGCCAGACCGCCGAGCTGCACTCGGTGGGCTCGTGGAGCTTCATCATGACGCGCCCCACCCTGCCCGACGACGTGGCCTACCGGCTGGCCCGCGCGCTCCACCGGGGCGAGGCCGCGCTGGGCGCGCGTCTGGCGCAGGCGCGCGAAACCACCGCGGCCAACACCGCGGCCGCCGTCGCGCGCCCCGAGCTGCTGCACCCCGGCGTCCGCCGCTACCTCGCCGAGGTCGGCTTCCTCTAGAGGTAGGGGCGGAGGTCGACGCGACGGCCTTCGCTCGCGGAGAGGTAGGCGCCGTAGATGACCGCGGTCACGTCGCGGGCGAGGGGGCCGTCGGAGAGGGGCGCGCGGCCGAAAGCCACGCACTCCACGAAGTCCTGGATCTCCTGTGGATAGCCGGTGGTCCACTCCTCGTCCGGCTGCGGAGCGGTCCAGCCGGCCTTGGTCTCGATCTTCTCGACGATGTACTCGTCGCCGAACACTGCCGGGTCGGGCGCGTAGGCCTGCACGACGTCGTTGGGATTGATGTGGCACAGCACCACCGCCTTGGCCCCGTAGATCTGCATCGAGTTGCGGATACCGCCGAGCACCGTGTCGGCCGCCGAGATCTGCGCCACCGTGCCGTCGTCGAAGGTGACCAGCATGCCGCCCCAGTCCTCCACGTCGGCGCCCTCGACGGTGTTGAGGAAGCGCGGCGTCGACGCGCGGAAGGCGGCGGTGTCGGCGAGCTGGGCCACCTCGGCCATGACCGACACCGGCCGCACCGGCGCGCCCCGCAGACGGCGACCCTCGTCGGCCTTCAGGTAGAGGGCGCCGCCGAGTGGGTGGCAGGCCTTGCCGATCAGAGAGCCCCCGCCCCCGGTCACCCAGCGCTTGTTGACCGCGGCGTGGGTCCCCGAGTGGCTCTCCTCGCCGACCAAGCGCAGGATCGGCCCGCCCGAGGCGGCCAGCAGCCGCCTGGCCTTCTGGATCGGTGGCGCGTAGACCCAGTTCTCCGCGTAGCAGAGCCGTACCCCGGCGCCGGCTGCGGCGGCCAGCACCTCGTCGGCGGCGGCGAGCGCGCGCCGCAGCATCTCCTCGCGCGGGGCAGTGGGCGGACCGAAGAAGCCGGTGAGCGGCTTCTCCACGATCACGTGCTTGCCCGCACGCGCCGCCGCGATCGCCATGGGCGCGTGCTCGTGCGGCGGCACGCAGAGATCGACGACGTCGACCTGTGGGTCGGCCAGCACCGCCGCGAATTCATCGACCACCCGCGCCACGCCGAACTCCCGCGCGTAGGCCTGTGCGCGCGGCGGCCGCACCGCGGTGACGCATGCGAGCTCGACGTCGACGCCGCGCACCTGCCGATACGCCAGCCCGTGGATGTGGGCGACGAACCCTGCGCCCACGATGCCCACCCGCACCCTCGGCCGTGCCGCCATCGTCCCGCCCCCTCTCCGCGCGCTCAGCGCGCCCGCAGCCGCCACCAGCCCAGCAGCAGCGCCACCCCGGTGAGCCCGATGGTCCCGTTGGTGGCGAGCGCGCGCTGCACCCCCCACCGCTCCGACATCGCGCCCACCAGGAACGCACCGATCGGGAACACACCGCCCCACACGAGCGTGTAGATGCTCATCACCCGGCCCCGCAGGGCGTCGGTCGAGGCCAGCTGCATGGTGGTGTTGCACCCCACCACCGCCATCACCCCGAAGTAGCCGGTGAGGAACAGCATGGCCATCGCGGGCCAGAACGTGCGGACCGCCGACAGCCCCAGCAACCCGCCGCAGGCGAGGGCCGCCGCCACGAACATCAGCGGCCGCGGCGGACGGGGGCCGGCCATCCCGAGCGAGAGCGCGCCGGACACCGCCCCCACCCCGAGCGAGGCCATGAGGAAGCCGAAGCCCTCCGCTCCGAGCCCCAGCACGGTGCGTACCACCAGCGGCACGTAGACCGTGAAGTTGAACACGCAGAAGCTGACCATGAGGCAGAGGCCGAGGGCCAGGAGCATCTCGCGGGTCCGCCGGACGTAGCGGAGGCCGGTGAGGATCTCCTGGGCCACGCTGACGCCCGAGCCGCCCTGCGGCAGCCCGCGGGTGCGCAGGGTCGACATCGCCGCGATCGCGACCACGAAGCCGAGCGCGTTCATCACGAAGGCCGGGGCGACGCCGTAGCGGGCGATGACCAGCCCGCCGATGCTCGGCCCCACGATGCGGGCCGAGTTGAAGCAGGCCGAGTTCAGCGACACCGCGCTGCTCACGTCGCCACGGCCCACCATCTCCGCCACCAGCGACTGACGCGCCGGACCGTCGAGCACGTTGGCCAGGCCGACGCCCATCGCGAGCACCGCGACGTGCCAGTACTCCACGTGTCCCGCGGAGACGAGAGAGCCCAGCAAGAGCGCCTGGCCGCCCAGCACGGACTGGGTCACGATGAGCAGGCGCTTCTTGGGCAGGCGGTCCGCGAGCGCTCCCGACACGATCGAGAAGAGCAGGATGGGCGCGAACTGGAGAGTCCCGATCAGCCCGAGCTTGAGCGGAGAGGAGGTCAGCTGCAGGACCAGCCACGACTGCGCGACCGTCTGCATCCACGAGCCGATCTGGGCCACGAGCTGGGCCGCGAAGAAGCGGCGGAAGTCGGCGTGGCGGAACGCGCGGAGCCCGGTGGGGAGCGCCATGGGGCGCCCGCTCAGCCGCCGGCCACGCCCTGGGTGTTGACGTAGATGGAGTAGAGGGACTGGCTCGCGGCGAGGAAGAGGCGATTGCGCTTGGTCCCGCCGAAGCACAGGTTGGCGCAGCGCTCGGGCAGCAGGATCCGGCCGATCAGGCGGGCGTCGGGATTGTAGATCGCGACCCCGTCGAGCCCCTCGCCGCCACCCCACCCGCACCAGAGATTGCCGTCGGTGTCGCAGCGCATGCCGTCCGGAATGCCGGCGCCGGTGTTGATGAACAGGCGCCCGTTGGCGAGCGCGGTGCCGCCGGCGACCACGTCGAAGACCCGGATCTCGCGCGGCACCGTCCCGGAGACCACCACGTAGAGACGGCGCTCGTCGGGCGAGAAGCAGAGGCCGTTGGGGCGCGGGATGTCGCCGGTGGCGACGGTCGCCTGGCCGGTCCGCGCGTCGAGCCGATACACGTTCGTGGGTAGCTCGAGCGGGGCGGTATGCCCCTCGTAGTTCGAGAGGATTCCGAAGGGAGGATCGGTGAACCACACGCTGTCGTCGGACTTCACCACCACGTCGTTGGGCGAGTTCAGCCGCTTGTTCTCGAAGCGGTCCATCAGCACCGTGATCGTGCCGTCGTACTCGGTGCGCGTCACCCGCCGGCTGTCGTGCTCGCACGTGACCAGCCGGCCCTGGCGGTCGCGAGTGTTGCCGTTGGAATAGTTGGACGGCTTACGGAACACCGAGACCGCCCCGGTCTCCTCGTCCCAGCGCATGATCCGGTTGTTGGGGATGTCGCTCCAGAGCACGTGGCGGCCGTCGCCGAACCACACCGGGCCCTCGGCCCACCGGAAGCCGGTGGCGAGCCGCTCCACCGCCGCGTTGAAGATGCGATACTTCGCGAAGCTGTCGTCGAGGATCTGCACGGCCGGATCGGGGTAGCGCACGAGAGGCATCGACATGGCCTCCGGATGGTCGCCACTCCCGGCGGAGATGTCAACCGCCTTGTGCTAGAGTCGCCCGCGATGAGCACGAAGGCGGTGCGGCATCTCTCCAGGGTCGACCCGGTGATGCGCGCGCTCATCCGTCGCGTCGGCAAGTGCGGGCTCGCGGTCCGTGGGCATTCCCCGTTCGAGACGCTGGTTCGCGCGATCGCACACCAGCAGATCCATGGCCGCGCGGCCGCGGCGATCCTCGGCCGCTTCGTCGCCTTGTTCCCTGGCCGCCGCTTTCCCACGCCGGCGGACATCGTGGCAGTCGATCCTCGGAAGATGCGCCGCACGGGCTTCTCGCGCGGGAAGATCCGCTCGATCAAGGGCATCGCGCGCAACGCGGCTGCGGGGCGCGTGCCGACCGCGCGCGCCTGTCAGCGTCTGAGCGACGAGGACATCGTCGAGCGGCTCACCGAGCTGCACGGCGTCGGGCGCTGGACCGTGGAGATGCTGCTGCTCTTCACCCTCGGGCGTCCCGACGTGCTCCCGGTGGACGACTTCGGCGTTCGCGAGGGGTTCAAGGTGGCCTACGGGCGCCGCAAGCAGCCGACGGCGAAGCAGCTCCGACGCTACGGCGAGCGCTGGCGGCCGCACCGCTCGGTCGCCGCCTGGTACCTCTGGCGCGCGGTCGAGCAGGCCGCGCAGCGAAAGGTTCAGCCGACGATCACGTCGTAGCCGGCCTGGCCCGCATCTGCTCCGGGCTCATGCCGTAGAAGCTCCGCGCGCGCTCCCCCACGCCCGGCCAGGGGTGGGAGCGGAGCACCTCCTCGTTGATGTCCGCGCCCCAGCCCGGCCCCTCCGGCAGGAAGATGTGGCCGTCCCGGACGACCGGCGGCCTCGTCACCAGGTCCGCCTTCCACGACACGTCGTCGATGTCGATCTCCATGATGCGGACGTTGGGCAGCACCGCGCACAGGTGGAGCGAGTGGAGGTCGGCGAGGTGGCTGTAGTAGTTGTGGGGCGCGATGTTGATCTCGTAGGCCTCGGCCATGCGCCCGATCTGCACCGCTTGCGAGAAGCCGTTCCAGGGGACGTCGACGATCGCCACGTCGACGGCGTGGAGCTCGAGGAACGGCCGGTACTGCCGCGTGGACACCAGGCTCTCGCAGGAGGCCAGCCGGGTCGAGGTCGACTGCTTGATCTGCAGGAGGGCCTGCGGATCCCAGTTGTCGTACTCGACCCACTGCATGTCGAACTTCTCGAGCAGCTTGGCCACCCGCAGCACACCCTCGGTGCGGAAGTTGTAGTTGAGGTCGAGGCACAGGCCCACCTTCGGTCCCACCGCCTGCCGGAAGGTGCCGATGAGCCGTTCGATCGCGTCGAGGATCTCCACGGTAGGCGCGCCGTCTGTCGAGTTGATCCCGCTCGCGAAGCCGGGAAAATATACGGTGGCCGGGTCCCCCGGAATCACCATGTTGGTCTTCAGCGCAGTGAACCCGCGCGCCACCACTTCGCGTCCGAGCGCCGCGATGTCGTCGTAGCTGCGCAGCGGCGGGGTGCCGAGCACGTGGCCGAGCCGGGCCCGCGTGGTCCCGCAGTGCGACCAGTACAGGCGCATGCGGTCGCGCAGCGGCCCGCCGAACAGCTCGTACACCGGCACCCCGAGCGCCTTGGCCTTGATGTCCCAGAGGGCCAGCTCGATCCCGGCCATGGCCTTGTGGCTCACGCCGCCCAGGTTCTGACGGGTGGCCCGGAGCATGTCCCAGTACAGCCGCTCGACGGGGCGTGGGTCCTGGCCGATCAGCAGCGGCGTCAGGTCCCGGACCGACCCCGCGATGCCGTACGGGCTCCGGTTGTCGCTGCATTCGCCCCAACCCACCAGCCCGTCGTCCGTCTCGATGCGGACGAAGGTCCAGGGCCGCCACCCACCGTCACAGTGCAGGGCCTCGACGCGCGCGATCTTCATGGCAGAGGACGATGCCACAGCCGGTGCGTAGGGACAAGCTCGCTCAGGGCCAGCCGGCGAGGCCGTTGCGGAACTGGGCGAGGGTGAGCAGCCGGATCCGGGAGTCGGCCCGGGCGACCGATCGCGCCGACTCCGTGTTGTAGCCCCACGCGGCCAGGTACAGTGCGACGTCGTCGAGATCGCGGTGAGTCGTCACGTGCTGCAGCGTCTCCAGCCGATCCTCGACGAAGGCCAGACGCGGTCGTACGCCACGCGCGGCGGTCCACGCCGCGATGAGCGCGCGCAGGTTGTCGCACTTGTGCTCGCCGCTCTCCTTGCCCTGCACGTCGGCAAGGTGGACTCCCCAGCGGTCGAGGATGAGCCGGGCGAACTCCCCTTCCTTGGTCGTCACCAGCACCGCCTCTCCGGGCTCGGCCACCAGCCGGCGCAGCTCGTCGAGGGTGGTGTAGGGCGCGTGCAGGGCGAGCCAGGCGTCGCGATCGGAGGCGATCCACTCGCGGCGCACCGCGTCCAGGCCGTGGCCGAGCAGGGTGCGGAGCGCCGGCGCCCGCCGCGGATCGGCCGCGGTGACCGCGTCGCGCACCGTGTCCCACCCGCTCAGGATCGACGCGGCCGGGCGACCCTGGGCGATCGCGCGCAGCAGCACCGGCATCTCCCAGCCGCTCAGGATCACCGCTCGCAGGGCGCAGAAGGCGTCGAACAGCTCGGGGCCGGGCACGGGATCGTCCGGCCAGACACGCGCGTGGGTGCGGCGGCTCGTCTCGAAGTACTCGCGCAGACCATCGCAGCACACCCCGTCGAAGTCGAGCGCGAGGATCGCGGGAATGGTCATGCCGGGACACCCGATCGACGCGGTCCGGACACGGCTCGGATCATCGTCTCCCCGTAAGCGGTCGACTTTTCAGTGGCCCGCGGCGACCTCCCCCGGTGGCGCAGGTCTTGCTCCACACGAGAGTGCCATGTCGTCGGAGCAGAGGAGCGGGGAGCGCAAGATCAGCGCGGTGCCGTTCGCGGCGGAGCCGCCCAGCGTGGAGACGCGGCTGGCCGGTCTCGAGGCCGAGGCCACCCGGCTGCGCGCGGAGGTCGCGATGCTGCAGGAGGACATTCGCTGGCTCGCGGGCGAGGGCGGCGCCGACGACCCGGCGCTCTCGCACGGCTGGCTGGCGCGCGGCTGGGTGCGCGCCTCGATGCTCATGGCCGTGGTGGCGGTCGTTGCATTCGTCTCGGTGCCGTACCTGCTGCACGTCGCGGATACCCCAACGCATCAGACGGATTCAAGGCCGGGCGGCGTGCCGTCCGGTATCACGCCGGCCGAGGCGACGGACAACCCCGCGCCGGTCGCGGTCCCCGTCCGGAAGGCGCCCGCCCAAGCATACATCCCGGCACCGACGCGGGTCCGCGCCGCGGAGGTGCCAGAGCCCGAGCACGTGCGTCCGGAGACACCCCCGAGCGCGCCGCGACCGCTCCTGCACCGGCCGGCGCCGGAGCCGGCCGCGGGCCGGTCGAACGCGGTTCGCGGCGAGAGTCCCTAGCTCGGTTCCATGCGCGGGATCCGACTCGCCCAGACCGACAGCGCCGCCACCGCCGCGGCCCCCGCGGCGAGCCCGAAGGCGATCGCGTAGCTCCCGGTCCCGTCGAAGATCCGCCCGGCCAGCCACGCTCCTAGCGCGCTGCCGAGCGCGCTCGCGACCTGGGTGGCCCCGAAGATCGAGCCGAAGTGGGGACCGCGGAAGCGATCGCTCATCATCGCGGGCACGACGAAGGCGGTGACCGAGTAGCCGACGCCGAACAGGACCGCGTACCCCAGCGCCAGCCACGCCGATGGCGCCTCCGAGACCAGCCAGAGCACGCCGACGCCGATGATCATGCTGAACATGCCGACGGCGTAGACCAGCTCGCGGCTCAAGTGATCCGAGATGAAGCCACCGCCGGTCTTGCCCAGGATGCTAGCCGCGCCCACCACGCTGATCACCGACGCCGCGGTCATGGCCGGGATGCCGTGATCGACCAGGAAGGCGGCCTGGTGCACGTGCAGCGTCTGGCTGCAGATGTTGCCGAGGAACACCGCGAGACCGATGTAGCGGAACGAGGCGTTGCCGAGCGCGCGCCCGAGGGAGGAGATGGCGTCGCCGCCTCCACGCAGGGGTGCGGCCCCGGTCGGGCGCGCCACCGGCGGTGTGTCGCGGACAGCCAGCCAGGTCGCGGGCAGGATCCAGAGGGCGGCGAGAGCGCCGAGACCGCGAAACGCCCACCGCCACCCGAACGCGTCGATGAGCGCCTGGCACAGGGGCACGACCAGGAAGATGCCGAGCCCCACCCCCGAGCCTGCGATGCCCAGGGCCAGGCCTAGGCGCGCGCTGAACTGCCGCTGCACCATGACCACGGCGGGCGTCCAGCCGGCGGTGGACACCCCGATCGCGGTGAGCAGGCCGAAGCCCATGTAGAGGTGCCAGGCGCGGGTGACGTAGCTGTCCGCCCAGAGCGAGACCGCGAGCAGCGCACCGCCGGCCAGGATGAGCCGGCGCGGCCCGAGGCGATCGGCGAGCGCGCCGAGCACCGGCCCTGCGCCGCCACAGACCAGGGTGAACAGCGAGAAGGCTCCGGCGAGGACCGAGCGGCTCCAGCCGAACTCCTTCAGGAGGGCGACGAGAAAGACGCTGTAGGCGTACCAGACGCCGTACGCCAGCGCGAGCGTGACGACGGTGACGGCGAGGGCGCGATAGGCCGGAGCGCGGGAGACCCCGGGATCGGGGCGCGGGTCGAGGGGCATGGGCGCCCCACCATACCGCGACGTCAGTCGGGTGGGAAGCCGCGGGGATCGCCGGCGACGCGACGGCTGAGGAGATCTCGCTCCTCGGTGAGGCTCGGATCCAGACGGACGGCGACCTGCAGCTCCTGCAGGCCCTCGGCGTCGCGCCCGAGGCTCAGCAGGCTACGCCCGAGCCGGGCGTGGACGAAGGCGTCGTCGGGATCGAGCTCGAGGGCCGCACGATACGCGGGCACCGCCTCGTCGTACCGTCGAAGGACCTGTAGCGCCACCCCCAGGTTCACGTAGGCACGGTAGTGCCGCGGGTTGACCTGGATCGCGCTGCGCAGCCACTCCAGCGCCACCTCGTGCTGCCCCATGTCCATGTAGAGGCGGCCGAGGTTGGCGTACGGCCACGAGAACTTGCGATCGGCGGCGATCGCTCGCTGATATGCGGCGGCCGCGCCGCCAGCGTCGCCGAACCGGTGATGCAGATTGAAGCCCGCGATGTTGAGCGACTCCGCGAGCTTGGGGACCTCGTGGGCAGGCAGGCGGCGCGCCATGAAGGCCAGCGCCTCGCGGCGCACCCGCGGATCGGCGGAGCGGCGACTGCGATCGAGGAGAACCGCCCGGGACAGGCTCACGAGCCCGGCGTCGGCCAGCGAGCGGCCCACGGAGAGCAGACAGTCCGTCTGCTCGGGAGCGACCAGCATGCCGACGAGCGCCCGCGTCTCGGTCTCGCCTCGGCTGGCGGTGGTCGCGCAGTAGTCGCCGCCCGGCTGCACCCAGCCACGCGCGCGGGCGAGATCGAGCGCGCGGGCGGTGTCCCCGGATTCGATCAGCGTGGTGAACAGCGCGGTCGCGGCCGTGTCGCGATCCACTCCGGTGCGGCCGAGCGCTGCACGGCTCACCGCCAGCGTCTGGAAGACCCACGTCGGCAGCATGCGGGAGAGGCGCGAGCTCGCCAGCGTCGACTGGACCGCCTCGACCCAGTGCGACCCGGTCTGCGCCATACGCTCACCGCGGCTGGGCGGCGCGTTGAGGCTCGCGTTGAGGTACTCGACGGCGACGGCGGTGTTGCCCATCCGCTGGGCGAGGGTCCCGGCGCGGTAGTACATGAGCGCCGACGGCTCCAGGCGGGCCGCGCGCGCGTAGGCGTCGAGGGCCTCGTCGAACTCGCCGAGGATCTCGGCCATCGCGCCGCGCCGGGTCTGAGCCTCCACGGAGGCCGGCTCGGCGGCCGCGGCGGCGCGGTAATGGTGGAGGGCCTCCTTCAGTGCCCGCTGCCGGGCCGCCGAATCGCCGGATTGGATCGTCCCCCGGACCCGGGCATCGGGCCCGTTGCACCCCAGGAGCGCGACCGCGACGAGAATCCAGACCTGAAGCCCGCGCCAAGGCATGACGGCCCTTGAGCGGCAACATCCTTGCCACGGCCTTGCCACGGCTGAAAGGCTCGCTAAGTGCTTGGAATTGCGATCGCGCGGGGCCGATGGTCCGCCCGGGATCGGGACCCCGGTGACAGAGCTCGGCGTCCGGTGTTCGCCGAGCGGCACCGACCGGCTAGGCCAGCAGCCGGAACCGGATGCCGCAGATCAGCACGAGGCCCCGGCGGCCCGGGTCGGCGCAGGCCAGGTCGAGCCCGGCCAGGCCCTCGCCCCGTCCGTCCGTCGCCTCGGTGAAGCGGATCGTCGCGTCATCCAGGCCGATGACGCGCTGGCCGTCAACCAGGCGCACCGGCCGCTCGATGACCTCGCTCCACCGGCGAGCCAGACGGTCGGGATCATCGCTCTGCAGCTCGGCGCCGGTCATGGCCCGGATCAGACCGGTGCTCGGCCGCGACTCGCCGTGATAGGCCGCCGGATGCCACGGCCCACCGGGGGTGCGCGCGTCGGCCTGCCAGGAGAACGAGAGCATGGCGCCGCCCACGTCGCGGGGATGGAGCTGCAGCTCGTGGTACTCGGGGTAGCTGATCTCGTTCGCGATGCGGACGCCCAGCGCCTCGCACCGTTCGCGGCGCGGCGCGAGATCGTCGCACTGGGTGATCACCATGTAGCCGCCGTCGCCGCCGCGGCGCTCGAGATAGCGGCCGGCCGCGGTGCCGTCGCGAACCGGCGCCACCACCTCCAGGAAACCGTCACCGACTGGAAACAGCGCGTTCTCGAGCCCGTACTTGCCGACGCCCGGATCGCGATGACACACCGGCAGCTCGAGCACGGACTGGATCTGATCGACCACCGGAGCGAGCTGGCGGGCCACCAGACAGATCTGCCGCATGCGGATGCCGCTCACGCCCGACGCCCCGCCTCCTTGGCCGCCATCTTCCGCTTGAGCTCCTCGGGCGTGAGTCGCACGATGTCCTCGTTCTGGTGCGAGTAGACCTTGAAGCCCTCGGTGTCGAGGTCTTCGAGCGGCACGCGCCGAGCCAGCACGTCTTCCTTCCACTGCCGGTGCTGTGGCTCTCGCGCGTGGAATTCGGGCATCACCTCTCGGGCGAACAGCTCGAGGCTCGAGCAGATGTCCTCGTGGCTTGTGCGCCCGGTCTGGTTCAGCAGGATCACCTGGTCCACGTTGGCGGCCTCGAACTCGACGAGGCGGCGGCGGATCGTCTCGGGCGAGCCGATCAGGCCCGCCCCGAGGGTCTCCTGCGCCTTGGGAGTGTGTCGCCACTCCTGATAGAGCTTCCACATGTCGCCGGTGCCCGGCTCGGCCATCCCGTGCCGCCCGTAGTGCGAGAGGCAGAAGACGAAGAAGGTCCAGCCCGCGGCCTTCTCTCGCGCCTCCTCGTCGGTCGGGGCGCACATGAAGGCGCTCACCATCGCGATGTTGGGATTGACGGGGTAGTCGGCCAGGCGCTTCAGGTCGCGGGTGAGGCTCGTGTAGTACCGGTTCACCCACGCCCGCGCGGCCTCGGGCGAGACGAACTGGAAGCCCAGCGCGCCCATGCCCCACTCACCCGCGCTGGCGATCGTCTGGATGTTCGAGCACGCGACCCAGAGCGGCGGGTGCGGCTTCTGCCGGGGCTTGGGGATCACGTTGCGCGCGGGGAAATCGAAGTACTGGCCGTGATGCTCGACCGACTGCTGGGTGAAGCAGGGAATCAGCACCCGCACCGCCTCTTCCCAGATTTCACGCTTGTCCCTCACGCGGCGCCCGAATGGATGGAGTTCTACGGGCCCCTGGCCTTCGCCCAGACCCAGCTCGACGCGGCCCCCCGAGAGCAGGTCCAGGGTCGCGACGCGCTCCGCCACCCGGATCGGGTGATTCGTCGGGAGCTGGACGATCCCGTGGCCGAGGCGGATGCGACTCGTGCGCTGGCTGGCCGCGCCCAGGAACACCTCGGGCGCGGAGGAGTGCGAGTACTCCTCGAGGAAGTGGTGCTCCACCTCCCACGCGTAGTCGTAGCCGAGCCCGTCGGCCAGCTCGATCTGGGCGAGCGAGTCCTGGAGCAGCCGGTACTCGCTGTCCGGCCCCCAGGGCCGCGGCAGCTGGTGCTCGTAGAAGATGCCGAACTTCATGCCGCGCGCAGGACCTGCCCGGGGCCCTGCCCGGACATGCTTCCGACCTCGAGCATCCGGCCGCGCTCGATGACCGGTTGCCCGTTGACGAACGACCACTCGATGCCGCAGGCCCGCTGGACCAGCCGGGGGCCGCCGCCCGGCAGATCGTGGAGCAGCTCGGGCTCGTGATCGGCGATCGTGCGGGGGTCGAAGATCGTCAGGTCCGCGGCGAGCCCGGCGGCCAGGCGGCCGCGGTCGCGCAGGCCGAAGAGATCCGCCGGCATCGACGTGATACGCCGCACCGCCTCCTCGAGGGAGAGCGCACCGCGCTCACGCACCCAGTGGCCGAGCAGCCGGCTCGTCTGGCCGGCCTCGCAGAAGAGGGTGAGATGAGCGCCCGCGTCGGAGAGGCCGATCAGCGAGCGCTCGTGGGTGAAGATCTCGGCCACCGAGGCCGCGTCGGTGTTCATGATCGCCACCGTGAACTGGGTCTGCAGGTCGTCCTCGAGTGCCACGTCGAAGAACGCGTCGATGACGTCCTGGCCGCGGCGGCGCGCGACCTCGGCCAGCGGCAGGCCCACCAGCGCCTTGAAGGTCTCGGCGCCCACCGCGTGCACCCGCAGCGGGGCGGTGTCGCCGCGGAAGAGCGGAGTGCGGCCGACCGACGCCCGGAACTCCTCGCGGAAGCCGGCGTCGCTGAAGAGCGCCCGCCAGCCCGCGACCGGAGCGTCGAGCACGCGCTTCCAGACCGGGAAGCGGAAGAACACGAACGCGCCGGACAGATCGAAAGTCGCCGTCAGCGGCGAGGTCGTCACCTGCGGGTAGATCGCCACGCCCTCGCGCGCCAGCGCCTCGATGCGGGCCAGGATCGCGCGGTGCTCCTCGGGATGCGACGGGTTGTGGCGCAGCGAGACCAGGGTCACCGGCCGGCTTCCCGCGCGCGCCAGCTCGGCGAAGCGCTCGACCTCGGCCAGCCGGTCTGGACGCGTCCCGCCGATCGTCAGCTCGAGGATGCCGCGCCCCGAGGTCCCCATGACCCGCGTCAGGCTCGTAAGTTCATCGTCGTGGGCGAGGCGGCTCGGCACCGGCCGGCCGCGGTCACCCACGTGGTTCTTGTTCGTGGTCGACGAGAGCCCCACCGCGCCGAGGGCCATGGCCTCGCCCACGAGGCGACCCATGCCGGCGATCTCCTCCGCGGTGGCCTCACGCTCCCAGGCCGCGTTCCCCATCACGTACTGGCGGATCGCGGAGTGGCCGATGAAGCAGCCCACGTTGGTCCACGGGCCGATCCGCTCGAGCCCGTCGAGATACTCCGCGAAGGTCTCCCAGCCCCAGCGGATACCGCGGCGGAGCGCCTCGAGCGGCATGCCCTCCACGTAGGTCAGCATGCGCATGATCGTCTCGCGATCCGCCTCGCGACAGGGTGCGAGCGTGAAGCCGCAGTTGCCCATGACCACCGTGGTGACGCCGTGCCACGAGGAGCAGGAGGCGAGTGGATCCCAGAGGATCTGCGCGTCGTAGTGCGTGTGCGGGTCGATGAAGCCGGGAGCGATCACCAGGCCCTCGGCGTCGATCTCTCGGGCGCCGCGCCCGGCCACGGCGCCGATCTCGGCGAGCCGCCCTTCCCGTACTGCGACGTCGCCGCGCCGCCCGGGGGCTCCGGAGCCGTCGACGACGAGCCCACCGCGTACGACCAGGTCGTGTCGGGTCGCCACGAGGGCCTACTGTACGGCAACTGCATGCTCCTTGACCACCCCGGCGCCCGGCGCTACCCTCCCCACCACTATGATGAAACGAGCGACCGTCGAGTCCACCGCCGACGCCTATCTGGAGCTGCTCGCCGCCCGAGGGATCGAGTACTTCTTCGCCAACGCGGGCACCGATTTCGCACCGATCATCGAGGCCTACGCGCGCCGCAGCGCGCAGGGCCAGGCGAGCCCGCGGCCGATCACGGTGCCGCACGAGGTGCCGGCGGTGGCGATGGCCCACGGCTACACCATGGTCTCGGGCCGGCCCCAGGTGGTGATGGTCCACGTCATCGTGGGGGCGGGCAACGCGGCGGGCGGAGTCATCAATGCCGCGCGCTC
>Ga0187773_10000314_pt1 | contig 19539 bp, 19 predicted proteins | sample 0216_BV02_MP05_1_FD_133133 | JGI IMG/M metagenome (GOLD analysis project Ga0187773, IMG submission 133133) | Tropical peat soil microbial communities from peatlands in Department of Meta, Colombia - 0216_BV02_MP05_10_MG | ecosystem: Environmental > Terrestrial > Soil > Wetlands > Peat | place...
GGCGTTGAACAGCGTCGACTTGCCGGCGTTGGTGTACCCGACCAGCGATACCGAGAACGCGCGCCCGCGCTCGCGGGCTCGTCGCTGCACCTCGCGCCGGCGCTGAAGCTTGCCAAGCTTTTCCTTGAGAACCTTGACGCGGTTTGCGATCAGGCGTCTGTCGATCTCGAGCTGGGTCTCGCCCATCCCGCCCAGGAATCCGCGCCCGCCGCGCTGCCGCTCGAGGTGCGTCCATCCCCGTACCAGCCGCGTCGCCGCATGCTCGAGCCGCGCGAGCTCGACCTGGAGTTTGCCCTCGTGACTCTTGGCCCGGTCCGCAAAGATATCCAAAATGAGCCGCGTGCGGTCCACCACTTGGCAGTCGAGCGCCTTCTCGAGGTTGCGCTCCTGCACCGGAGAAAGATCGTGATTGAAGACGGCGAGTTTCGCGCCCTCCGTCCGCAACGCGAGCCTGATCTCGTCGACCTTGCCCGAGCCTACGAAATATCCAGGATCGGGCCGGCCGCGGCGTCCCCCGATCGTCGCTTTGGGCTCGAGTCCGGCACTCGCCGCGAGAAGCTTCAGCTCCTCCAGACTTTCGAGATACCCAGGCGCGCCGAAGTCCAGACCGACGAGCACGGCCGCCATCGGGCCTGACGGACGCTCAAACATCTCGCCCGATCAAAGGCGAGAGCACGCTGCAACGCGCATCAGCCCTCGGAGGAAGAGTGATCGACAGACAGATTGACCGCTCGCGCGGGCACAACGGTGGATATGGCGTGCTTGTATACCATTTGCGTGACGGTGTTCTTGAGCAGCACCACGTACTGGTCGAACGATTCGATCTGACCCTGAAGCTTGATGCCGTTGACCAGATAGATCGACACGGGCACGTGTTCCTTGCGGAGCGTGTTCAGAAACGGATCCTGCAGCAATTGTCCTTTGTTGCTCATGGGTTACCCCCGAGACATCTTCTTTGAATTGCTACTGTAAATGGTTTTTGGGCAAATGCCAACGACCTAGATCGACTTCTCTATGTACGGGTTCCTGCCGCTGCGAAACTCGATTCTGAGCGGCGTCCCTTCCAGTCGAAACGTTTCGCGGAAGCTTGCCTCGAGATAGCGTCGATATGCGTCGGGAACGGAACCGAGCGCCGTCCCGTGGACGACGATAAGCGGCGGGTTGCTTCCTCCTTGGTGTGCATAGCGCAGCTTCGGCCGCGAAAGGCCCGCGCGGCGCGGCGCCTGTTTCGAGACCGCGGCGATCAGCGCGCGAGTGAGTTTCGGGGTCGACAGTTTCGCAGTCGCAGCCCGGTAAGCGCTGTCTACCGACTCGATCAATCTTCCGATGCCCTTGCCCTCGAGAGCGGAGACGTAGTGGAAGCGGGCAAAAGAAAGGAACTTGAGCTTGCGCGCGACGGCGCGCTTGACCGTCTCGCGCTGCTCGCTGCCCAGTCCATCCCACTTGTTCACCGCGACGACCAAAGCCCGGCCGCGTTCGAGGATGAACCCGGCGATGTGTGCGTCCTGTTCCGAGATCCCCGCCTGAGCGTCGAGCACCAGGACGGCGACGTTTGCGCGATCGATCGCCTGGAGAGTTTTCACGACGGAAAATTTCTCGACGCTTTCGAAAACCTTCCCGCGGCGCCTCAATCCGGCCGTATCGATGAGCACGTAACTACGGTCATCCACGGAGAACTCTACGTCGATGGCGTCGCGCGTCGTGCCAGGCTCGCCGAACGTCACGACGCGTTCCTCTCCGACCAGCGCGTTGACCAGCGTGGATTTGCCCACGTTCGGCCGCCCGACGATGGCCACTTTCGCTGCTCCACGCGGCTCCCCCTCTTCTTCCCCGGCGGGGAACCCGGTGAGTATCGCGTCGACGAGATCGTGCACGCCCTGCCCGTGCTCTGCCGAAATCGCGAACGGGGCACCCAGCCCCAGCTCGTGGAAATCGGCCGTCGCGACCTCCGGATCCAGACCCTCGGCCTTGTTCGCGACGACGTACACGCGCCTGCCCGTCCGACGCAGCTCCTCGGCAATGCGGCGGTCCTGCCCAGTAAGGCCTTCGCGCGCATCCGCCAGCAGAATGACCGCATCGGCTTCTGCGACCGCGGTGCGCGTCTGCTTGGCCATTTCCGCGAACACGCCCTCGGCGTCGGGTTCCAGCCCTCCGGTATCGACGACAAGATACTGGCGCGCGCCCAAGCGTCCGACGCCGTAGTGGCGATCGCGCGTCAGTCCCGGCACATTCGCAACCAGAGCGTCGCGCGTGCGCGTGAGCCTGTTGAAGAGAGTGGACTTGCCGACGTTCGGCCTGCCGACGATGACCAGCGTGGGCTTCATGAGCAGTTACTGCACCGAGAGCGCGTAGAGATCGCCGGTGCGCGTCTGAACCAGAAACCCGCCGTCGAGTTCCACCGGCGGAGCGCTGATGGGACTGCCATCGGTGGCGACGCGTCCGACGAACGCGCCGGTTTCTCGCGACAGGAAATGCACGTACCCTTCGACATCGCCGACGGCGATCTCCTTGCCGAGAGGTAGGGGCGCCGTGAGTCGCCTGAGGTACAGCCGGTCCTGCTTCCAGACGCTGGTGCCGCCGGCGCGGTCGAGCGCCTGTACCGCCCCCTTGTCGTCGCTGACGAACACATAGCGCGCATCCAAAGCCAGACCCGCGCTGCTCGACATCTCCCGCGACCAGAGCGGATTTCCGCTGGACGCATCGAAACAGCCGACCCGCCCCTGATAAGCGACAGCGCAGACTTCTCTCCCGGCGACGACAGGCAAGCCGACGATATCGGTAATGCGCTCGAGTTCCGTCGTGCCGTGCGGCAGCGCAACCGTTGTTTCCCAGCGCGCGGCCCCGTTGGCGAGCGACAGCGATACGAGTCTGCCGCCGGAAAATCCAGCGAAGAGGAAGCCGCGGTCCACGACCATTCCCGCCGGAGAGCGGATCGAAAGTGCCGGGCTCGAGCGCTGATAGAGCCAGCGGCGTTTGCCGTCTTTCGCGTCGAGCGCAAACACCCGACTGTCGCCGCTGCGGACCATCACCAGGTCTCCGGTGACGACCGGCGCGGCAAGCACCTCGCTCGACACACGCGCGCGCCAGCGCTCGCGTCCCGAACCCGCGTCGAGAGCGATGACCTCGCCGTCGATCGTTCCGACCGCGACGAGCGAACCATCGGAACCCACCCCGCCGGAGAGGGACTGGCCCGCATTCGCGCGCCACGTCTGCCGGCCGGTGGATGCGTCGAACCGCGCCACTGTGCCGTCCCGCGCGGCGGCGTAGACCGCTCCCACGGCAAGCACCGGGAAAAACACTGCGTCGCCCGAATCACCCACGCTCGCTTTCCAGAGTGTCCGGACCTGGATGTTCGTGGTCAGCGCCGGCAAATCGGCCATCTTCGGACCCGAAGACCCGAAGCAGCCGGCAAGCAATGCGACGCCGGCCATCGCCAGCCTCCGCATCAGCCGTCCCCGAGAGCGTCGAGCTTGAGACGCAGCGCGCCGCGCAGAGCGCCTTCCCCGGCCTGGACCTTCTCCAGCGCTTCTTTATAGGCCGAGCGAGCCTCCGGAAGCTTCTTCTGAGCGAGAAAAATATCGCCCCTGAGCGAAGCGTAAAGCGCCTCGAAGCCCGTTGCGGGTTTGGCGTCGAGCACCTTAAGGGACGCGTCGTATTCCTTCTCGTCGAGGAGCACGCTCGACAGGCGCAGTCTGGCAATCGCGCGAATTCCATCGTCCTGCGCGTGGTCGACGACCCACTCGAGCTGTGCCCGCGCGGTCTTCCGGTCACCGGACAGAAACTGCGCCTTTGCCGAGATCAGCGCGGCAAGCGGAGCGTAGGCGGTGCGGGGATATTTTTCGAGAATGTTTCCGGCAATCTCGCCGGTGGTCTTGAGGTCGCCCGCGCGAGCTGCGTTCTGGAGTGATTCGTAGAGCAGCGCCGCCTGCGCGGCCTCCGAGCGCTGATACCATCTCCACCCGTTCCATGCGCCGATGACGACGAGCACGAGCGCTGCGCCGAGCACGATCGCGCTGCCGTGGTCTTTCCACCAGGCTTTGAGTGCAGCAAGTTGTTCCTGCTCTTCGAGATCGTATGTGCTCATCTGATTTCCTTGGCCATGAGGACGCTGGCGGATCGGGCCGTCAGGAACTAGCTTCCCGCCGTCTTGCTCTCTTCCGCCGCGTGGAACAGAAGATTCGAAATCGCCTCGGGCAGCCTTTCGACGGCCACGCGGAACTGCTCGCGATCTTCCCGCAATGCCTTCACCGAAGCTTCGCCGGCCCGAGCTTCGTCGTCCCCGATGATCACGGCGACCGGCGCACCGCTCGCGTCGGCCTTCTTCATCTGCGACTTGAAACTTCCTTCTCCGCAATGCTGTGTGACCTTGAATCCGGCATCACGCAGCGCTTCTGCGACAACGAATGCGGCGCGCGCCGCCCGTTCACCCTGGTTCACCAAGTACACATCGGTGACGGCCGGCGCGCCGGGTTCGGTCAAGAGGGCGAGCAGCCGCTCCATTCCCATCGCCCACCCGCACGCCGGCATCGGCTTTCCGCCCAGCTGTTCGGACAGTCCGTCGTAGCGCCCGCCCGCGCAAACCGTTCCCTGCGCCCCAAGGCGGTCGGTCACCCATTCGAACACGGTGAGATTGTAATAGTCCAGCCCGCGCACGAGACGCGGGTTGATCTCGTAGGAACGTCCGGACTCCTTGAGCACTCTCTTGACACTGTCGAAATGCTTGAGCGAATCATCGCCCAGCAAATCGAGGAGCTTTGGCGCGCTTTCGATGAGTGTCTGCATCGAAGAGTTCTTGCTGTCCAGAATCCGCAAGGGATTCGTCCGGAGTCGCCGGCGAGAGTCCTCGTCGAGATCGCCCTCGTGCGCCTCGAAATACCTAACCAGCGCACCGCGATACGCCGACCGCTCCGCCGAAGAGCCCAGGCAATTCAGCTGCAGCCGGATCCCGGAAAGGTCAAGGTCGTCCCACAGCCGCGCGCACATGAGCAGCAATTCGGCTTCGATCTCCGGCCCCTGGAATCCGAGCGCCTCGGCTCCGACCTGGTGAAATTCGCGGTAGCGGCCCTTCTGCGGCCGTTCGTGACGGTACATTGGGCCCATGTAGTACAAACGTCGCGGCCCGCCGTAGAGCAGGCTGTGCTCGGCCGCCGCGCGTACCACCGACGCCGTGGCTTCGGGGCGCAGTGTGAGGTTCTCGCCGTTCAGCTCGTCGACGAAGCTGTACATCTCCTTTTCGACGATATCCGTGGCTTCGCCGATCGCCCGCCGGAACAGCGCCGTGTGTTCTACCAGGGGCGTGCGCACGTTACGGTAGCCGTAGCTGCGCAGCCAATCCCGAAGCAGCTCCTCCAAGCGCTCCCAGCGCTCGGCTTCGTCGGGCAGGACATCGTTCATTCCGCGAACGGCGCGGATCGGCTCGTTCATGTCGGTTTCGCGGTCGGGGTTCTACAGGGCAGACTTGATCGGGATCGTCCTGCTTTCTTCCCGCTCTTCACGTCGCTCGCGCCCGCCTGCCCCGTAGGTCGAGCGGACGTAGTCCTCAACCAACTGCTGGAACTCCTCGGCGATGCGTTCGCCCTTCAGCGTAACGGTCTTCTCACCGTCGACGTAGACCGGCGCGACCGGCCGCTCTCCCGACCCTGGCAGGCTGATCCCGATGTTCGCGTGCTTGCTCTCGCCGGGACCGTTGACCACGCACCCCATGACTGCGACGTGCATGTCCTCGACTCCCGGGTAGCGTCCCCGCCAGACCGGCATCTGTGATCGGAGATACGACTGAATCTTCGCCGCCAGCTCCTGGAAAAAGCTGCTGGTGGTCCGCCCGCAGCCGGGGCACGCGATAACCAAAGGCGCGAAGGAGCGAAGGCCCATGGTCTGGAGGATCTCCTGCGCGACGACCACTTCGCGAGTACGGTCGCCGCCCGGCTCCGGCGTCAGGGAAATGCGGATCGTGTCGCCGATGCCTTCCTGCAACAGAATGGCGAGAGCGGCGGCCGAGGCGACGATCGCCTTGGAGCCCATTCCTGCTTCGGTGAGACCGAGATGCAGGGGGTAATCGCAACGTTGCGCGAGTTCCCGGTAAACGGCGATCAGGTCCTGAACATCGCTCACTTTGCAGGAAAGAACGATCCTGTCTCCGGGAAGACCCAGTTCTTCCGCACGAGCGGCCGAGACGAGCGCCGAAGTCACCAGCGCTTCCCTGGTGACCGCGTCCGCGTCGCGAGGCTCGGCCCGTTTGGCATTTTCATCCATCAGCCGCGCGAGCAGGTCCTGGTCGAGGCTTCCCCAGTTGACGCCGATCCTCACCGGTTTCCCGTAGCGGCACGCAAGCCCGATCATGGTCGCGAACTGCTCGTCGCGTCGCGCGCCCCGACCGACGTTGCCGGGATTGATGCGGTACTTGGCGAGCGCCTGCGCGCATTCCGGAAACTCGCTGAGCAGCTTGTGGCCGTTGAAATGAAAATCGCCGACGAGGGGAACGTCGCAGTTCATGGCATCGAGCCGCTCGCGGATGCGCGGGACGCTCGCCGCGGCTTCGGCGGTATTCACGGTGATGCGCACGACTTCCGAGCCGGCGCGCGCCAGATCAAACACCTGCCTTGCGGTGCCTTCGGCGTCCGCGGTGTCGGTGTTGGTCATCGACTGCACAAGGATCGGCGCGCCGCCGCCAATCAGCGGCCGGCCCACGCGCACCTGCCGGGTCTTGTGCCGCAGATTGCTCGTCATGATCTGCCTAGTCCAGCGTCAGCCGTGCAACTTCGATCTTGACGTACGGCTTGAGATCGACCGGTTTGTCGTTGTAGGTGAGGCGCGCGGCGGCCGCGTTGCCGATCACTACCGAAAGAGGCGGATGCCCCACTAAGGTTCGGCGAGTCCCCGCAGGGACAAGCTGCGAAATGAGCGCCTTGCCGTCCTTGTCCCTGATCTCGACCCACGATTCGCTGTCGACTTCCAGTCGAATGCGCCCTTCGCCCGGAGCTCCCTGCAACGGAGCAGGCGACGGTGCTGCTGCCGGGAGCGCAGGCGCGGGCGCGACCGGAGTCGCGGACGCCACGACCGGCGCTTTGGTCTCCGCCTGCCGCGCCGTGACCGGTGCGACGGCCTGCGGCTTGGGCTTGGTCTGGTGCTCCGGTGACGAGTTGGCCACGATTCGCGTCCAAACCCTGCCGCCAGAATGCCATTCGTAGAGCACGCCGCCTATCGCGAGCACCGTCAGCAACGAGAGGAACAGATATGTCCGTGTGCTGCGCTTGCTGCTCTCCAGGAAGGGAGTCCCCTTGGCCCGCAAATCGACCGTCACCTCGCCCGGGACATATCGCCGCTCCAGCGCCTTCAGCAGCGGCTCCGCATCGACCGCGAGCAGTTTGGCGTAGCTACGTATCATCCCGCGCACGAACGTCGCGCCGGGCAGTCTGGCGAATTCCTCCGCCTCGAGCGCCTCGATCTGACGAGCGCCGTATTTTAGCCGCTGGGCGACGTCGGTCACCGAAAGCTTCCGCTCCTCGCGAAGCTTCGCGAGCGTCCGGCCCGGTCCGGCCTCGGCCGCGGGGTACGCGTCCGGGTCAGCCCCCTGGCTCATTGGAATTGTCCCTTCTGCATCTCTTGATATTCCTTGGACCCCGCAAAGCGTCTGCGAAGCTGGTTTGCATAGTCCGTGGCGGCGGTGTAATCGCCAAGCCTGCGTTCGATCCGCAGTGCGAGCCACAGCGATTCCGCGGTCGGCTCGACCAGCTTGTTGTAGCGCCTTATCAGCGTGCGCGCCTCGTCGAGATCACCGAGCCGGTACTTCAACTGCGCAAGGTTGAGCAAGGCCGGAAGGTAATTCGGATCGATCCGCAGCGCCCGCTGCAGATACTCGAGTGCGTCGCGATCGTGCTTTATCCGCATTGCGCAGACCCCGGCGAGCACATATGACTTCTGCGGCTCGGCGTACAGGGGGTTACGCACCGCGTGAAGAAAGTAGCGCAGCGATTCCTCCTCGCGTTGGTTGCGACAGAGGAACCAGCCGTAATTGTGGTTGGCGTCCGCGTCATCGGGGCTCAGCCGCAGCGAGCGTCGGAACGCGTCCTCGGCCTTTTCATTCTCGTGCAGTTCGACGTACACGAGCCCGAGAACGTTGTATGCGGGGGCGTAGCTCGAGTCGGCCGCGATGGCCGTTCGCGCTTCCGAGAGGGCTACGCCGAGATTTCCCCGCTGGATATACGTGCTCGCGAGTTCGGTATGGATTCGCGCGCGCTCCCGCGGGGCGCCGACTTCACCGATGACGGGACCGGTGTCCGTTCCCGGAACGTCACTGGGGCCGCTGCCCGCGCATCCGGCGACGATTCCAAGCACAACGCCGGCGAGTGCGATCTTGGGTTGCCTGGTCACGACGGGATTCTCTCGATACGCGTCGCCCGGCGGGTGCGATCGTGAATTCTCCCGGCGAGTTGCCCGCAGGCCGCATCGATCTCATCGCCGCGCGTCCTGCGGGACGTGGTAACGACGCCCGCTTCGTTGAGTGCCTCACTAAACCGCCGGATGGTGTCAGAAGGAGAACGGGCGAATTCCGAGTTCGGAAACGGATTGAACGGGATCAGATTGACCTTGCAGGGTATCTTGGAAGCCAGTTCGATCAGTTGGGCGGCGTGCTCGTCGCCATCGTTGGCGCCGTCGAGCATGACGTACTCGAACGTAATGTAATCCCGCGGAGCCCGCTGCAGATAGCGCCGACACGCCGCCAACAATTCGGCGAGCGGGTACTGGCGATTGATGGGCATGAGCCGGTCGCGCAGCGCGTCGTTTGGGGCATGCAGGGAAACGGCAAGAGCAACCGGGCACTCATCGCGCAGGCGATCGATCATGGGCACGATGCCGGAAGTGGATACCGTCACGCGGCGCCTCGACAGCCCATACGCGTCGTCATCGAGCATCAGTTTGAGCGCCGCGACGGTGTTGTCGAAATTAAGCAGCGGCTCACCCATCCCCATCAACACCACGTTCGTCACTGCGCGTTGGCCTGGTTCGATGTGTTGCTCGGACGACGGATTTTCGCCCCGAATCTGCGCGCCGAGAGCATGATTCGCGATCCAGAGCTGCCCGATGATCTCGGCGACCGAAAGGTTGCGGTTGAAACCCTGCTTGCCGGTCGAGCAGAATCCGCACCCCAGCGTGCAGCCTGCCTGGGTCGAGACGCACAGGGTACCCCGACTGGTTTCCGGGATGAACACCGTATCCACCGCGTTTCCGTTGCCGACGTCCAATAGCCACTTTCGGGTGCCGTCGCGCGCCACGGAATCGCTGATAACCTGCGGGGGGGAAACTCGTGCCTTGCGATCCAGCTTTTCCCGGAACGACTTCGCCAGGTCGCTCATGCGGCCGAAATCGGACTCGCCGGCGCGGTGTATCCATCGCTTGAGCTGGCGCGCTCGGTACGGCTTCTCGCCGAGCCCGGCGACGAATTCCGTGAGCAGGTCGCCATCGAGGTCAAGGAGATTGACGTGCATCACCGTTCAGCGCGAGTAGATCTCGAGAGCCGGGAAAAAGTAGGCGATTTCGGCGCGCGCGGTTTCGGGTCCGTCGGAGCCGTGGACGGCGTTCGCATCGATGCTTTCGGCAAAGTCCGCGCGGATGGTGCCTTTTTTCGCTTTTCTCGGATCCGTTGCACCCATCAGTTCGCGATTTTTCGCAATGGCCTCTTCCCCCTCTAATACCTGCACCATGATCGGCCCCGAGATCATGAATTTCACCAGATCCTGAAAGAACGGCCGCCCGCGGTGCACGGCATAAAAGCCCTCGGCGTCGTGCTGCGACAGTCGCGTCATCCGAGCAGCTATGATTCTCAGGCCGGCTTCTTCAAAACGCGAGTAGATCCGTCCAATGAGGTCTTTCGCCACAGCGTCCGGCTTGACGATGGACAGGGTCCTCTCTACGGCCATGCAAGGTCTCCGTTAGGTCAACGATTGGGAGGCGTGTGAACAGCACATAAGTTTTTATTTTATCAAGCTTTTGCAGCCATGTCGCGGCTTTCTCGTGGGCGAGGACGCAGAGCCTTGGATGAGAAACGGCATTCAGGACGGGCGAACTTATCGTCTCCAAGAAAGGGCAATGTCAGGTTGTTGTCAGTTCGCAATCAGGGAATTGAAAGGCAGTCAGCGTACATTTCATTGCGTAGTCTCTTTCCTCCTCTGCAGCGTGGGGGTGCTTGTAGCGCTCCCACGCTTTTTTTTGCACACCTCCGCGCGACTTCGAACTTCGACCTTGCTTCGCGTTCCTTTGCTTGGCGTTCCCGCCGCGTCGCCCGACAAAATTCGGGCAACTGCGTGATATCCTGACTCGGCACCGAACGCGAATCTCGAGCGTCATGAGAGTCTTGATTGTCGAGGACGACAAAGCCCTGGCTGACGGCCTCGTGCGGACATTGCGACAATCGGGCTATGCCGTCGATCATGCGGAGACCGGGGAACTGGCGCTGCGGGCGTGCGCGGAGGAACACTACGATCTCGTCGTGCTGGACTTGGGCTTGCCCAAATTGGATGGGTTCGAGGTGCTCAAGCAACTACGCCGGGACGGCCGGACCGGGAGTATCCTGATTCTGACCGCGCATGACGCAGAATCCGACCGCGTGCGCGGCCTCGACCTGGGCGCCGACGATTACGTGACCAAGCCGTTCTCGGTGCCGGAACTCGAAGCGCGAGTACGTGCCCTGATCCGGCGCAGTCAGGCCGTCAAGAGCCCCTTGGTGCGATTTGGCAGGCTCACCGTCGATACCGTCGCGCGGCGAGCGAGCATCGATGGGGAACCCCTGGATCTCACGCCGCGCGAATGGGCAGTTCTGGAGTACCTCCTCATGCGCGTGGGCCAGGTCGTGAGCAAGGAACACATGCTGCAGGCAATGTGCAGTTGGGACGACTCCCTCACCCATAACGCCATCGAGGTATACATCTCGCGGCTGCGCTCGAAATTGCAGCATGCCGGAATCAAGATCCGCACCGTGCGCGGGTTCGGCTACATGGTCGAGGATCCTGATGCGCGGTAGCTTCAGCCTCCGCCAGCGGCTCACGTACTGGCTGGTCGGGCCGCTGATCCTCCTCGTCGTGGCGGGAACGCTCGTTTCATACCGGATCGCGTTGAGCGCCGCGACGCGGGCTTACGACAGCGCCCTGCTCGACCCGGCACTCGCCATCGCCAGTCACCTCCATCGAAGCGGCAATCGCGTCGAGCTCGATCTGCCGTCTATCGCAATCGAGGCGCTGCGCATCGATACCGAAGACCGCGTCTATTTTCAGGTCCTCGGGCCAGGGGACGAGTTGATCGCCGGCACGCCGCGCCTGCCATCGCCTCCCCGACGCCTCGCGGCCGACGAGCACATGTTCTACGACGCCACTCTCGAAGACGAGCGGGTGCGCGTCGCAGCGCGCGGCGTCGCGGTTGGCACCGGCATCGCGATCGTGCAGGTTGCCGAGACGCTGGTAAAGCGCGACAAGCTGGTGTTCGAGCTCCTGGTCGCGTCGACCGTTCCCCAGGTACTCATCGCATTCGCCGCCGTCGCACTCTTCTGGTTCAGCATCGGGAGGGGTCTCGCCCCGCTCGACCGGCTGCGCGAGGAAATTGCCGCACGCTCGCCGCGAGACTTGCGTCCCGTGCCGGAAAAAGGGAAGCCGGTTGAGGTCATGCCACTCATCGGAGCGCTGAACAGGCTGCTTTCGCGTCTCAACGCCGCGATCGAAACGCAGCAGAGGTTCATCGCCAACGCCGCCCATCAGTTGCGCACGCCGCTCGCGGGATTGAAAACACATGCGGAGCTCGCGCGCCGCCAGCCGTCGACGATCGAGCTGAAATCGCTGCTCGACATGATCGCCGGAGAAACCGAGCGCACCAGCCACCTCGTCAACCAGCTCCTCACCCTTGCGCGCGCCGAGCCCGGAGAGGCTTCCGGAGGGAGGCAGCCGGTAAACCTTCATGAGCTGATCGGCCGGGACGTGCGCGCGTGGGTGCAGCGCGCCGTCGACAAGAATATCGATCTCGGTTTCGAGCTCGAGGACGCGTGGGTTCTCGGCGAGCCGCTCCTGTTGCGCGAGCTATTCGCGAATCTCTTGGACAACGCTCTCTTGTACACGCAGGTCGGCGGAAGCGTCACCGTGCGCACCGTAGCGGGCAAGGACGAGGCTATCCTCGAGGTCGAGGATAACGGCCCCGGCATTCCCGAAGAAGAGCGGGAAAAGGTGTTCGAACGTTTCTACCGGATCGCCGCGACGGGCGGAGAAGGCTGCGGGCTCGGATTGTCGATCGTCGCGGAGATCGCCGAGCGCCACTCCGGAAGAGTGGAGCTCGTCACCCCACCGGGCGGTCGCGGCACCCTGATGCGCGCGGTCTTCTCGCGTCTCGCCACGGAAGCGGCGCCATCCGCCGAACGCGCGCGCATAGCGTAGAACGACGATTCATCAGAGAGATTCCCAGGTCACGATCAGACCGGACTCTCCCGGGAGGGCCCGGAACTCGCATGCGTCACCGATCCCCGGAACGGAGACGAGCTGCTCTCCGCAATAGAGCAGCGGCAGGCGGTCGCGGCGCCAGGGCGGAATTCCCCGCTCCTGGAGCAGGTTCTTCAGCGTGCGTCGCGGCCGGCGCTCATCCGTCTTGAGCTTCTCCCCGCCATGCCGCAGGCGCACGGTCACCGGAGCGCCGCGCAGCTTTTCCAGGCTAAGGCCGCGCCCTTCCTCCGGTTTGAATTTCAATATCCCGCCGAGCGCGAGCAGCGGAAGCGCGCTCTCGCCGCTCCATTTCTCGGAGACATCGGTTTTCGCGATCCGCTGCCGCTCGAGGTACAGCCTGCCGCGATAGCGGCGAAACTCCCATCCGGACGCGGCCACCCTCACTGCCGCGTCCTCCCGTGCGTGCAGAAGCTGGCGCAACAAGTCTCCAAGCCGCGCGGCGCTGAACGGCGGAATGTCCCGCATTTCGCATAGGTACCGTAGCAGATTTTTTGCGCGGGCCTCGCCAAGATCTCGGAAGATTATCAGGTCCACAGCGGACGCGTCCTCGGCGCTCTCCAGATCCTCGCGCGCCATTTCGTCGAGGAGCTCGCTGGCCTCCGCCAGATGCGCGGCGGTGCGGGCGATGGTGGAACGCCCCGCTGGGAAATGCGATTCCAGCAATGGCAGGACTTCGCGGCGCAGGAAGTTGCGCCGGCGCGCGACGTCCGCGTTGCTCTCGTCCTCGATCCACGAGAGCGAATTCGCTCGCGCGTACGACTCGATGTCTTCTCGCGCGACATCGAGCATGGGTCTGAGCAGACGGGCGCGCGCGCCAGGAATCGATCTGACAGGAGACATCCCCGAGAGTCCGCGCAGCCCCGCTCCGCGCAGCAGCTGCAGAAGCAGCGTCTCGGCTTGATCGTCCCGATGCTGCGCGAGCGCGACGAAATCCGCATCTACGCGGGCGAAGGCGTCGTAGCGCGCGCGTCTCGCCGCCGCTTCGAGGCCGAACTTCCTGTAGGGCGCGATATCGACGGTTTCGGTCTCGAACGGCACTTGCAGCCTCGCGCAGAGCGATGCGCAGAACTCGGCCCAGCTTCGCGAGTTCGGACTGATGCGGTGATCGACGTGGACGGCGCGCAGGGAGAATTGCAGCGAAGGCGCAAGCCCGAGCAGAACCGTCAGCAGCGAGACGGAATCGACGCCGCCGGAAAGGGCGACCACGAGATGCGCGCCGGGCGTGACAGCGCGCGAAAGGACTTCCGCTACCTTCCCCGGTAGATCACCTGAGCTCGGCTTCCCTGACTTTGCCATAGCCCATGAGACGCTCGAACCGTTCCTCGACGAGTTCCGCGGGGCTCTTCTCCGCGACACCTCGCAAGGCGTCACTGAGGGCCTTCTTCAGGTTCTGCGCCATTACCGCAGGATCGCGATGCGCGCCGCCGAGCGGCTCGGCGACGATGCGGTCGATCAGACCGAGAGTCTTGAGACGGTTCGCCGTGATTCCGAGCGTTTCGGCCGCCTCGGGAGCGTTCTCGGCGCTCCTCCACAGAATGGAGGCGCAACCCTCGGGCGAGATTACCGAGTACGTCGAGTGCTGGAGCATCATGACGACATCCCCGACCGCGATGGCGAGCGCTCCTCCGGAGCCCCCTTCACCGATGATCGTGCAGATGACCGGCGTCTTCAGCTCCGCCATGACGTAGAGGTTGCGGCCGATCGCTTCGGATTGCCCGCGCTCCTCGGCGCCGATGCCCGGATATGCACCGGGAGTATCGACGAACGTCAAGACCGGGAAATGGAATTTCTCGGCGAGGCGCATGAGCCGGATCGCCTTGCGGTAGCCTTCCGGGCGCGGCATTCCGAAATTGCGGAAGATCTTCTCCTTCGTGTCCCGCCCCTTCTGGTGCCCGATCACCATCACCGGCTGTCCGCCGAAGCGCGCGAGCCCTCCCACGACCGAAGGATCGTCGGCGAAGGCGCGATCGCCGTGCAGCTCCTCGAAATCCGTGAACAAGGCCGCGACGTAGTCGAGCGTATAGGGGCGCTGCGGATGCCGTGCGACCTGGGCCACCTGCCAGGGCGTGAGTTTCCCGTAAATTTCCTTTGTGAGCGCCGCGCTCTTCTTCTGCAGTCGCTGGATCTCTTCGGAGATGTCCACGGCCGAATCCTCTTGGACGTAGCGCAATTCCTCGATCTTCGCCTCGAGTTCGGCGATCGGCTGCTCGAAGTCCAGAAATGTAGTTTTCATTGCGGAGACGGCTCGAGGAGAGGGCGCATTGTACCCGAATCGTGAGGCGCGGCCCGCTCAGTATTCGACCGGCACAGGATCGAGGCTTCGCCACAGGTACCACGTCGCGACCGAGCGCCACGGAGCCCACGGGGCGGCGATCCGGCGCATCGTCCTAGGCGAAATGCGTCGGCCCGAAAAATAGTGCAGGGAGATCGCGCGCTGGAGACCGAGGTCGTCGAGAGGAAGAACGTTGGGTCGCAGCAAGTTGAATATCAGGAACATCTCGGCCGTCCAGCGTCCGATTCCGCGGACCCGGACCAGCTCGGCGATCACCGCCTCGTCGTCCATCCCGGTCCATGCGCCGACGCGCAACTCTCCGCCGACGAAATGGCGCGCGAGGTCGCGAAGGTACTCGCTCTTACGGGCGGACAGCCCGCAGGCGAGAAGGCGCTTGTGTCCCGCCTCGAGCACCTCCTCCGGCCGCATTCCAGGAATGAGCACAGCGAGGCGCTCCCAGATCTTTGCGGCAGCCTTCACCGAGATTTGTTGGCCGACGATCGACCTCGCCAGAGTGAAGAACGGTTCTCCCCGATACTGCAGCGCAATCCGCGGATGTGCCCGGATGACGTCGGCGAGGACGGGATCCCGTCTAGCCAGCGCGCGTTTGGCGCGATGCCAGTATTCCGGAGTGGTCACCGCATTTCGCTCGCGGTCATGTTCGCGAAGCAAGCGGCAGATTCAGCAGAAGATTCTGCGGCTTCATCCGTACAACGCCGTTCGAATCCATCGACAACCCGAGGTACACCGGTCTGCCCGCGATGTCCGAGCGCATTGCGGCAGGCTCCGGGAAATCTACACGAAAAAGCGCGAGCAGCCGACGGTGCTGCTCCTGTTCGACCTCCTCTCCTCTCCACAGGGCGTTGAGCAGGATCGTGGACTGAGCGTCGAGGCCGATATGCCAGGCCCAGTGCGGTTCCTCGATCGCGCGCAGCGGCTGGACCTTGACCACGAGATCAACGAAGTGCCGGATCCATTTCTCGATGACCCGGCAAAACGCCGCGTTCGCTGCGCGGCCAAAACTGATACCGATGACGAAATCGTGGCGCTGGTCGCGTACCCAATAGGCCTGCGCGTTTCCGGCGTCGAGCACGTCGAGATTGACGGCGCCGAGCGGCGTCTGCGCCTCGACGATCAGTCGGCCGAGGTCGCCGAACCTGCCGCCTGAAGCGTGCATCTCCACCGTTTCGAGGTCGGCGAGCATCACTGCGCCGGCTTCGACGCTCGCCTTCTGTTCGCGGTAGAACAACTCGGCGGCACGCGCTTCCAGCGCGTCGTCGCAGCCGTCGAGGACGTTGCGCACGATGATCTGTGCCAGTTGATCGATGAAGAGCGGCGGCACCGAAACCCTCTCGCCTGAGAATACTTCCGTGTAGCAGGATTCCAGCGTTTCCGAGCGTTTCAGTCGCTCGAAAAACGCGAGCAGGACGCGATAATTGTCGCGGGCGTCGCCGTCCTCGATCCGCTCGAGCGCGGTCTCTTCCGGGACGTCACGCGGGTTCTGAAGGAGCGCTTCGTGCACCGCGATCTCGTTCGGCCCTGATTCCTCGACTGGGCGGATCTCGGGACGCAGCAGGTAGGCGCGCAGAAAATCGTCGGTCACGACGAGGCGTCCGCCGGCGTCGTGTTCGAGGAGGTGAAAGCCGCAGTTGCGCCAGAAATCCGGCATGGCCGCGCGGTGGGAGCCTGACGCGCGCGGGACTAGCCCGGTGCGCCCGCGAGCTTCAGAACGCGACTGTGCGACGAAACGTGCTGGACCAGGAATTCCATCTGGTCCGCCAAGATCCTGCGGTTGGTCAGGATGAGATATTCGGCCTTATTCGGCACGTAAGGCGCATACAGCAGCTCGAGCCCTGATTCCTCCGGTAGTCGGTTCCGCTTGATGCCATTGCAGGCGCGGCACGCCGTTACGACGTTCATCCAGTTATCGGTGCCGCCGCGGGATACCGGCCGGATATGATCGCGCGTGAGGCGCAGAAAACCGAACTCGCCGCCGCAGTAGGCGCAGATATGCCGGTCCCTGCGGAACAGTTCGCGATTGTTGAGGGGAGGAATCTGGTTGAAGCCCTTCATCGCCATCGCCTTGCCCTTGATCGCGATGATCGAACGAGCGGTGATACTCGATTGTTTGCCGGTCGCGCGCGAGATGCCGCCGTGAAAAACGAACTCTCTGTCGCCAATCGTCCAGGCGACGAGGTTCTTTGCGTAGTAGAAGCATGCCTGCTGCCAGGTCACCCAGCGATGGGGCACACCGTGATTGTCGAGGGTCAGAATCAGCGGAATGTCACCCGCCATATGCAGTTTCTCCGGTTCCTTCAACGCGATGCAACTCTACGGATTGTGCCGGAATTCCCTCCGCGATGCCATCCCCGAGCCCGGGCGGCTATCTTCCGGCGACGCGGCGCGCCTCGCCCCGCCGGTCTACCGCGGTTGATCGACGAAAGTATCCGTGTACAGCTTGTCCCATTTGGCGTGCTCGTCGAGCACGATTCTCGGATCGACGAGCTTTACGCGCATCTTGCTGAACGGCGTATCGATCTTGCTGCTGGTCGGGATGAAATCGCGCTTCGCCAGGAGTGGTTGCGCATCGCTCAGCATGAAATCGAAGAACAGTACGCCGGCGTTTGGATGGGGCGCGTGGCGCGCCAGTCCTACCCCCTGAAAGCGCGCGATCACCGGCGGTATGGCGAGCCAGTCGATCGGCGCCCCGCGGTCCTTGAGCTGCTGCACCTTGTACTCGTAGACCGTCAGCGCGAGCGGCACGTCTCCCGATATGACGAGGTTGGTCAGAAGCGTGTGACCCTTGCGGACGGACATTCCGTTCGCCGAGACGATATCCTTGAAGAGTTTCAGCCCTTTCGACTCGCCGAGCTCGTCGGCGGTCGCGGCGAACCAGTCGAGGTCCTTGGCCTCGATCCCGAGCTTCCCTTTCCATTTCGGATTCAGCAGATCGGCGTACGTCCGGGGAAGATCCTCCTTCTTCAACAGCCGGGTGTTGTAGGCCGCAACGAAGATGTTGAGCCGGGTGCCGATCCATTCTCGGTGCGGCCGGATCGCCCCCGGGACGAGATCCGACAGATAGGGCGACTTCACCTCCTGGAGCAGCTTCTCCCGGTGAAGCGATTCCATTTCCGGCGCGTTGGTCTCGACCACGTCGACATCGAACCGACCCCCTCGTGCCTCCGCGACCGCGCGCTGCAGCACGTTCTCGGAGCTCGATCGCCAAACGCGAACCTTGACGCCGTACTTCTTCTCGAACGCAGCAGTGACAACAGCCATGTCGTCCACTGGCGCCGAGTTGTAGACGGTCAGGAAGCCTTCGGACTTCGCTGCCTCGACCAGGCGCTGCTGGCGATCCGCGCCCTGGTACGTCGCGGCGTTTTCGACGCCGGAGTCCGTCTGCGCGACCACGGGCGCCGCAGACAAGAAACCAAGCGCAGCGAGCGCGCCACCAAGCGCCAAGATCCGCGTCCGTCGGATCGGAAAGGGAATCGTATTCGTCACGTATTCCTCCATATAGCGTCACGCGGCCTTGGGTGGAAGCTCCGTCAGTTCCGCCTGGTAGGCCTGCTCCATGCGGGGCATCATGCCGTTTCTCGCCAGAGCCTCGGCGAACATCTTCCTGATCGCAGGATCTTCGTCCGCGTAGTCGATCTGATCGCCGCCCACGCGGCGGCTGATCCAGGCCTTGGGCACGCCCTGAGCGTTGCGGATCGCGACCGATTCGTATTTGAACGCAAGGTAGCGCGCCGGCGTCGTACCGGTATTGAAATGCTGATGGAACCAGCGATTCGGCGGGACAATCATCGATCCGACCTGCCAGTCGTAGCGGCGCGGTTCTTCACCTTCCGGCCACATCATGGAATAGCCCTCGCCGCCGAGAATGATCACGTGCGCCCCCGGCCCGTGCGCGTGGGCCTTCTTGTAGGTCCCCACGGGGAACTGCGATATGTGACTGTTCATCGAGCCCCGCGCCATGTTGAACCGTATGTGGCCTCCGCCCGCACCGCGCTCCCTGGCGCTGACGAGCGGCAGATTGACGGCGTCGGCGACGAAATTCGTCTCCAGCAGCAGCCCTTTCTGCTCGCCCTTGCTGCTGAAGTAGTCGGGCTCGCCGGCGAAGCGGCCCTTGAAGTCGTGGCGCGTATTGAAGACGAACTCCGGGTCCTCGTAGAGGTTGATCACCACCGGGCCGTTGGTCACCGCGACGAATCGCGCCGGCGCGGTACCCGATCCGTTGAAATGCTGGTGCCACGCGTTGAGCGGGATGGCGAACAGGGAGCCCGCTTTCCATTCGAACGTGATGCGCTGGCCGGCATCGTTCCAGACCGCGGTCGATCCCCGCCCGCCCAGTACGAAGATCATCTCCTCGAACAGCTGTCGCTGCGGAGTCAGCTTCGCGCCGGCCGGAATCTCGCAGACGTAACAGTCATTCGATGTCCGCGACGCCTCGTGATTGATGTAGACGCCAGCGCCGCCGCGCCTCGCCCACGGCTTCAGCGGAACGGTATGCAGGTTGGGAACGTAATGCGCCCCGATGATGTCGAGGCCTTCCCCGTGTACCCAGCGGGTGTAGGGCGTTTCCCTCTCGGTCGCGAATTTCTTCGCGAATTCCTCCGAAACGACTGCGTTTCGCGCCACGAATCGCTCTCCTGCGTCCCTCAATGAGAACTCGGCCGGCGGTTCATGCTTGGCCTGCCGTCACCTCTTTCCTTCCGGTCTGTGCAGGCATGAGAAAGATGAACATGTTGGCCATTACGATGGTCGCCGCAAGGAAGTAAAAAGTCGCCATCA
>Ga0187773_10000316_pt1 | contig 19477 bp, 19 predicted proteins | sample 0216_BV02_MP05_1_FD_133133 | JGI IMG/M metagenome (GOLD analysis project Ga0187773, IMG submission 133133) | Tropical peat soil microbial communities from peatlands in Department of Meta, Colombia - 0216_BV02_MP05_10_MG | ecosystem: Environmental > Terrestrial > Soil > Wetlands > Peat | place...
GATCCTCATGAAGTCATCATCCCCCAGCGCACCACCGTGTACCGCTCGAGCCGCTGGAACACGAGCTTCTCCAAGGCGAGCCCCATGATGCCGATCACCGCGATGCCGGCGAGCATCACGTCGGTCTCGAGGAACTCGCGCGCCCCGAAGATCAGCCACCCCAAGCCCCATTGCACCGAAGTCAGCATCTCGACCGCGACGAGGATCCGCCACGCCTGCGCGAGCCCGAGTCTCAGGCCGGTGAGCACGTACGGCAACGACCCGGGCAGGATCACCTTGCGGAAGAGGCGCGGATCGTCGGCGCCCATCGCTTGCGCCGAGCGCACCCAGATTTCCTTAACCGCCTTCACTCCCGTCCAGCTGTTGATGATGATGGGAAAGCTCGACGCGACCGCGACCAGAACGATGCACGGCAGATCGCCCAGGCCGAACCACAGCATCACGAGCGGCGCGTAGGCGAGGCCGGGGATGGGCGCGCCGACGGAGACGAGCGGAAGGAAGATGTCCTCGGCGCGGCGCGAGCGCCCCATCGCGATGCCGATAGCGACGCCGGCGATCGCAGCGAGCGCGAAACCGGCCAGCAGCCGCGCGATGGTTTCGAGCGAGTGATGCAGGAGGATGCCGGATGCCGCGAGGTGCGCAAAGGTCGCAGCGACATCCTCGATCGTCGGGAACAGCCGCTCGGGGAAGATTCCCAGCCGCGCGACCAGCTCCCAGAGTGCGCCCACGACGACGAAGGGGAAAAGATTTTCCGTCGTCGTTCGCCACCATGCGCGGCGCGCCGCCAGCCCGCCGGGAGCGGCGCGGAGGTGGACCGATGCGGCGTGATCGGGCATTGATGGGTTCGAGCGATCGGGATATGCAAGATTGCCTGAACCCTGCGGCGGCTGTAAAGCCGCTGTTGTATGATTCGGGTTCGTCTCCGGCCCGGAATCGGCGGCCGAAAGAAGAAATCAGCGGAGAGAATTTCATGCAGATCGGCGTTGCCGCCGAAACCCGACCGGGCGAGACGCGCGTCGCCGCGACTCCCGAAACGGTCAAGAAGCTCGGGGCGAGCGGACGTCATACGATGCTGGTCCAGTCCGGCGCGGGTATCAGCGCGAGCTTTCCCGATTCCGAGTACCAGGCTGCGGGAGCGAAGATCGTCGGCAGCGCACCCGAGGTTCTTGGCGCGAGCGACATCGTGCTGAAGGTGCGCGGGCCGCAGGAAACGGAGCTCGCCGCCTTCAAGCGCGGCGCGATTCTCGTGGGACTGCTCAATCCCTACGATAAGGCCGCGGTGGAATCGTACGCGCGTGCCGGGCTCACGTGCTTCGCCATGGAATGGCTTCCGCGCACCACGCTCGCGCAGTCGATGGACGTGCTTTCGTCGCAGGCGAACATCGGCGGCTACAAGGCGGTAATCGTGGCGGCCAACGAGTACGGCCGCTTCATGCCGATGCTCATGACCGCGGCCGGAACCGTGAAGGCCGCACGGGTGCTCGTTCTCGGTGCGGGCGTCGCAGGGCTGCAGGCGATCGCGACCGCGAAACGCCTCGGCGCGGTGATCGAGGCGTCCGACGTGCGCCCTGCGGTGAAGGAGCAGATCGAGTCGCTCGGCGCGAAGTTCCTCGACGTGCCGTATCTCACCGACGAGGAACGCGAGATTGCGCAGGGGGTCGGCGGCTACGCGCGGCCGATGCCCGCCGACTGGATGCGAAGGCAGGCCGAGCTGGTGCACGAACGCGCGAAAGCTGCGGACATCGTCATCACGACCGCGCTCATTCCGGGACGCCGCGCGCCCGTGCTCCTCAAGGAAGAGACGGTCAGGGCGATGAAGCCGGGATCGGTGATCGTCGACATGGCGATCGAGCAGGGCGGCAATTGCCCGCTCACGGAGAAGGACAAGATCGTCGTCAAGCACGGGGTGAAGCTCGTCGGCATCTCGAACCTGCCCGCGCTCGTTCCCGCGGACGCGAGCGCGCTCTATGCGAGGAACCTCCTCAACTTCCTCAACCTGCTCGTCGATCCCAAGTCGGGCGAATTGAAGTTGAACCGCGAAGACGAGATCATTGCCGGTTCGCTCGTGTGCATCGGCGGCGAAGTCGTGAAGAAAGGCTGATGCCATGACCGGAACGCTCGATCCGACCATCGTCAACCTCGTCGTGTTCGTGCTGGCGGTGTTCGTCGGCTACCACGTGATCTGGAACGTGACTCCGGCGCTGCACACGCCGCTCATGAGCGTGACCAACGCGATCTCCTCCGTGATCATCGTCGGCGCCATCCTCGCCGCCGGGCCGTCCGAAGTGGACTTCGGCTCGGTGCTCGGCGCGGTCGCAGTGGGCCTCGCCTCCGTCAACGTCGCAGGCGGTTTCCTCGTGACCCAGCGCATGCTCGAGATGTTCAAGAAGAAGGCGCCGAAGGCCAAGGCGGAGACGGAGAAAAAATGAGCGCCAACCTCGTCGCGCTCTGGTACCTGGTCGCGTCGGTCTGCTTCATCCTGGCGCTGAAAGGGCTGTCGTCGCCGGAGTCGGCGCGCCGGGGCAACGCCTTCGGCATCGCCGGCATGGCGATCGCCGTGGTGACGACCGTCGCGATCGTCGCGAAGGGCAGGATTGACCTGATCCTCCTCGCGATGGTGATCGGCGGCACGATCGGCGCGATCGTCGCGCGGCGCGTGCAGATGACGCAGATGCCCGAGCTGGTCGCGGCGATGCACTCGATGGTCGGCATGGCGGCGGTATTGATCGCGGTCGCGGTGGTGAACAACCCGGCCGCGTTCGGCGAGCACGTTCCCCTGCCGCGCGGCAACCGGCTCGAGCTCTTCATCGGCACCTTCGTCGGCGCGATCACCTTCTCGGGGAGCGTGATCGCCTTCGGCAAGCTTGCGGGCCTGGGAAAGAAGTTCCGGCTGTTTTCGAGCGCGCCGGTGGTGTTCCGCGGCCAGCACCCGCTCAACCTCGCGCTCGCTCTGGTGATGATCGGCTTCGGCGTCGCGTTCTTCCTCGCCGACGGCAAGGCCTGGACGCCGTTCCTCGTCATGCTCGCCATCGCGTTCGCGCTCGGCGTGCTCATCATCATCCCCATCGGCGGCGCCGACATGCCGGTGGTGATTTCGATGCTCAACAGCTACTCGGGCTGGGCCGCGGCGGGCATCGGGTTCTCGCTCAACAACTCCATGCTCATCATCGCCGGGTCGCTCGTCGGCTCCTCGGGCGCGATCCTCTCCTACATCATGTGCAAGGCGATGAACCGCTCGTTCATCTCGGTGATCATGGGCGGATTCGGCGCGGCCGAGGGCGCGGCCGCGGCGGGCGCCGAGCAGAAGACGGTGCGCTCGGGCTCCGCGGACGACGCCGCGTTCCTGATGTCGAACGCGGAGTCCGTGATCATCGTGCCTGGCTACGGGCTCGCGGTCGCGCGCGCCCAGCACGCGGTCAAGGAGATGGCGAACAAGCTGATCGAGAAAGGTGTGAGCGTGCGCTACGCGATCCACCCGGTGGCGGGCCGCATGCCCGGCCACATGAACGTGCTCCTAGCCGAGGCCGAAGTGCCCTACGACCAGGTGTTCGAGATGGAGGACATCAACAGCGAGTTCGGCACGACCGACGTGGTGCTCGTGCTCGGAGCGAACGACGTGGTGAATCCTCTTGCCCACGAGAAGGGCAGTCCCATCTACGGCATGCCGATCCTGGAAGCGCACAAGGCGCGCACGGTGCTCGTCAACAAGCGCAGCATGGCCGCGGGCTACGCCGGGCTCGACAACCCCCTCTTCTACATGGACAAGACGATGATGGTGTTCGGCGACGCGAAGAAGGTGGTCGAAGACATCGTCAAGGCGCTCGAGTGACCGGCGTGCTGCACGGCCCGGTGGCGCTGGGTGCCCGCTCCGGGCTCAACGTCCGCGCTCTTCCAGCAGATCCAGCCTGCTAGCCAGCCAGCGTGTGGTCGGCGCCTGGATCAGGATGGTCGTCAGGATCGCGATGAACGTGACCGACGCGATCACGTCGGCGCCGGGCGCGTTCATCCCGATCAGAAGGCCGGCGAGCGCTGCCGGAATCACGCCGGTCTCGCGTGTCCAGGACATGAACACCATTTCGCCGAGCGACCATTTCGCGCGACGGTCGGGGAGAGCGCACAGAAACACGGCGACCGGTCTCGCCACGAGCATGAACACGAGCACCACCGCGATGCCGCCCGCAAGGTAGCGGTGCATCAGCGCGAAATCGACCTGCGCTCCGAGCAGGATGAAGATGAACATGCGCATCAGCAGTGCCGTCGTCGCGACGAACTCTTCGAGCCTCTTCTCCTCGGCCGCGCTCATTCTGAGGCCGAACACGTCCTTGTTGCCGATCACGATGCCGAAGACGAACACCGCCATGAAACCGCTTGCCTGGAGATCGTCCGCGACGAGGTACGATCCGATCACCGCCATCAGGCTCACGACCGGGGCATATTCCGCCAGGAACGCCAGACGCTCGTGCGCGATGAAGAGCGCGGCGAGGTAGCCGAGCACCGCCCCCGCGACGATCCCGATTCCCGCCTGTTGCACGAGGCCGACCAGCGATGCGGAGATCGAAACGTCCCCGCTTCCCATGGCGACCCCGAGGACCGCGAAGGTCATGATCGCGCCGGTCGCGTCGTTGAACGCCGATTCGCTCATCACCGTTTGCGCGACACGCTCCCGTATCCGGATCTGCCGGAAGATCGGCACCAGAGTCGCCGGGTCGGTCGAGGCGATCGCGGCGCCGAGCAGAAGCGCGGTCACCGCCGGGACGCCGAGGACCAGATGCGCGGCGCCCGCCGTGATGGCCGCGGTCACGAGCACGCCCAACGTCGCGAGCACAGTGATCGTGATCCACACTTCCTTGAGCACCGACAACCGCAATGAGGCACCGCCGTCGAACAGGATGTACGAGGCGCCGAAGATAAGGAGCAATTGATTCGCGACCGACCCCGGGTGAATGTCGACGATCCCGAATACTCCGGGGCCGAGCAGGATGCCGACGACGAGGAACACGGCCACGTCGGGAACCCGGATCTTGCGTGCGACAAAGCTCGACGCGATCCCGAAGAGGAGTATCGAGCCAATGGTATGCAACAGGTGCTTCGCGGTTTCAATGGACGCAGGCGGGTGCAAGGGTCCTCCCTTGGGCGCGATCGTAGCGCATACGCATAGACTGATTCTAACGGCTGCCGTGTGTTCGCGGCCTCTGACGATCCGCTTACGACCGCCGTTGGCGCCGGAGCGGGGCTTCGTTGTCATTGTGCACCACCGGAACCTCGGCTTGATTTTGGACCGCCATAGGAATACGATTCGCGGGCTTTGGCGTGCCACGAAATCCGGCGTGCCGGTAGATGAACGAGACGGCGCCGCGACGCGTTTGCCCCGCGAAGCACTGGGGAACAAGAAAAACAACGCCGAGACATCTCTTAACCGCCTTTCCTAGGAGGATCTAATGAGCAAGGAACGAATCAAACAACCAGAAGCAGCCTCGCGGCGCAAATTCCTCGCGGGCGCGGTGGCCGCGACAACCGGCGCCGCAACACTCGGCTTTCCGATGATCGCCAAGGGACAAACGGGTCCCATCACCTTCCGCTTTCAGAGTACCTGGCCGACGAAGGACATCTTCCACGAGTACGCGCTCGATTACGCCAAGAAGGTGAACGACATGACCGGCGGCGAGCTGAAGATCGAGGTGCTGCCGGCGGGTGCAGTGGTCAAGGCGTTCGATCTGCTGGATGCGGTGACCAAGGGCACCCTGGATGGCGGCCACGGCGTGCTCGTCTACTGGTACGGCAAGCAGCCGGCGCTCGCGTTGTGGGGCTCGGGACCGGCCTACGGCATGGATTCCAATATGCTGCTGTCCTGGCACTACTACGGGGGCGGCAAGGAAATCCTCGCCGACATCTACCACAGCATCGGCATGAACGTGGTCTCGTTCCCCTACGGGCCGATGGCGACCGAGCCTCTCGGCTGGTACAAGAAACCGGTCACCAAGGTCTCTGACTTCAAAGGCTTGAAGTTCCGCACGGTCGGCCTCGGCATCGAACTGTTCTCCGGCATGGGCGCTGCGGTGAACGCGCTGGCCGGCCCGGACATCGTCCCGGCAATGGACCGCGGTCTGATCGACGCGGCGGAGTTCAATAACCCGTCCTCCGACAAGGCGCTCGGCTTCCCGGACGTGTCCAAGGTCTACATGATGCAGAGCTTCCACCAGTCGGCCGAGACGCTCGAAATCCTGTTTAACAAGACCAAGTACGACGCGCTCCCCGACAAGCTCAAGGCGATCATCTGGCACGCGGTGGAGGGGGCATCGGCCGACATGTCCTGGAAGGCGATCGACCGCTACTCGCAGGACTACATCGAGATCCAGGTGAAGGACAAGGTCCGGGTCTACAAGACGCCCAACCCGGTATTGCAGGACCAGCTGAAGATATGGGATCAGGTCATCGCGAAGAAATCCGCGGACAATCCCTGGTTCAAGAAGGTGCTCGACTCGCAGAAGGCGTTTGCGCAGCGGGCGGCGAAATGGCAGAACGACCAGCAGGTCGATTTCAAGATGGCGTTCAACCATTACTTCGGCAGGAAAGCCTAGAGACGCATCAAACCCGCCATCCCGCGGCTCGCCGCGGGATGGCTTTTTTTGGCTGTTCGTCGAGAGCCCGCGAACGGGCGATATCCGGAGAGAAAGCAGATGGGGGTTCAGCGGTTTCTGTTGTTGATCGATCATATAAGCACCTGGGCGGGCAAGCTGTTCTCTTGGCTGATCCTGGTGCTGACGGCCGCGGTGTGCATCGAGGTGGTGAAGCGCTATCTGCTCAACGCGCCGACGTCGTGGAGTTTCGACGCCGATTACATGCTTTACGGCGTGCTGTTCATGATGTGCGGAGCCTACACGCTCGCGCAGGACGGCCACGTGAGAGGTGATTTTCTCTACAGCTCGATGAAGCCGCGCCTGCAAGCGTCGCTCGACCTCGCGCTCTACCTGATCTTTTTCCTCCCCGGAATCGCGGCGCTCGCCTACGCCGGCTGGGACTTCGCGCACGCTTCCTGGATCATCCGCGAGCACGTCAACGATACGGCTGAGGGACCCCCGGTATATCACTTCAAGGCCATCATCCCCATCGCCGGTGCGCTGGTGCTGCTGCAGGGGCTCGCGGAGATCACCCGGTGCGTCATCTGCCTCAAGACCGGGAAATGGCCGGATCGTCTCAAGGACGCCGAGGAAATCGACGTCGTCGAAGAACAGCTCGCCCATAGCGAGCACGTCGACGAGGAGTCGCGCAAGCGCGCGATCGCGAGCGTGCACGAGATCGACGAAGCGGCGAAGCAGCGCTCGACCGTCCTGGGCGCCGAGAGGACCGAGCTATGAGCGATCCGGCACTCGGGCTGACCATGCTCGCGCTCATCGTGGTCGTGATCATGATGGGCTTCCCGACGGCGTTCACGCTGATGGGCCTGGGGATGTTCTTCGGCTTCTTCGCGCTGCACGACCCGTCGAAGCCGTGGACGCAGAACCACATCTTCGACCTCGTGGTCCAGCGCACGTACGGCGCGATGACCAACGACACGCTGATCTCGATCCCGCTGTTCGTGCTGATGGGTTACGTCATGGAGCGGGGCGCGCTGGTGGACAAGATGTTCTACAGCGTGCAGCTCGCGTTCCGGCGGGTGCCCGCTTCCCTCGCGGTCGCGACGCTGATCATCTGCACCTTCTGGGGAATCGCGAGCGGCCTGGTCGGCGCGGTGGTGGTGCTGATGGGCGTGATCGCCTTCAATCCGATGCTGCGCGCGGGCTACGATGTGCGCCTGGCTTCGGGGGTGATCACGGCCGGGGGCACGCTCGGCATCCTGATCCCGCCGTCGGTGATGATCATCGTCTACGCGGCCGTCGCGGGCCAGTCGGTGGTGAAGCTCTATGCTTCGGCGATGTTCCCGGGCTTCTTCCTGTCGTTCCTCTATCTCGTCTACATCGTCGGCTGGGCGCTGATCAACCCCAAGATTGCGCCCAAGCTGCCCGAGAGCGAGACCAAAGTGCCGGTGCCGGAATGGGTTCGCAAATTCCAGCAGGCCTATTCGCGGAACATGCTGGTCGGCCTGCTCAAGGCGCTGTTCTCCCCGGCGAAGGCGCTTGCGATCGAAGTCGGCAGCGCGCGCATGAGCTACGGCATGCTGTTGAAGAACTTCACCGCCGCGCTGGTGCCGCTCGCGATGACGGCGGTGACCCTCTGGGGCGTGTGGTGGTACGTGGTCATACACCCGCAGACGGAGGCGCGCGAGGAGACCGCGATGACGGCGGCAGTGCAGAAGTCCGAAACAGCCGTGAAGCCGGCCGCGCCGCAAGCCAGGTCCGACAAGCCACAAGAGCTCGGTGTCGAGGAATCCGGTTCGGTGGACACCGAAGCGGGTCCGGCGGGGATCGAGCAGCTCGGCACGCCCGAGCTGCTGCAGGAAGGCCCTGCCGCGCCTGCGGAAGCCGGCCCACCCGCGCAATTCTTCACGTGGTTCTGGATCACCGTCGCAGCCTGCGCCCTGCTTCTTGCGTACTACTACTTGAAGCTGGAAGAGGACCAGTTCGAGATCCTGAAGCTGCTGTCGTCGTCCACGCTGCCCCTCGGGATCCTCACGATCGTGGTGCTCGCGGTGATCCTGTTCGGCATCACCACGGCGACCGAGTCGGCGGCGGTCGGCGCCGCCGGCGCGTTCCTGATGGCGGTTCAGGCGAAGACGCTCACCTGGCAGAAGACAAAAGAGGCGGTGTTCCTGACCGCGAAGACGACCGCCATGGTGTGCTGGCTCTTTGTCGGCTCGGCGCTGTTTTCGGCGGTGTTCGCGCTGCTGGGCGGGCAGCAGCTGGTCGAGACGTGGGTCTTGTCGCTGCACATGTCGCCGGTGCAGTTCATGATCCTGTCGCAGGCGATCATCTTCGTCCTGGGATGGCCGCTCGAGTGGACCGAGATCATCGTCATCTTCGTGCCGATCTTCCTGCCGCTGCTCAAGCACTTCAACATCGATCCGATCCTCTGGGGGACGTTGGTGTTCGTTAACCTGCAGGCGGCGTTCCTGTCGCCGCCGGTCGCGATGTCGGCGTTCTACCTGAAGGGGGTGTCGCCGCCGCATGTCACGCTCAACCAGATCTTCGCGGGGATGATGCCGTACATGCTGGTCGTGATCGTGTGCATGATCATCATGTATCTGTGGCCGGGCATGACGCTGTGGCTGCCGAACTATCTGTACGGCGGCGGCTAACGTCGCACATCCATTGAAGGGGCGGCGCGGCCGCCCCTTGTTTTTTGCGGAGAGCAGGTGAAACCGAAAATTCTGGTCACTCGAGCGACGTTCGACGAGCTCGTCGAAAAGCTTCGGGAACGCTTCGACGTCGAGGACAATCAGAAGGACGACACGCCCTGGAGCGCCGACGAATTGCGCCGGCGGATCGCCGACAAGGACGGCGTGCTCGCCACGGGAAGCGACCGGATCGACGTCGCGGTGCTCGACGCGGCGCCGCGGCTGAAGGCCGTGTGCAACATCGCAGTCGGCTACAACAATATCGACCTCGCCGCGTGCACCGAGCGCGGCGTGCTCGCGACCAATACGCCCCGCGTGCTCGACGACACGACCGCCGACCTCACCTGGGCGCTCCTCATGGCGGCGGCGCGGCGGCTGACCGAGTCCGAGCGCTGGTTGCGCGGCGGCAACTGGATCCAGGGGTGGAAATACGACCGACTCCTGGGACAGGACGTGCACCATGCCACCCTCGGCATCGTCGGCATGGGTCGCATCGGCCAGGCGATTGCGCGCCGCGCCAAAGGATTTTCGATGCGCGTGCTGTATCACAATCGCCACCGCGCGCCGCGATCGGCGGAAAAGGCCCTGGGGGCGCGCTATGTCACGCTCGAGCGTCTGCTGAAGGAATCGGATTTCGTGAGCCTCAACATGCCGTACTCGCCCGAGAGCCATCATCTCATCGGGGCGAAAGAGCTCGCGTTCATGAAACCGACCGCGGTGATCGTCAACACCGCGCGTGGCGGCATCATCGATGACGCCGCGCTGGTCGCAGCTTTGACGGAACGGCGAATCGCCGCTGCGGGGATCGACGTGTTCGAAAGCGAGCCGAAACTCAATCCTGGATTTCTCGAGCTCGACAACGTCGCGCTCGCTCCGCACATCGGCAGTGCGACGCGCGCCACGCGCACTGCGATGGCAACGCTCGCGATCAAAAACCTGACAATTGCGCTGTCGGGAAAGCGGCCGCCCAACCTGCTGAATCCGGAAGCCTGGCCCAAACGTCGGCGCTAAGGCGATGCCGCTTCGCAAGGCCGGCGCGGAAGCCGGCGCCACCTCAAGTCTTCCCGAGACCGTGCGCGCCTTGCGCGAGGGCGCCGCGAGCGCACGCGGCTACTGCGAGTGGTGCCTGGCGCGCATCCATGCGACCGAGCCGAGCATAAAGGCCTGGGCCGCGCTCGACGAGCATCGCGCGCTCGCGCTCGCCGACCTGTGCGACGCGGCCCACAGCGGGGCGCGCGATCCGGAAAGGGAGCTCGGCCCGCTCCACGGAATTCCAGTCGGAGTGAAGGACATCTTCGACACCGACGACCTTCCGACGGAGATGGGATCGCCCGCGTTCGTCGGCAACCAGCCGCGGAAGAACGCCGCGCTCGTCGCGAGGATCATCGCGGCCGGCGGCTACGTCCTGGGAAAGACCGCGACCACGGAATTCGCCTTCATGCACCCGGCCGAAACGCGCAATCCCTGGAACGCCGCGCACACGCCCGGCGGTTCCTCCGCGGGTTCGGCCGCGGCCGTGGCCGCCGGCCACGTGCCGGCGGCGATCGGCACGCAGACCAACGGTTCGGTCATCCGGCCGGCCGCGTTTTGCGGCGTGGTCGGCTTCAAGCCGAGCTTCGATGCGCTTCCCATCGCGGGCGCGCTGCCGTTCTCGCCGACCCTCGATCAGGCCGGCGTGTTCGCGCGCACCGTCGCCGACGCCGCCTGGTTCGCCGCGTCCCTCGCCGGCGCGGGTGCGATCGCGGCGAAGGTCGAGCCGTCTTCGTCCGCGCCCAGAATCGCGGTGCTCGAGCATTTTCCCTGGGACCGTCCCGACGCCGACGCAGCGGAGCACTTCAACGCGGTGATGAAGCGACTCGCCGACGCCGGCGCGACGCTCGAGAAGACCGCGCTGCCCGAAGCCTTCGACGAAGCGCACCTGATCCATCGCGCCATCATGCTCTATGAAGGCGCGCGCGAGCATGCGCCGCGACAGGCCGAGCACCGGCGCGTGATGAGCGCCGCGCTGAACGCGGCGATCGACGAGGGTCTTGCGCTGCCGCACGAGCGCTACCGGACGGCGCTTGCGCGCCGCGCCGCTCTGATCGAACTCGCGACGGATCTGTTCGCCGATTTCGACGCGATCGCCTCGCTTCCGGCGCCCGGCACCGCGCCCGCACGCCTCGACATCACCGGCGATCCGGGCTTCTGCACGCTGTGGTCCCTGCTCGGAATCCCGGCGCTCACGCTGCCGACGGGCCTCTCCGGAGCGGGTTTGCCCCACGGGCTGCAGCTTGCGGGTCGCGCGCTCGCGGACAACCGGCTGATCCGCGTGGCAGGCTGGTGCGAGACCGTGCTCGGCTTCGACCGTTCCCCGGATTGAATCGGAGACGCGCGCACCCGCAGCCGCGTCTCTGGCGGGTGCAGGTCAATTCGGCTACGCTACGCGGCTGCGGAGTCGCGCGTCGTGAAGAAAACCACGTTTCCAACGCCGCAGGATGCGGAGGCGGCCTTCTATGAAGCGCTCGAGCGCAGCGACCTCGAGGCGATGATGGAAGTCTGGGCCGAAGACGAAGAGATCGTCTGCGTTCATCCCGGCGGCGCCCGGCTCGCCGGTTACGAGCAGATCCGAGAGAGCTGGGCGCAGATCCTCAATTCCGGTCAGCAGCTGAAGGTGCATCTGTCCGATCAGGTTGGGCTCTCGGGGATGATGCTCGCGATCCACAGCCTGTACGAGAACATCCTCGTCCAGGGAGAGTCCCGACCCCGGGCCCCCGTGGCCGTGACCAATATCTATATTCGCACCGGCAACGGCTGGCGGATGATTCTTCACCACGGATCGCCTGCTCCCCAGACTCCGCGCGCGTCGGGCGATTCCCCCAAGATCCTGCATTGAACGACTTCGCGAGCTCCGCGTACCGATCGCCGTGGTGGCTGCCGGGCGGAGACCTGCAGACGCTGTACGCTCCGCTCATCGGACGCGCCCGTGTCGGGTGGACGAGACGGCGGTGGGATACTCCCGATGGAGACTTCATTGACGTCGACGACCTTCCGGGCAGGTCCGACGCGCCTGTCGTGGTCCTGTTCCACGGACTCGAGGGCGGCTCGCGCAGCCACTATGCCGGAGCGCTCGCCCGCGAGCTCGCGGCGATCGGGTGGCGCTGCGCGGTGCCGCATTTCCGAGGATGCTCGGGCGAGCTGAATCGGCTGCCCCGCGCATATCATTCGGGAGACGCAGAAGAGATCTCCTGGATCCTGCGGCGGTTCCGGAGCGAGGCTCGTAACGCGTCGCTCTACGCCGCGGGCGTCTCGCTCGGCGGAAATGCGCTCCTCAAGTGGCTCGGGGAAGATCGGGGAGCAAAGGAGATCATCGATTCGGCCGCGGCGGTGTCGGCACCGGTGGATCTCATGGCAGCCGGAGAAGCGCTCGGGCGCGGTTTCAATCTTCTGTATGCGCAGGCGTTTCTGCGCACGATGAAACAAAAGAGCGAAAAGAAGCTGCAACGCTTTCCGGGACTGTTCGACGGGGAAGCGATGCGGCGCTCGCGGACGCTGCGCGAGTTCGACGATGTCGTGACCGCTCCGCTTCACGGCTTTCGAGACACCGACGACTACTGGACGCGCGCCAGCAGCAAGCCGGTGCTGCGCCGAATCGAAGTGCGGACTCTGCTCATCAACGCCCGCAACGATCCGTTTCTTCCAGAGGCGGCGCTGCCGGGGAAAGACGAGGTTTCCACGCAAGTGTGGTGCGAATTTCCGGCGGAAGGCGGTCACGCGGGGTTCGTCAGCGGACCTTTCCCAGGGCGGTTGCGCTGGCTCCCGCGGCGGCTGATCCGGTTTTTCCGGGAAGCGAGCGGGCTCGAGGAAACGGCGTCGCGGGAAGCGGCGAATGAGATAATGGCGGATCGAAGCGCGACCCGCCGATGAATCTTCCCCCGCCCGAGATCTTCAAGGCTTACGACATCCGCGGCATCGTCGGCAGGACGTTGACGACCGACGGCGCGAGACTCATTGGCCAGGCCCTCGGAAGCGAACTACTCGCGCGTGGTCGCGCGCAGGCCGAGATCGGCCCGCAACACGGCACGCGACCGGAGATCGCAGTAGGCCGCGACGGCAGGCTGTCAGGCCCGGAACTCGCGGGCGCGCTGATCGATGGCGTGTGCGCGAGCGGCGTCGATGTCGCGGAAATCGGCGTGGCGGCTACCCCGATCGCTTATTTCGCCGCGCACGAGCTTGGTTGCGGCAGTGCCGTATCGGTAACGGGCAGCCACAACCCTCCCGAGTACAACGGCCTGAAGATGGTGCTCGCGGGAACGACGCTTGCCGGAGAGGACATCCAGCGGCTGCGCCGGCGCATCGAGTCAGGCGACCTCGCGCGAGGAGCCGGCCGGCGTCGCCGCGCCGAGGTGCGAGAGGCGTACCTGCGCCGCATCGCTTCGGACGTGAAGCTGGCGCGCCCGATGAAGATCGCCGTCGATTGCGGGAACGGCGTCGCGGGCGCCACTGCGGGCGAGCTGTACCGTCGCCTCGGGTGCGAGGTCGTCGAGCTTTACTGCGAGGTCGACGGACGTTTTCCGAACCATCACCCCGATCCTTCGATCCCGGAAAACCTGAAGGACCTGATCGCGGCCGTTCGCGACCAGCGCGCCGAGATCGGCTTCGCCTTCGACGGCGACGGCGACCGTCTCGGCGTGGTCACGGCCGACGGCCGGATCGTTTATCCCGACCGGCAGCTGATGTTGTTCGCCAAGGACGTGCTGTCCCGGCATCCGGGAGCGGAGATCATTTACGACGTCAAGAGCACGCGCAACCTCGCTCCCTGGATCCGCGCTCACGGGGGCGTACCGAGCCTCTGGAAGACCGGACATTCGCTCATCAAGGCCCGACTGAAGGAGCGCGGCGCGGCGCTTGCGGGCGAGATGAGCGGCCACGTGTTCTTCGTCGAGCGCTGGTACGGCTTCGACGATGCGCAGTACGCCGGGGCGCGGCTGCTCGAGATATTGAGCAAGACGCCGGACGCGACCGCCACGCTCAATTCGCTTCCGGACTCGGTCAGCACTCCGGAGCTGCATCTGAAGCTCGCCGAAGGCGAGCCGCATCGGCTGATCGAGGTCCTGCAGAAAAGCGCGGAATTCCCCGGCGCGACCGACGTGATCCGGCTGGACGGCGTCCGTGTCGAGTACCCCGACGGGTTTGGACTCGCGCGCGCCTCGAACACGACGCCGGTGATCGTCCTGAGATTCGAGGCGAACGATGCGACGGGTCTTACGCGCATCCAGTCGGAGTTCCGGCGAGTGCTGCTCGCCGTCAAGCCCGGCGCGCAGCTTCCCTTTTGACGAATGCCGGAATTTTCGAACACCCTGGGAGGAAGAAGGTGGCCAGAGTCTCGTTGATCGAGGAAGGGAAACACCCGGAGCTCTCGGAGCTGATCGCAACCATCAAAACCGAGCGCGGCGGCAGGCTGCTGAATCTCTATCGCGCGCTGCTGAACAGCCCGCCGATCGCGGAAGGCTGGCTGAAACTCTTCACCGCGATCCGGCAGAAGAGCAAGCTCCCGGGCCGCTACCGCGAGCTTGCGATCCTGCGGGTGGCGGTGATCAACGGCGCCGAATATGAATACGGCGCGCACGTGCCGTTCGCGCTCCAGGAAGGCGTGAGCCGGGAGCAGATCGACGCGCTCCCCGGCTGGCAGGTGTCGAAGCGTTTCGACGATCGCGACCGGGCGATCCTCGCCTACACGGACTGCGTGACGCGCGAGATCCGGGTCCCCGAGGCGGTGTTCGCGGAAGTCCGCCGTCACTTCGACGACCGGGAACTCGTCGAGTTGACTGCGACGGTCGCCGGCTACAATCTGGTGTCGCGCTTCCTCGAGGCGATGTGCGTCGACCCGCAGAAGTGAGGCGCAAATCGCAGGGGTCGGGTTCGAGCCGGCGAAGTCTTATGAAAAATCCGGCCCGATCAGGTCGAGCCGGTCGGTGAAGATCGCATCGACGCCCCAGTCGAACAATCTGTGCGCGATTCGCGGGTCGTTTACGGTCCAGCAGAGGAGCCAGTAGCCCGCGTCCACGATCATCCGCGCCAGCTCACGGCTGAGATACTCGTGGTTGCAGTTGACCGAGACGCAGCCGAGTCGCTCCGCGGCGCCGCGCCACTCCGGCTCGACGTGGTCGGTCAAGTAGCCTCGATTCAACTCGGGCGCGACTTCGCGCGCCGCCTCGAGAGCCAGCGGCTCGAACGACGACAGCAGCGGCGCGGGCGCGGCTCCGCGCCACAGCTCGCGCGCGAGCTTTGCTGCCACGACCCCCGTCTCGCGTTCGTGGCCTTTTGCCGGCTTGATCTCGACGTTGGCCCAGAGCTTCAGCTCCACGCAGAGCCTTGCGGCCTGCTCAAAGGAGGGAATGCGCTCGCCGCTATGCCCCGGTCCGAACCGCACGCCGGCGTCGAGCCGGAGCATCTCGGCGTACGTCTTGCCGGACACCAGCCCGCTGCCGTCGGTGGTTCGGTCGAGCGTCTCGTCGTGCATCAGCACGGCGACGCCGTCGGACGAGAGCATGACATCGAATTCGACCGCGCCGAATCCCATGCTCGCCGCCGTGCGAAGTCCCGCAAGAGTGTTCTCGGGTGCGAGCGCGCCGCCGCCGCGATGCGCGAGCACACGCGGGAAGGTCCAGGAAGGGCGCATGCGGATCCTGAAGAGACGGCGAGACTGTCCGTGCGTCGGAATTATAGGCGCGGAACGGGCCACGGAGGAGGGCAAAAAAAAACGGGGGAAGGGAGGGTTTCCCCCGTAGCCGCCGTTTGCTGGGCCGGCGGACAATCTCGAGCGCCGCGCTGAAACCGCCGGAGCGCAACGCCCTTGCATCCGAACTATGACGCCATCATATCACCGCGATTCTGCGAGGAGCAAGCCGACATTGCAGCGATCCGCGCCGTGTTGCGCACAAATGAGAAAAAATTCTCGAAGTCCGATCGATTCTCGGCATGCGCAACCGGGGGAGGCTCGACATCATCCCTTCGCGGCGCATGGTCATCGGGGGTCGCCTCGGCCGCGCACGCGTGGTATTTTCCCGCTAGCTTGCAATATTGCGACGGTGACTCCCCGCGCGCCACTCTATGGTTGCTTCGTCCTTCCCCCTGCTTCGCGTCCTCGCGGACGCAAAATGGCATTCGGCTGAACAGCTCGAGAGAACGCTGGGGCTTTCGCGTACCGGCCTCCGGAGATGCATCCAGCGGCTCGACGCGCTCGGAGTGCGCGTTTCCGTGGGACGCGGCCGCGGTTATCGCATTGGAAGGAACCTCGACCTGATCGACCGCGACGCTCTCGTCGCCCGGGTGAAGACGACCGCGCCGATGCTCACAGTCGACGTGGTGGACGAGTGTCCGTCGACGAATTCCGCGCTCGCGCAGGCCGCAGTGCACGGAGCGAAGCAGGGCGCGGTGCTTGTCGCGGAGCATCAGAGCGCCGGCCGCGGACGGCGAGGGAATCCGTGGCGTTCCGTAGTCGGAGGCAGTCTAACGTTTTCGCTGCTTTGGCGGTTCCCCCGGGGGCCGGTGGCGCTCGCGGGCCTGAGCCTCGCAATCGCCGTCGGCGTCGCACGGGCCCTCGCGAGAGCGGCATCAGCCGACGTTCAGGTGAAGTGGCCGAACGACATCTATTGCCGCGACCGAAAGCTTGGAGGAATCCTGATAGAAACGTCGGGCAGTGTGCTCGGGCCCAGTGCCGCTGTCGTCGGCGTGGGGCTCAACTACCGACTCGATGCGGCGTTTCGGGCTGGGGTCGATCGCGCGGTCGCCGATCTGGCGGACTGCAGCGCTGCCGTGCCCTCGCGCACCGAACTGCTCGCGACACTTCTCGAATCGCTCGTGTCGACGCTCGATCAGTTCTCGCGCGAGGGTTTCGCCCCGTTTCGCGACGAGTGGATGCGTCGGCACGCGTGGCAGGGACGCCGCGTCGCTTTGTCACTCGCCGATCGCCGCGTGGCGGAGGGCGCCATCGTCGGCGTCGCCGACGATGGCGCCCTGATGCTCGCGTCGTCGCACGGGATCGAACGTTTTCACAGCGGCGAGCTATCGCTCAGACCGTCATGATTCTCGCGATCGATGTCGGGAACACGCGGCTCAAGTGGGGACTGCACGCGGGCGGCGTGTGGCGGGATGGCGGCGCGGTCCTCACCGCTGAAATTTCCCGCGCCGCGCCGCGCTGGAGAAAGCTATCTTTCGAAAGAATAGTCGTCGCCAACGTCGCCGGCGCAAGCGCGCGCAAGAGGTTGGAACGCGCCCTGTCGCGCCTGGCGGTCGCCCCGATATGGGTGGAACCGAAGCGCCGGCAATGCGGAGTCCTCAACGGCTACCGCAATCCGGGGCAGCTCGGAGCGGATCGCTGGGCGGCGCTGATTGGTGCGCGATCGCTCGTGACCGGACCGTGCGTGGTCGTGAATGCGGGGACGGCGACGACGGTGGACATCCTTCGGGGCGACGGGGTCTTCGCCGGAGGCTTGATCCTGCCGGGCCTGGACCTGATGAAGACGTCGCTCGCACGAAGCACCGCCGGTCTGCCGCTGCGCAAAGGGCGGTTCTCGGAGGGACCCCGCGATACGGCGAGCGCGATCGAGACCGGCTGCCTTCTCGCGCAGGCCGGCGCAATCGAGCGCATGGTCGCGTCGCTCGGACCGGACGCCGCGTGCGTCATTTCGGGAGGCTCGGCGCGGTCGATTGCGCGACATCTTCGTGTTCGCGCGCGGGTCGTGGATAATCTCGTACTCGAAGGCCTCGTTCGTATCGCGGCGGAATCGAAAGGCTGAATTCGCAGCAACATGAGAACCGTGTTCTTTCTGCTGGTCCTCGCCAACATCGCTTTCTTCGCTTGGAGCTACCTGGGCGGACGCGGATCGGAGGAAGCGCAGCTGGTCGATCAGCAGCTCAATCCTCAGGCGATCCGGCTTCTCAGTGTCGAGGAACGTGCGGCGCTCGCCGCCGAACGCGCGAAGTCCGCGCCGCCGCCGCGGCCGGCTCCGCCCGCGCCGCAACCCGCACCACAGCCCGCGCAGCAACCGGCGCCGGCGCCGCCGAAAGTGGCAGTCGCGGCATGCATGGAACTGGGAGCGTTCAGTTCGGGCGACGTTCAGCGGGTCGAGCGGGCCCTCGAGCCGCTCTCGCTCGGCGAGAAACTTTCTCAGCGGCGCGCCAACGAGACCGCCAGCCATTGGGTATTCATGCCGCCGCAACCCGGCCGGGCAGGCGCGAATCGGAAAGCCGCGGAGCTGAGAAAGCTCGGCGTGGGCGACTTCTTCATCGTGCAAGACGATCCCAAATACCGGTACTCGATCTCGCTCGGTGTCTTCAAGACGGAGGAAGCCGCGAAGGCGCGGCTGGAACAGCTGCGGGCGAAGGGCGTGAAGACCGCGAGGATCGGCACACGGGAAACGACGGTGCAGAAGGTTTATTTCGTCGTTCGCGACGTCCCGGAGCCGCTCGCGGCCAGGCTCGATCAGGTGCGCCAGGCGTTTCCCGGCAGCGAGCTGAAGGAATGCCAGCCCGAGGCTAAGCGCGCAGCGAACTGAGCGGCGCCCCGTGTTCAGCGGCCGCAGCCGCTAGATTCCCCGGATCTTCTTCAGCAGCGCGCTCGTCGAGCGCTGGTGTTCGAATGGGATCGAGTGCACGCTCCCGCCCCAGCCGCGCACCTCGGCTGCGCCGATGATCGCCTCTGGCTTCCAGTCGCCGCCCTTCACCAGGACTTCCGGGCGGCAGGCGAGGATGAGCGCAAGCGGCGTGTCCTCGTCGAACCAGGTCACCCATTGAACCGACTCGAGCGCGGCGACCACCGCCATGCGATCGGCGAGCGCGTTTACCGGGCGGTCCTCTCCCTTGCCCAGACGCCTCGCCGACGCGTCGCCGTTGATCGCGACGAGCAGCGTCGCACCCAGCGCCCGCGCCTGCGCGAGATACGTGACATGGCCACGGTGGAGGATGTCGAATACGCCGTTCGTGAACACGAGCGGCCGGGAAGCCGACGCAAGCCGCGTTGCCAGGTGCTGCGGCGGCACGATCTTTTGCTCGAAAGGAACCCCCATCGCCGCTCTTTCCCCGCTTTGGGTGGCTCGCCGAGAGATCGGGGCTGGCGGCCCGCGCCTGCGTGGGAGTCAGCGCTTCGCGCCGTTCGGCGCGCTCGCTGGCTGCTGCGGCTGGGGCGGGGCGCTGATGTACTCGAAGACTCGAACGACTTTCTGC
>Ga0187773_10000317_pt1 | contig 19435 bp, 13 predicted proteins | sample 0216_BV02_MP05_1_FD_133133 | JGI IMG/M metagenome (GOLD analysis project Ga0187773, IMG submission 133133) | Tropical peat soil microbial communities from peatlands in Department of Meta, Colombia - 0216_BV02_MP05_10_MG | ecosystem: Environmental > Terrestrial > Soil > Wetlands > Peat | place...
AGGTCGTAGCGGTACGACTTGCCGAGGTCGCCGGTGAGGATCTGCCCCATCCAGTCGACGTACTGGAGCCAGAGGGGCTTGTTCATGCCGAGCTCCCGCATGATGTCCGCGCGGGCCTGGGGATCGACGTACCCGGCGGCCGAGAACAGGATGTCGACGATGTCCCCCGGAGCGAGACGCAGCAGGCCGAAGATCACGAGCGACATCCCGAACAGGGTCAGGACAGCGATCCCGAGCCGCTGTGCGATGTAGGTCTTCATGTGGTCCCTCGAGACGATTCGTGGGGGAGGCGTTCGCCTCCCCCCCTCGCCCGGCGCGCGCGCCTACTTGTCAGACCAGACGTCCTGCAGCCGACCGAAGTTATAGATGTTGTTGTGGGGCACGAGATTCTTGACGTAGGGCCAGACCGTGAAATAGTCGACCGTCCAGTCGAGCATGGGGCGGGCCGCGTCGTCCTCGAGCTTCTTCTGGATGGCCCAGACGATCTGCTGCCGCTTCTTCGGGTCCAGCTCCTGCGATTGCTGGTCCACCATCTGGGCGACCTGCTCGTTGCAGTAGAAGGAGTAGTTGCGCGGGGACCCGCACGCGTAGTTCTCGTAGTAGTTGGCGTCGGGGTCGTCCACGCCGATGCCGGTCAGGTTGGCCCCGATCTGGTAATCGCCTCGGGTGGCCATCGGGTGCCACTGGGCCGTCTCGACCTGCTTGAGGTCGGCCTCGATGCCGACCTGCTTGAGCTCGTTGATGACGAAGGAGGCCATGTCCACGTAGAGCGCGATGGCGCGCGTCGCCATCTCCACCCGGAGGGGATTCTGCGGCCCGAAGCCGGCTTCGCTCAGGAGCTTGCGAGCTCGCGCCTTCATGTCCACGGGCTTACCGTAGCCGGGCAGCGCCGCCAGGTCCTTCTCGAGGAGACCCCAGACGCCGTAGGGCTTGGGCTCCATCGAGGCACCGAGCACCGCGCCGCCCTGGTGGACCGCCTGGATCAGGCCCTTGCGGTCGATCGCGTAGGAGATCGCGAGCCGCACCTTCAGGTTGTCGAAGGGCGGCTTCTTCGTGTTCATGATGATGTTCTCGTTGACGTTGGTCGCGACGAGAGTCGTCACGAGCTGGGGCGCCGCCTTCTTGAACTGGTCGGCGAACGTCTTGGTCACCTCCCCCGGGAAGGAGACGTCCAGCTGCCCGGCCTGGAGCGCGGCCATGCGGGTCCCGCGCTCCTTGATGACCACGTAGCGGAGGCTGTCCAGGTACGGTCGACCCTTGATGAAGTAGTCGGGGTTCTTCACGTAGTCGACGTACTCGCCCTTGCGCCATTCCTTCACCTTGAACGGTCCGGTACCGATGCACCCCGTCCGGTACGAGGCCGGGTTCACGTGCGCCGCGTAGACCGGCGAGTAGCCCGAGGCGAGCATGGCCAGAAGGCCCGGCTGCGGCCGCTTGAGGCGGAAGACCACGGTGTAGGCATCCGGCGCCTCGATCGCTTCCACGTTGGCGTACCAGTCCTTGCGCGGGCTCAGGCGCAGCTTGCCCTGCGCGTCAGGCGCGCCCCGCACCATGTCGAAGGTGAACTTGACGTCCTTCGAGGTGAAGGGCTGGCCGTCGTGCCACTTCACGCCGCGCCGCAGGAAGAACACGAGGTTCTTGTAGTTGTCCTGCCACGACCACTTCTCGGCCAGCTCGCCGATGATGCTGTCGGTGCTCTCCACCCGGTTCTGCGGGTCGAAGAGCACCAGGTTGCTCAGGCAGGGCATGGCCGGCCACACCGTGGAGATGGTCGAGGTCTCGTGAATTGCGAAGCCCTGTGAGAGGTCCTCGCGCAGCATCATGTTCAGGTGGCCGCCGTACTTCGGGGTCTCGGCCCACGACGCGGTCGTGCCTGCCAGCAGGGCGAGCAGAGCGATTGACAGCGTGACGACGAGAGGGCAGGAACGCTTCATTGTGTTCCTCTCTTTGTGCACGGCCTGCGGCGGCCGAGCAGGATGTGCGACATGGGCGCGGTGGGAAACCCTGCGGGAAATATACGGCATGCCCCCCGGTCCGACAACAGTTCCACTACCCGACCGGGATGCTCGCTCACGCGGCGCGTTATCGGAGCTGACTCGGAGTGATGACCCGGGCGCGCTTGACGTCCCAGACGCCGAGCGCGGTCAGCCGGACCGCCGGCAAGAAGTCGGCGGCCATGAAGAGCAGCGTGAAGAGCGGCGCGTGGAAGGCGTGGCCGCGGGCCTGGAGCAGCACGGTGAAGGCACGCTCCCGCTCGGCCACCGCGGTCAAGGGGGCCCGCGACATGATCCCGCCGACGGGGAGCGGTAGCTCGAACGCGATGCGGTCCCCCTCGACCAGCACGATGCCACCCCGCCGCTCGACCACCCGGTCGATCGCCCGCGCCATCGCGGCCGGCCTTCTCCCCATCGCCAGGATCTGGAAGTCGGTCGAGAGCGTGGAGGCGAGGCCGTCGACCCGCGGCGCGAAGCCGGCGAGCCCGCACCGCGTGAGCCAGGTCCCGCGCCGGTCGAGCAGGGCCGCGTGGAGGTCGTCGGGGCCGAGGGCCCGCTCCTCGAGCGTGGTGATGACGGCGCTGACGAGCCGGACCACCGGCCCGCGGCCCGCCGGGAGCGTGAGCTCCTCGGCGCTGATCGTGAACCGACGATCGAAGCGCGTCGAGCGCGGCGTGAAGATGCGCTGCCACGGCGGCTCCGGCACCCGAGCGAGCAGGCGCCCCTCACGCGCCGCGACCCGACCGCGGGCGACCACGACGTCGGGCCGCGGCTCTGCCAGATCCCGGAGCAGCAGCACGTCCGCATACCGTCCCGGGGCGATCCCACCCACGTCGCTGTCCTTGCCGTAGTAGGCCCCCGGCGTCAGCGTCACCATCCGGTACGCATCGACCGGCGGCACACCCTCCTCCATGGCCCGGCGCACCAGATCATCGACGAACCCATGCTCGGCGGTGAACGCGGCGGTGCTGCCGTCGGTGGTGAGCATCAGACGGCCGAGCGCACCCGACTTGACGAGCGGCGGGAGCAGGGCGCGAAGATCGGGGCGCAGGGACGATTGCCGCAGCATCACCGCGATGCCCAGCCGCGCCCGCTCCAGGGCCTCCTGGGCCGTGATCGGCTCGTGGTCGGAGGTCACCCCGCCCGCGGCCAGCGCCGATAGGCGCTCGGCGCTCGCGCCCGCCATGTGGCCCTCGATTCGACGGCCGAGCGCGGGGGCCAGAGCCAGCCGGTCGAGCAGGTCCCGACGGCCGGCCCACACCTCGGGCCACCGGGTGATCTCTCCGAGCGCGACCGTCCAGGGGTTGGCGAGCATGCGACGGATGGCGGCCACCGGGAAGCGGCGGATCTCCCCGCGCTCACGCGACTGGGCGTGAGGCCGCACCATCCAGTAGAACTTGAGCGGGCCGCGGGCGAGGGCGGCGGCGGTCGCCTCGAACCCACGGAGGCCGCCGAGCTCGTAGACGGGGAGGTTGTCGGCGACGATGGTCGTCGTCCCGAGGGGCACCACGTGGCGGGCGAGGGCGGCCGGCGTGGCCAGGTTCCACGGATGTGCGTGGGGCTCGATGTAACCGGGCACCAGGGTACGGCCCGACGCGTCGATCACGTCGGTACGCGCGCCCACCATGTCGTCGCGCAATCCGACGTAGGCGATGCGCTCGCCGCGGATCGCGACGTTCGCGGGATGGATCTCGCCTGTGTAGACGTTGAGCAGGAGCCCGCCGCGGATGTATCGGTCGGCGGCGGCCTCGCCGCGCGCCACCGCGACGAGCCGCGCCCGCTCCCGCGCCCACATGGGCGCGATTATGGCCTCGCCCGTGCGAGGCCGGCAACCTACGAGACGGTCTGAGATCTCCGGGCGCGGCGCCGGACCTCACGGCGCGTGAGTACCTCCTCGAGTGCGATCGTGCGAGCTCCCCCGCGACGACGGAGCTCGGGCCGCACCAAGATCGGGCGCTGCCGGATGCGCGCCGCGAGCCCGGTCCTCACCGCGCGGTCCGTGTAGAGCAGGCACAGGGCCCGGCACATGAGCGGCCGGCCCCGGTTGTACCCGAAGCGCTGCTTGTACTCGTCCGCAGTCAGCCGGTGGCTGCGCAGGTGCGTGTTGGTCAGCTGACGGAACGAGCCGCCGCACACGAGGCACCGAATCGAGTCGTACTGCACGGCCTGTCGGGGATCAGCCCTGAGCACGGCGAGCTGCGCGCGCGGACGAACGCTCGGCGCCGCCACCCGGGACGACCCGGCGCCCGGGGCACCTGGGGGCGGCGGCACCGGCCACCCGGTTGTCGCTTCCGGCGCCTCTACGTTGGGGGCTGCGCTCGGAGCCGCCGGACCTGACTGGCTGATGGACAGGGGCATATCGGTCTCCTCTGGGGGGGAACGAGGGGGTCAGCCTCATGCGCCACAACCGGACAGCAGCACGGCCACGGCAAACAGCGTGACCGAGACGATCAGGTGCACGATGACCATCGAGGTTGTCACCGGGCTTCGGCTGGTTATGCGTTGCTCGCTCATGCCCCTACACCATCGCAATCGGAATGCCATAATAGAAGTTCATTGAATCAATATGTTGCGAGCTCATCAGCTGAGCAATGCAATCTATGCTGGTAAGAAACTGACCACCACTTGACCAGTAAGCGCAGTTGAGCCATCGTTGTCCGGCGATGAGCGACCTTGAGGAGATGCTCGGTCAGAGCTCGGCGATCGAGGCCGTGCGGGAAACCATGCGGCGGCTCATCGGTCTGCAGCAGGCCGGGCGGAGGCCCCCAGCGATGCTCCTGCAGGGGGAGACCGGGACCGGGAAGGGCCTCGTCGCCCGGCTGATCCACCGGATGGGTCCGCGCGCACGTGGCCGCTTCGTCGACGTCAACTGTGCGGCGATCCCCGACACGCTGATCGAGGCCGAGCTCTTCGGCTACGAGCGCGGAGCCTTCACGGACGCCCGTCGCGCCAAGGCCGGGCTCTTCCAGACCGCCCATCAGGGGACGATCTTCCTCGACGAGGTCGGCATGCTGCCGGAGGCGCTCCAGGCCAAGCTGCTGACCGTGATCGAGGAGCGCGCCGTCCGGCGACTGGGCGGCACCCACGCCGAGCCGGCGGACGCCTGGATCATCAGCGCCACCAATGCGGACCTCCAGACCGCGGTCCGGACCCGGAAGTTCCGCGAGGACCTCTACCACCGCCTCTCGGTCCTCGTCCTGCGCCTGCCCCCGCTCCGCGAGCGCGACGGCGACATCCTCCTCCTCGCCGAGAAGTTTCTCGGCCGTGTCTGCGCCGACTACGGCCTGCCATCCAAGACGCTCGACTCCGCGGCCCGCAAGCGGCTGATGGCTCACTCGTGGCCGGGCAACATCCGGGAGCTGTCCAACGTCATCGAGCGCGCCGCGCTGCTCACCGAGGCGTCGGTCGTGACCGGCGACGACCTCGCCCTCGGGGACTCGCCCGCCGATGAGCTCTCCGGCCGCCCGTCGGAGTCACCGGCGTCATCCGCACCCGAGGTCGCGTCGCTGGACGAAGCGCTGCGCGAGCACGTGCAGAGCGCCCTGGAACGGACGGGCTGGAACATCTCTCGCACCGCGGCGATCCTGGGCATCACCCGCAACACGCTGCGCGCGCGGATCGCGCGCCTCGGGCTGGGCGGCCGGACGCCGAGGCCGCTCCCTCCACGTCGTGAGCCCCGGGGGCCTCGGGGCTCCCCGCCGGCGGCGGCACCCCAGGGCCCGGCCGCCTCCGCCGCGCCCGCAAAGACGGGCGCCATCCGATGGGACCGGCGCCGCATCGCGCTGATGCGTATCGCGGTCGAGGTGCCGGAGACCGACGAGGCCCTGTCGGCGGCCGGACGTGCGCTCGAGACGCTGATCGAGAAGGTCCAGAGCTTCGGGGGACGCGTGGAGTCGCTGGGGCAGCGGGGACTCGAGGCCTCCTTCGGCGTCGAGCCGGTCGAGGACGCGCCGCGGCGGGCGGTCCACGCCGCGATGGCCGTGCAGCGAGCGGTCGAGCGGGAACGCGCGGCCGCGTCGGAGGCGCTCGCGCTGAAGGTCGCCATCGTGGCGACGCAGGCAATGGTCGCCCAGGCTGGCACGCTGACGCGGATCGACGAGGACGCGCGGCACCAGAGCGCGGTCCTGCTCGACGGGCTGCTCGTCGCCGCGGACCCCTCGACCATCCTCCTGGACCGCGCGGCGGCCGCCCTCCTCGAGCGGCGCTTCGAACTGGTAGCGCTCTCGCGCTCCGGCGCGGAAGGGGACGATCCCGTGTACCGGCTCGCCGGGCGCGAGGGATCTGGGCTGAGCCCGGGCGGACGGATGGCCGCGTTCGTGGGACGCGATCAGGAGATGGCCGTGCTCCGCAGCCGGCTCGGGGCGGCGCTCCGCGGTCAGGGTCAGCTGGTGAGCATCGTGGGCGACGCGGGGATCGGCAAGTCGCGGCTGCTGTATGAGTTTCGCCACAGCTTGGCCGACATGGACGTGGCCTACGCCGAGGGGCGGTGCCTGTCGTACGGGAACACGACGCCCTACCTACCGGTGCTCGATCTCATCCGGGCTACCTGCGGGATCACCGAGGGCGACACCACCCAGGTCGCCGCCGCCAAGATCCGCCAGGCGCTCGCCGCGAGCGGCGACGCCGAGGCACGGGCGCCCTACCTGCTCCAGCTGCTCGGCCACCAGGATGGGACCGCCGCGCTCGGGACGGTGCCCCCGGACACGATCAAGGCGCACGTCGCCGACAGCCTGCGCCACCTCACGCTCGGCGCGAGCCAGGTCCGCCCCCTGCTCATCGTGGTCGAGGATCTGCACTGGACCGACCAGGCGTCGGAGGAGATGCTGACCTCGCTGATCAACGCCCTGCACAGCGCCCGCGTGCTCTTCGTCGCGACCCATCGGCCGGGGTACGAGCCGCCGTGGGCCGGCAAGTCGTTCGTCACCCGCCTCAGCCTCCCGCCCTTGTCGGACGTCGACAGCCTCAAGGTGGCGCATTCGGTGCTGCCTTCGGGCGCGCTCCCCTCCCCGGTCGCGTCGGCGATCCTGACCAAGGCCGAGGGCAATCCGTTCTTCCTCGAGGAGCTGGTACTGGCGGTGCACAGCCCGGCCCGGCGGAGCGCGGAGTCTGGCATCCCGGACACCGTGCAGGGCGTGCTGACGAGCCGGATCGAGCACCTGCCGGACACCGAGCGCAGGCTCCTGCAGTCGGCCGCCGTCGTGGGCAAGGACGTCCCCCTACCAATCCTGGCCGCGATCGCCGACTTGAGCGACGAGGTCCTGCGCAGCGCGCTCCGTCACCTGTGCGCGACCGAGTTCCTGTACGAGGTAGGCGACGGCGCCGAGGTCAAGCATCGCTTCCGCCATGCCCTCACCCACGAGGTCGCCTACGAGAGCCTGGAGGCGGACCGGCGGCTCCTCCTGCACATCCGGATCCTCTCCGCGATGGAGCAGCTCTACGGGGATCGGAGACCCGAGCACGTGGATCGCCTGGCACACCACGCCCTGCGGGGTCAGGTGTGGGACAAGGCGCTGGTCTACCTGCGGCAGGCCGGCACCCAGGCATTCCTCCGCTCGGCCAACCGCGAGGCGATCGTCTACTTCGAGCAGGCGCTCGAGGCGCTGGCGCATCTGCCGAGCACGCCGGACGTCCAGAGCCAGGCCGTCGACCTCCGCTTCGACCTGCGAACGGCCCTGCTGCCGCTCGGACAGGTCCAGCGGGGCCTGACCTTCTTGCAGGAGGCCGAGGCCATCGCGGCCGAGAGCCACGACGAGCAGCGCCGCGGACAGATCGCCGTGCACATGGCCGGTCAGCTCTACCTGCTCGGGGATCACCGCCGCGCGCTGGTCTATGGGCAACAGGCGCAGACGATCAGCCAGGGCCTCGGCGACCTCAGCCTCGGGGTCTCCACCCATGCCTACCTCGGACAGGTCTACCACGTGCGCGGCGACTACCAGGACGCGGCCGCGTCGTTCCGGAAGAACGTCGAGTCGCTGGCCGGGAGCCGGCGCCTGGAGCGGTTCGGACTGCCCCAGCCTCCGTCGATCCACTCGCGCACCTGTCTCGTCTGGTCGCTCGCCGAGCTCGGCGACTTCCCGGAGGGTATCTCCCGCGGGGAGGAGGCGATCGAGATCGCGAAGGAGGTCGACCAGCCGCTGAGCCTCACCGTGGCCTATTCCGGTCTCGGCCAGCTCTACGCGCGCATGGGCGAGCTGGAGCGGGCGATCCCCCTCCTCGAGCAGGCGCTCGAGCTGACCCAGACCTGGAACATCCCGCTCTGGTTCCCGCGAATCGCCTCCGCGCTGGGCCTGGCCTACTCGCTGGCCGGGCGGGGCGAGGAGTCGACCCGGCTCCTCGGCCGCGCGGTGACGGAGGGCGATCGGATGGGGCTCGTCGGCGGCCACGCCCTCGTGGTCACGTGGCTCGCGGAGGCGCACGACTCGGTCGGTGACATCGCGACCGCGCGCGGACACGCAGAGCGGGCGCTCGAGATGGCGCTGCGCTTCCGGGAGCGCGGGAACGAGGCCTGGGCGCTCCGCCTCCTCGGCGACATCGCCGGACGCGGCGGGGCCCCGGAGCAGGCCCAGGCCAGCCTCGAGACAGCGCGGGCGCTAGGCGAGACCTCGATGATGCGGCCGCTCGTCGCGCGGTGCCGGCTGAGCCTGGGCCGCGTCCTCCTCCGCGAGGGTGCCCACGACCGGGCCGCCGTCGAGCTCGACACGGCGAGACGCGCCTTCGCCGACCTCGGGATGACGTACTGGATTCGGCAGGCGGACACCGAGCCCACGCCCGGCTGAGCCGGTCAGCGCCCGGCGTCCTCCACACGCCACGCGCTGATCTCGGCGCCCATCTCACGGGCGACCCGCTCCACCTCCAGCCGCAGCAGCTCCAGCTCGCGGCCGTCCAGGTGGCCGCTGATGACCACGCTCATCCGATCGCTCGAGCGTCGCTTCGTTGCCATCTCGTTCTCCTGGAGAATCCGGCGGGCGAGCCGCGGCCCGGGCCATCCCGCGCCGGAGAGCCCCCGGGGAGGCGCTTCCCCCCGGGGGCTCGACCGATCCGCTACTTCCCCTTGAGCCTCGTACCGGGATGCTTGGCCAGCACCTTCTTGAGCGCGGCCTTCAGCCGCTTCTGGTCCGCGGCCGACCGGGGCCCCTTGAGATGGATGACCACGTTCCGCTTGCGGCCCTTCCCCAGCTCGGTGAACGGCATCGTCTTCCTCCTCCTGGTTGATGCTCCGTGCACTTCCCGCCCCTATTCTCACGCCTCGTCGAGCCCGTCGAAGAGCTCGTCGGCGTGAACGATCCGGGGGAGCGTGTCGAGATCCCGGACCAGATACGCACCCTCGACTGCGTCGTACTCGTCGATCGCCGGCACGGGATCGTCGAGAGCGAGCTGGACGTACGTGGACGCCATGTTGTGCTTGCCGACCAGATCGTACAGGTGGGTGGTCAGGCTGAAGCGCCCGACGTTCACGTCGGTGATACACGGGGTACCGCCGCGATCCTCCTTGAGGTCGACACAGTAGAGGCCCGAGGTGCGCGGGTCGAACGCGCGGATCGCCGCGGCGCACACGTCGACCACCCGCGGCTCGACCACGGAGCGGGCGAGCGCGGCCACCGACGAGACTCCGCTCGGCTGGTTCTCGCCCGCGAAGTAGCTCAGCCGCTCGAATGTCTTGGCCACCACGAGCCGCCCGTCGCGCCACAGGCTCTGGCAGCCGAAGTCCCGTCCGGGGAGGTACTCGCACAGGGTGAACGCGCGCACCGGGACTCCGCGCATGTCACGCCAGTAGCGGATCCAGCTCCGGGCCTGGGCCGGGCTCGTCACCGGCAGCGCACCCTTGGAGCCGCTTCCGGTGCGGGTCCGGCACCACACGCGCGGCCCTGGGCCGAGGCGCCGGAAGAGCCTAGACACGTCGGTCAGCGTCCGGATCGCGTACGTCCTGGGCGCGGGCACCCCGCGCGCCCGCAGGAACGAGCTGACCCGGTACTTGTCCTGGCACAGCGCGATCACCGTCGCCTTCGGGAGGAAGCGCCGGGCGGGAAAGCTCCGGCCGAGACGCGCCGCGAGCGCGACGTGCGCGTCCGAGGTCGGGATCAGCAGGTCGATGGACTCGCGGACCGCGATCCGCCGCAGGGCCCGGCGCACTGCGGCGGCCGGCGCGCTCGGGATCACGTAGTTGCGCGGGGCCAGCGAGCTCTTGAGGGCGAAGCGATCACTGTGGCAGCCGACGAGCTCGAGCGAGGCGTCTCCCGCGAGGAGGCTGAGCATGACGTTGTTGCCGAGCCCGGTCCCCGCGCCCATGATCAGCAGCCGGCGCGACACGGCTAGGCCCGCTCGTCGGCGACGATGCCGCGCCAGGCGAACAGGTCGCGGATCATCCGCGCGTTCCGTCCGCCGCTCACCGCCCGGTCGGCCCGGAGGAGATGGCCGGCCGCCCGCTGGTACGAGAACCCCTCCACGCGGGTCATGGCCCACGCCCGCGCGAGGATGCGCGCGAAGGTGTCCCGCGCGTCGAGCAGCGCGTCCTTCAACGCGGCGCGGCTGGCCTCGAAGCGACGGCGGGTGCCGAAGCGGCGCCGGAAGGATCGCTGGGCGACCGCGAGCGCGTGGCGGGGCGCCTTGGTCCGGCGGCGCGCACCCACCGGACCCAGGATCCCCCGCGCCCGCAGGTTCTCGAGGTAGAGGCCGACGAGCACGTCGTAGGCGGCGCCCGAGAACGGCAGTGAGTAGGTGTGGGCTCGATACGCGATCGCGGCCTGACGGATCCGCCCCGACGACATGCGCTCGCGGTTGAAGAGCTCCCGCACCTCGCGCTTGCGGCTGTACTCGGCGAGCCGCGACAGCTCGTTGACCGAGAAGAGGGCGCCTCGGGTGCGCCAGAGGAGCCGGTCCACCACCGAGTCGAAGTGCAGCGCGGCGACGAGCGCGATCAGATCCGCTCCCGCCTCCTCGTGCGCCCGGTAGGCGAGGGTCTTGCTCCCCTCGGAGGGGTTGCCGATCACCTTCTTCAGGATCAGGTGGCCCGTCTCGTGGGCCACCACGTCGAAGAGGTCGGCGAAGCGGATCCGCGTGTCCCAGTTCACGTAGCCGAACTCGAGGAAGCCGTCTCCCGACCAGGCGTTGGCCGACTCCACTCGCGGGATCATCTCGAGCCGGCGGCGGGAGGCCGCGAAGAACCACGGCAGGAGCGGGCGCCGGAAGTAGTGGCTCCAGATCTGGACCACGCAGTGCACGGTCGCGAAGACGGACACCGAGGAGAACCGTCGGGTTCCCGGCTTGAGATGATCGAAGTGGCCGCCGCGGGTGGGTCGCACCGCCGGATACCGCGGGCGGCCCTCCGGGTACGGAGGCAGCGCCAGCGTGCGGCCGGTCCGCTCGTGACTGTAGGGCGGCTTGCGCCGGGCGTCGAGCACGTACATGTCCTGGTCGGCCGGTCCCGCCTTCACCCGGCCCGGCCGGAACGCGAGCGTGATGATCTCGGGCTTGTAGTCGCGGGCCCGGCGGCGCCACTGCGTGTAGATGACGAAGCGGGTGCCTCTGGACGGTGAGAACAGCGCGCCCGCCGCTCGAGCCACTCCTGTCACCGTCTAGAAGCGGGAGACGCGCAGGCCTTCAAGGCGCAGTGTCCTTACTGGGTGAGGACGGGGGCCGGGCCGGCGGCGGCCCGGCCCCCGCGTGATTTCTGCGAGGGGCGTCGAGCGCTACTTCGTGATCACCCCGCACGCGATGCGCCCGCCGCTGTTGCCGGTGGGATCGGTCTTCTCGTCGTCGGGATTGGCGTGCACCACGAGCGCGGTGCCCTTGTCGCCCAGCAGCGACGTGGGCCCGGGACCGAGCGAGAAGGCCTTGGTGGTCACGTCGATACCGCCCTCACCCGACGCGGCCACCACCAGGTTCGGCAGATCCCCCGCGTGAGGGCCCGCCGGATTCATCCGTCCGTGCTGCTTGTTGCCGGGGTTGAAGTGAGGGCCCGCGGTGGTGAAGTCGGGTGGCTCGCACCGCCCGACCGCGTGGATGTGGAGGCCGTGGGCGCCGGGCGGGAGGCGGTACCCGGTGACCGCCACCCGCACGCCTTCCGGAGTCTCGATCAGGGTCGCGACTACGACCTGCGTGCCGTCCTTGTCCTTGAGCGTCGCCTCCGCCGAGAGCGGTGCACGGTCGTCCGACGTGCTGGCGCACCCGGCCAGGAGCGCGGCCACGCCGAGGAGTAGAAGAGATCTCACCGTCGAGTATCCTCCGTTCAGTTGAGCTGCGCCGTGAGCTGCTTGGCCCTCTCGCGGAACCGTGCGACGCTCTCGAGCTTGACCTGCTCGTAACCCCGGATCTCGTCGGGCAGCTCGGCGAGCGCGACCGCCTTGTCGTGGGAAATCGGGGTGATCCGCACGAGCGCCGTCTCGATGTGTTGACGGTACTCGCCGATCAGCGCCCGCTCCACCCGTCGGATCTCCGCGTACCCGAACGGATCGAGCGCGGTGCCCCGCAGGCCCTTCATGGCCTTCAGCATCCGGAAGGCCGGGGAGAACCACGCGCCGAGCCGGAGCTTCCTCTTGAGGCCGAGCGAACGCAGGAGCGGGGGATGCAGGTGCCAGTAGACGCGGATCGGGGAGCCGAACTTCGACTGCAGCTGCGCCTGCACCGCGGCGTCGAGGTGCAGGCGCGCCACCTCGTACTCGTCCTTGTAGGCCATCAGCTTGTAGAGGTGCCGCGCCACGGCCTCCGTGAACCCGCTGCGGCCGGGGGCGCGCTCGGCTTCCACCTGGGCCACGCGCCGCACGAAGTCGACGTACTCGCGCGCATAGGCGACGCTCTGGTACGCGATCAGCTCCGGGACGCGGATCTCGAGTAGCCGCCGCAGCTCGCCGCTGGCCCCGACCGAGTCCACCAGCGCCCGGGCCTCGGCGCTCAGCATCCGCGGCTCCTCGGTGGCCCGCACGGTCGCCTGGGCCACCGCCGCCTCCACCTGAGCGCGGTCGACCACCGCCATGCGGCCCCAGCGGAAGGCGAGCAGGTTCATCTCCACCGAGACCCCGTTGAGCCGGATGGCCTTCTCGATAGACGCGGCGGTGATGGGCAGCGCACCCGCCTGGTAGGCCGCACCCAGCATGATCGGGTTGACCGCCATGTGGTCGCCGAAGAGCGCCTCCGCGATGGCCTGGGCGTCGAGATAGACGTTGGGGTCCTTGCGGGTCACGCGATCGATGCTCATCAGCGTGCTGCTCAGCTCGGGGAAGTGCACGCCGGTGTCGACGACCATCTGCCCGGTGGGGATCTGGCTGGTGGACACCACCGCGATCGTCCGTCCGGACTCCGCCTTGTCCAGGTTGACGGGATCGGTGGCCACCAGGAGATCGAATCCCAGGTAGAGATCGGCCGCGCCCGAGGAGATCTTGTTGGAGCGCTCGATCGGCGCCATCGAGATCTTGAGGTCCGAGACGACCGGACCGCCCTTCTGGCTGAGGCCGGTCTGGTCGAGCCCGCGCACGTGCCGCCCGTCGAGCAGCGCCGCGGTGCCGAGGATCTGGTTGATCGTCACGACCCCCGTGCCGCCGATGCCCATCATGTGCAGCGCGAATCCCTCGCTCGGCACCTTGAGCACGGGCTCCGGCAGCTCGACCTCCAGCGGCGTCAGGCGCCGCTCCTTCCGCGACGCGAGCAGGGCCCCTTCCACGGTCAGGAACGACGGGCAGTCGCCCAGCAGGCACGAGTAGTCCTTGTTGCAGGACGACTGGTGGATCGCGGTCTTCCGCCCGAACTCGGTCTCGATCGGCTGCACCGACAGGCAGTTGGACTTCTTGCCGCAGTCGCCGCAGCCCTCGCACACCCGCTCGTTGATGAACACGCGCTTCTGCGGATCCACCATCTTGCCGCGCTTGCGCAGCCGCCGCTTCTCGGCCGCGCAGTGCTGGTCGTGGATCAGCACGGTGACGCCGCGCGTGGCCGCCAGCTCCGACTGGGCCTCGAGCAGGCGGTCACGGTGCCAGACCTCCGCGTTGCCCGCGATCGACGTGCCGGTGTACTTGGTGAGGTCGTCGGTGGTGATGATGATCCGCTTGACACCCTCGGCCTCGAGCCGCCGGCTCAGGGCCGGGATCGGCAGCGCGCCCGCGGCATTCTGGCCGCCGGTCATCGCGACCGCGCCGTTGTAGAGGATCTTGTACGTGATGTTCACGCCGGAGGCCACCGCGTAGTTCAGGGCGAGGCCGCCCGAGTGGAAGAAGGTCCCGTCGCCGATGTTCTGGAAGAGATGCGGCGTATCGGTGAACGGCGCCACCCCGATCCACTGCGCACCCTCGCCGCCCATGTGGGTGACCCCGATGATCCCCCGGTCCATGCCCATCGCCATGCCGTGACAGCCGATACCGGCCGCGGCCACGCTGCCCTGCGGCACCACCGTGGAGCGATTGTGCGGGCAGCCCGAGCAGAAGAACGCGGTGCGGGCGAGGGTCAGCGTCTTCGGCCGACGCTTGAGCTCATCCAGGTGCTGGATGCGGGCCTCGACCGACTCGACCTTGATCCGGCGCGCAAGGCGCCGCGCGATCGCGCGGGCGATGAGATCGGCGTCGAGCTCGCCGACCGGCTGGATCAACGGGCGATCCTCCTCGTCCTGCTTGCCCACGATCTGCGGCCGGTCGATCATCCCGTAGAGCACGTCCTTGGCGAACAGCTCGAGGAATGCGCGCTTCTCCTCGATGACCAGGATCTCCTGCAGCCCCCGCGCGAACTCTCGCACGATGCGCGGCTCCATCGGGAAGAGCATGCCCATCTTGAGGATGCGGATGCCGTACCGGCGGAGCGCGTCGTCGTCGAGGCCCAGCTCGGCCAGGGCCTGGCGGACGTCGTAGTAGGTCTTGCCGCTCGTGAGGATGCCGAACCACGCGTTGGGCGTGGGCACCGTGATCCGGTTCAGCTTGTTCTCGTAGGCGTACCGCCTGGCCAGCTCGAGCCGCGCCCCGTGGATCGTGCGCTCCATGTCCAGCCCGTACGGCGGGATCAGGTTCACGTTGATCTGCGGCTGGAACGGCTTGCCGTCGAGCTCGACCACGGGAATGATCGGGCTCACCCGATCCGGATCCACCTCGGCGGTGCCGGCCTCGTCGGCCACGTTGGTGACGATCTTGACCCCGACCCAGAGCCCGGACGTGCGCGAGAGCATGAAGCCGTGCAGACCCAGGTCCAGGATCTCCTGCACGTTGCCCGGGAAGATCGTGGGCATGAACGCGTCGTAGAGCGCGACCTCGGAGTGGCTCGGGAGCGTCGACGACTTCGAGAGGGGATCGTCCCCGGCCAGCGCGAGCACGCCGCCGTTCTTGCCGACGCCCGCGTAGTTGGCGTGCTTGAAGAGGTCGCCGGTGCGGTCGACCCCGGGCGCCTTCCCGTACCACATCCCGAGGACGCCGTCGTACTTCGGCTTCGGAAAGAGGCCGGCCATCTGGCTCCCGAACACCGCGGTGGCGCCCAGGTCCTCGTTGAGCCCGGAGGAGAACACGACGTCGTGGGCCTTGAGCAGCATCGTCAGGCGCTCGAGGGTCTGGTCGAGACCTCCGAGCGGCGAGCCCCGGTAGCCCGAGATGAACGTCGCGGTGTTCAGGCCCCGCCGCAGGTCGGCGCGGTGCTGATCGAGCGGCAGCCGCACCAGTGCCTGGATGCCAGACAGGTAGATGCGCCCGCGATCCTGCGTGTACTTGGCCTCGAGCGAGAACTCCCCGGACTGTGTGGTCATGTGCTCCCCTTGGGGGAACGGCGCGTTAGAGTCCCGGCGACGGCCATATCGTAGTCGGGAAAGGCGTTTCTGGCAACCTACGGCGACTTCCGGAGCAGCGGCGCGAGGTGCGGCCAGAGGCGGTCGACCACGATCGCGTACCCCTCCGCGGTCGGATGGATGCCGTCGGCCTGGTTCAGGCTCGGGACCGCCCCGACGCCGTCCAGGAAGAAGGGCATCAGCGCGGCGCGGCGCGTTCGGGCGACGTCTCCGTAGAGGCGGAAGAAGTCCTCCGCGTACCGGTCGCCGTAGTTGGGCGGCAGCCGCATCCCCGCGATGAGGACGCGCGCGCCCGCCGCCTGGAAGCGCCCGACGATCTGCTCGAGGTTCGAGCGCACCTCGGTGAGCTTCTGTCCGCGGAGGGCGTCGTTGACGCCCAGCTCGACGACCACCACGTCCGGCTTGAGGCGCAGCGCCCAGTCCACCCGCCGGAGGCCCCCCGCGGAGGTGTCCCCGGAGACGCCCGCGTTGACGACCCGGTAGTCGTAGCCCTCGCGCGTGAGCCGGGCGGCCAGCAGGGCCGGATACGTCCGGTCGGCTGGCACGCCGAGCCCGGCGGTCAAGCTGTCGCCGAACGCGACGAGCACGCGCTGCCCGTCGGCAGGAAGCGCCGCAGTCGCCAGGGCCGCGATCGTGATCAGGACCGCGAGCAGCCGCACGGTCACCGAGCCGCTCATGCAGCCAGTGTAGTATGGGCCGTGTCGACTCGCGTCCGGCTCCGCTTGCTCGTGATGGCGCTGTCGCTTGCCTGGCCCGCCACAGGACCCGGCGTACCGTCCGCCGCCGCGCTCACGCCGGCCCAGCTCGCGGTCGTGGTCAACGACGCGGATCCGCAGAGCGTCGAGGTCGGCGGGTACTACGTGCGCCGTCGCGGCATTCCGCGCGCCAACGTCGTGCACGTCACGCTGCCGGTCGGCCGGGACGAGATCACCCGCGACGAGCTCGCGGCTGCGCGGGTCGAGCTCCAACGACACCTCCCGGCGTCCGTCCAGGCCCTGGCGCTGGCATGGACGACCCCGTTCCGGGTGGAGTGCGAGTCGATCACCACCGCCTTCGCCTTCGGCTTCGATCCGACCTTCTGCGCCGAGGGCTGTCGTCCCACCCGTCCGAGCCCGTACTTCAACTCCGCGAGCGCCGCGCCGTTCACCGACCTCGGCGTGCGACCGGCCATGCTCCTGGCCGGCTCGAGCGTCGCGCAGACCCGCGCGCTGATCGATCGGGGCGTCGCCGCCGACGGGACGTTCCCGCCAGGCACCGCCTACCTGCTCTCGACGTCGGACCGCGCGCGGAACACCCGGGCCGCCGGCTACGCGCAGGTCGAGGCCCTCGGGGCTCCGCTCCGGGTGGAGCGCATCGACGCGGACGAGCTGCGCGATCGGCGTGACGTGCTCTTCTACTTCACCGGCCTGGTCCGGGTCGCGGGGCTCGAGACGCTGCGCTTCCGGCCGGGCGCGATCGCGGACCACCTCACCTCGACCGGCGGCGTCCTGACCGGTCAGGGGCAGATGAGCGCGCTCCGCTGGCTCGACGCGGGGGCGACCGGGAGCTACGGCGCGGTCGCCGAGCCCTGCAACTTCCCGACGAAGTTTCCCTATCCCGCGATCGTGATCGCCCACTACCTGCACGGCGAGACCCTCATCGAGGCCTACTGGAAGAGCGTCGCGTGGCCCGGGCAGGGCGTGTTCATCGGGGAGCCCCTCGCCGCGCCGTTCCGTCGCCGCTCGCCCTAGCGGCACGGCCGGCCGCGACGGCTTGTGTAGTGTGTAGTATGGATCGCACCATGATCCGGGTGTCCGCGCTCTCGATGCGCCTGTCCAGCGGCGGCCGCGTCGTCGACGTCCTCACCGACATCTCGCTGGAGGTGCCCACGGGCCAGTTCCTCGCCATCGCGGGCCCGTCGGGCAGCGGCAAGTCCACGCTGCTCGGGCTGATCGCTGGCCTCGACCAGCCGACCGCGGGGCGCATCGAGGTGGCCGGGGTCGAGATCACCGCACTCGACGAGGACGCGCTCGCGCGCTTTCGGCGCGACCACGTGGGCTACGTCTTCCAGTCCTATCACCTCGTCCCCACCCTCACCGCGGAAGAGAACGTGGCGATCCCGCTCGAGCTGGCCGGCGAGGCCGACGCGGCCGGTCGCGCCCGGGCGCTGCTCGCCGAGGTCGGGCTCGCGGACCGCGCGCATCACTACCCGGTGCAGCTGTCGGGCGGCGAGCAGCAGCGCGTGGCGGTGGCCCGGGCGATGGCGCGCAAGCCGCCCCTGCTCCTGGCCGACGAGCCCACCGGCAATCTCGACTCGGCGACCGGCAAGCAGATCATCGAGCTGCTGGTCGGCGTCAACCGTCGGCGGGAGACCACCCTGGTCCTCGTCACCCATGACGCCGCGCTGGCCGCACACGCCGACCGTGTGGTCACCCTGCGCGACGGACGGATCGTGAGCGACGAATGAGCGGCTTCGTGCTCCGGCTCGCGTGGCGCGAGACGCGGGGAGCCTGGCGCCACTTCGGCTACTTCTTCGCGTGCATCACGCTCGGGGTCGCGGCGCTCGTCGGGGTCGGCAGCTTCGCCGACAGCCTCGAGCGCACGGTGGCCCGCTCGGCGAAGGCGCTGATGGGCGGTGACGTCGAGATCCGCGGCACCCAGCCCTTGCCCACCGACCCGGCGGTGCTCGTCGCCGACCGCCCGGACGGCCGGATCGTCCTGACCCGCGTGCGCGAGCTCGTGGCGATGGCCCAGGCGGGGCCGACGCTCACCCAGCTCGTGGAGCTGAAGGCCGTCGAGCCCGGCTATCCGCTCTACGGGGAGCTGGTGACCGAGCCCGCCCGCGCGCTCGACTCGCTGATCGGGGACGGCCGAGCGCTGGTGCACGAGTCGCTGCTGGCCCGCCTGGGCGTGCGCGTCGGCGATCGGATCCGGGTGGGAGCCCTCGACCTCACGATCGCGGGCGTGATCCGCAAGGAGCCGGACCGGGCGGTCGGCGTCTTCTCGCTGGGGCCCCGCGTGATGCTCGCCGGAGACGATCTCGACCGGACGGGGCTCGTCCGTCCCGGCAGCCGGATCCGCTACCGGACGCTGCTCCGTCTGCCCGAGGGATCGGACCCGGCCGCCCTCCGCGACCGGCTCGCCGAGCAGCTCCCGGCCGCACAGCGGGTGACCACCTACACCGAGGCCCAGCCCGGCCTCCGCCGGTTCTGGGACCAGCTCACCATGTACCTGGGACTCACCGGGCTCGTGGCGCTCATGGTCGGCGGCATCGGCGTCGCGGTGAGCGTGAGCGCGTTCATGCGCGAGAAGGAGTCCGCGATCGCGATCATGAAGGCGCTCGGCGCCGGCTGGCGGGCCCTCCTGGGCGCGTACCTGCTGCAGACTGCCCTGCTCGGCCTGGGCGGCAGCCTGCTCGGCGCCCTGCTCGGCAGCCTGGCGCAGCCGCTGCTGGCGCCGGCCCTGACGCGGCTCCTGCCGATCGAGCTCACGCTGTCGTTCTCGCCGCGGGCCGTCGTGCGCGGCCTCGCCATGGGAGTGGGCGTCACGCTGCTCTACTCGCTGTGGCCGCTGCTCCGGATCCGGCGCGTGCCGCCCGCCCTGATCCTGCGCCGCGAGGTCGAGCCGCGCCTCCCGGGCGACCGCCCCTGGCTCGCGACGGTGCCCATCGCGGGTGGGCTCGCCGCGCTCGCGCTCTGGCAGGCCGGTTCGTGGAAGA
>Ga0187773_10000318_pt1 | contig 19432 bp, 16 predicted proteins | sample 0216_BV02_MP05_1_FD_133133 | JGI IMG/M metagenome (GOLD analysis project Ga0187773, IMG submission 133133) | Tropical peat soil microbial communities from peatlands in Department of Meta, Colombia - 0216_BV02_MP05_10_MG | ecosystem: Environmental > Terrestrial > Soil > Wetlands > Peat | place...
GGCCGCTTCGAGATCGGAGCGGACGTGTTGCCGGTCGACAGCCTCAAGTTCAAGGATTCGCGCCGCTATCCGGAACGACTCTCGGAGGCCCAGGAACAGACGGGCGAAACCGACGCGCTGGTGACGATGCAGGGCGCGATCAACTCGATCGGCGTGGTTTGCGCAGCGTTCGAATTCGAATTCATGGGCGGGTCGATGGGCTCGGTGGTCGGCGAGCGCTTCGTGCGCGGCGTGCGCGTTGCGATCGAGCAGAAGCTTCCATTCGTGTGCGTGTGCGCGTCCGGCGGCGCGCGCATGCAGGAAGGGCTGCTGTCGCTGGCGCAGATGGCCAAGACGACCGCCGCGGTGGCCGAACTCGCGGAGCGCAGGCTGCCGTTCATCTCGATACTGACCGATCCGACCATGGGCGGGGTTTCGGCGAGTTTCGCGATGATCGGCGATGTCGTCCTCGCCGAGCCCAAGGCGTTGATCGGCTTTGCGGGGCCGCGCGTCATAGAGCAAACCGTGCGCCAGAAGCTCCCCGAGGGCTTCCAGCGGGCCGAGTTTTTACTGGAGAAAGGCGCGATCGATATGATCGTGGATCGACGCCAGATGCGTGACAAGCTCGCCGCGCTGCTGTCGATGCTGCAGGACCTGCCCGCGGAGCAGAGTAGCTGAGTACCCTTTCCGGCTGGCTCGAGTACATCGAGCGCTTGCATCCGCAGTCGATTGCGCTCGGACTCGAGCGAGTGCTGCCGGTTCTTGAACGGCTTGATGCCCGACCCGAGTGCCCGGTGGTGACCGTCACGGGCACCAACGGCAAGGGCTCGGTGTGCGCGATGCTCGAGGCGATGCTGCGTGCTGGCGGTTACCGCGTGGGTCTCTATACGTCGCCGCATCTGGTGCGCTACAACGAGCGCGTGCGCCTGGACGGCGGCGAGGCAAGTGACGAACAGTTGTGCGCAGCGTTTGCCGAAGTGGAGCGGGCGCGCGGCGCCACACCGCTCACCTATTTCGAGTTTGGCACGCTCGCCGCGACATGGCTATTTGCGCGCGCCGGCTTGGACGCACTCGTGCTCGAGGTCGGCCTGGGTGGTCGCCTGGACGCAGTGAACGCGATTGACGCCGACTGCGCCGTGCTGACCAGCATCGGCATCGACCACGTCGAGTATCTGGGTTCAACGCGTGAGTTGATCGGGCGTGAAAAGGCGGGCATCTTTCGCCCCGGCCGCCCTGCGGTGATCGCCGATCGATCTCCTCCCGCGTCGGTTCTGGAGCATGCGGCGAGCATTGGCGCGCAGGCACTTCTGATCGGGCGCGACTTCGGCTACGCGAGCGAGAACGGCCAGTGGCGCTACTGGGGGCACGGTGGAGCGCGTTCGGGTCTCGCACATCCGGCGTTGCGCGGCGCAGTGCAACTGCGCAATGCTGCGGCCGCCCTGTGCGCCCTCGGCACGCTACGCGACCGGGTCCCGCTCGGAATGCAGGCGGTGCGCGAAGGACTTGCGCGCACCACGCTTCCGGGCCGCTTTCAGACGCTTCCCGGCCGGCCGCAGGTCATCCTGGACGTCGCGCACAATCCCGAGGCCGCCCGCACGCTTGCGGCGAACTTGGGCGCCAGCGGCTACGCGCCGCAAATCATAGCCGTGTTGGGCATGATGCGGGACAAGGACATCCCCGCAGTCGTGCACGAGGCCGCACCGCGCATCACGCGCTGGCATCTGTCGAGTCTCCCGGGTCCGCGCGGCTGCGCGAGCGGCGAGTTGGCTGCGACCCTGCGTGTAGCCGGCGTGGAGGGCGCAGTGAGCGAGTATGCCTCGCCGGTCGACGCATTCATCGCAGCGCGGGAACGCGCACAGCAGGATGATAAAATCGTCGTGTTTGGATCGTTTGTGACAGTCGGCAATGTGATGGCGTATCTAGAGGCGGAACGCGGCGGAGCGGGCGGTCATGACTGAGACGCCCGATGTCAACACGCTGAAGCGCCGCGGCCGCAGGCGACTCGTCGGCGCGATCGCGCTCGTTCTTCTGGCGGTCATCGTGCTGCCGATGGTGTTCGATACCGAGCCTGGGCAGAGCAGCGCGCCGGTAAGTGTCCGCATTCCGAGCGAAGATACCCCGTTCGCGCCCCCGGTGCCGCCGAAGCCCGCTCCCGCGCCGGCAGTCGAAGCCCAGAAACCGCCGGCCGAAGTGGCCAAACCCGCGCCCGCGGCGAAGCCTACCGCCAAACCCTCCGCCGCGGCGGAGCCGCACGCTACAGCGAGCAGGAAGACCCCCGCGGAAACCGAGCGCGAGCGGGCGGAAGCGGCATTGGCGGACGTCGAGTACGTCGTGCCGGTTGCCGCGCTATCCAGCCGCGACAAGGTCAAGGAGCTCACGCAACGCCTCGCTGCGGCGAAGCTTCCGTATTACACCGAGCCGATCGCGACGGCGGGCGGTCAGGTCACACGCGTGCGTGTCGGCCCGTTCACGAGCCGTGAAGCCGCGGACAAGGCGGCACAGAAGCTGAAGAGCCTGGGCCTCAAGCCCGGCAACGTCGCCACGAAGTCCGGATGACCTGGCTGGACTACGCCGCGCTCGGCGTCATGGCCGTGTCGGTGGCGTGGGGGATCTGGCGCGGACTGGTGCGCGAGGTCATCTCCGTTGGCGGCTGGGTTCTCGCATTCGTGGCGGCGAACATTCTCGGCGTGCCGCTGGGAGAGGCGCTGCCGCGTGCGATCCCGTCTGCCGAACTGCGCATGCTGCTGGCATTCATCGGCGTATTCATTGTCGTGCTCGCGCTCGCGGCGCTGGTCGGATCGTTCGTGTCAAGACTCGTCAAGACCGCCGGCCTGGAGGGGCTCGACCGCTTTTTGGGCGCGCTGTTCGGCATGGCGCGCGGCGTGCTGATTGCGGTGGCTTTTGCGGTTCTTGCCGGCTTGACGGCGCTGCCGCGGCAGCCGGCGTGGCGCGCTTCGTTTATCGGGCCGCCTCTCGCACGCACCGCGCAAATGCTTGAACCCTGGCTGCCCCGGGCCTTGGCGTCACGCCTGCGATATGATTGAGCCCTGACGACGGGCAGGCAGCTCTCCTATGTGTGGAATTCTCGGAATCGTTGCGCGCACGGCGGTAAACCAGCTGCTCTACGACGGGCTGCTGCTCCTGCAGCACCGCGGCCAGGATGCGGCCGGCATCGTCACCAGCGCGCACAAGACGTTCCACATGCAGAAGGGCAGCGGCATGGTGCGCGATGTGTTCCGCACTCGAAACATGCGCTCCCTGCCGGGCAACATCGGTATTGCGCATTGCCGCTATCCAACCGCCGGTTCTGCGTTCAATACCGCCGAGGCACAGCCGTTCTACGTCAACTCGCCGTTCGGAATCGTGCTCGGCCACAACGGCAACCTCACGAATGCTGATCAGCTCAAGGACGAGATGTTCCGCCAGGACCTGCGGCACATCAATACGAACTCCGACTCGGAAGTGCTGCTGAACGTTTTGGCGCACGAGCTGGAGAGCACGTCGGTTCGATTGAGGCTCGACCCGCAGACGATTTTCACCGCGGTTTCGAATGTCCACCGCCGGTGCCGCGGCGCGTACGCCGTGATCGCGATGATCGCGGGTTACGGAGTGCTCGCGTTCCGCGATCCGTATGGCATCCGGCCGGCTGTGATCGGCTTCAGCGAGACCGCGCTCGGCACCGAGTACATGGTCGCATCGGAATCGGTGGCTGTTGACGCCTTAGGCTTCCGCGTGCTGCGCGATGTGGCCCCCGGCGAGGCGGTGCTGATTGACGAGGACGGCAACTTCTACAGCCAGCAGTGCGCGCCGAAGGCACGCCTGAATCCCTGTATCTTCGAGTACGTGTACCTTGCGCGTCCCGACTCGCTCATCGATGGCGCCTCGGTCTACGAAGCGCGCCTGAACATGGGCGAGAAGCTGGCCGAAAAGATCCGCCGCCAATACCACCATCTCGACATCGATGTCGTAATCCCGATCCCGGACTCGAGCCGGCCTTCGGCACTGCAACTTGCGCTCGGCCTGGGCGTTCCTTATCGCGAAGGCTTCGTCAAGAACCGGTACATCGGCCGCACGTTCATCATGCCTGGCCAGGCCGTGCGGCGGCGTTCGGTTCGCCAGAAGCTGAACGCGATCGGGATGGAGTTCCGCGGCAAAAACGTGCTGCTGGTCGACGATTCGATCGTGCGCGGCACGACTAGCCAGGAGATCGTCCAGATGGCGCGCGAATCCGGCGCGCGCAAGGTGTTCTTCGCATCGGCCGCCCCTCCGGTACGCTTCCCGAATGTTTATGGCATCGACATGCCGACGCGCGCCGAGCTGATCGCCGCGCACCGCAGCGAAGAAGAAGTGGCGCGCGAGATTGGCGCGGACGCACTCGTCTACCAGGATTTGGCGGAGCTGGAGGACGCCGTGCGGCGCGTCAACCCCAAGCTCGCGACTTTCGAGACGTCGTGCTTTGACGGGCGCTACATCACGGGCGACGTCACGAGCGACTACTTGCGCGCCATCGAGTCGCGGCGCGACGCGGCGCGCGATTCCGGGGACGAGTCGGACGGCGCACAGCTGGACCTGAACCTGGTGACCTCCGACTGAGGACACGCCCGGCCGGGGGCCTTTACCCGCGCGCTGGGCGAGGCTAGAATTCTTGCTGCGCCGATTTGAAACCACAGCTTGCGGGCGCATTAAAAATGCTGCTAAAGCGTGCCGCAAACCCGGTCCGCGCAGCCGGGTTTTTTTGTGCCCGCAAGCAAAGGATGTGATGCGATGAGCGAATCATTCGAGCTTGCGACTCTGGGCGTGCGCGCCGGTCAGGTGCGCAGCGATTTCCGTGAGCATTCCGAGGCCTTGTTCCTCACCTCGAGCTTCGTGTTCGACAGCGCCCAGCAGGCCGCAGCGCGTTTCACGGGCGGCGAGGAAGGTTTCGTCTACTCGCGCTTCACGAATCCGACCGTGAGCATGCTGCAGGATCGCCTGGCCGCGCTGGAAGGGGCGGAGGCTTGCGTTGCGACGGGTTCCGGCATGGCGGCGATCCTCGCATTGTCGATGGCGTTGCTCAAGGCGGGCGATCACGTGGTCTGCTCGCGCGCCGTGTTCGGCGCCACCGTGCAGCTCTATTCTGGAATCCTGGCGCGCTTCGGCGTGGAGACGACGTTCGTATCCCCGACCGACGTGGGCGAGTGGGAGCGCGCGTCGCGTCCGACTACCAAGCTGTTCTTTCTCGAGACGCCATCGAATCCTCTTACCGAAGTGTCCGACATTGCGGCGATTGCCGCAGTCGCGCACCGCGCCGGCGCGCTGCTGGCGGTGGACAACAGCTTTTGCACGCCCGCCTTGCAAAGACCGCTGGCACTTGGCGCAGATCTCGTTGTTCATTCGGCGACCAAGTACCTCGACGGTCAGGGCAGGGTGATCGGCGGAGCGATTGTCGGTCCGCGCAAACTCGTGATGGAGGGCATCTTCGGCTTCCTGCGCACCGCTGGGCCGAGCTTGTCGCCTTTCAACGCCTGGGTGATTCTCAAGGGGCTGGAGACGCTCCAGCTGCGCATGTTCGCCCAGTCGGCGAACGCCCTCGAGCTGGCGCGCTGGCTGGAGGCGCACCCGCGCGTGGCGCGCGTGCACTATCCGGGGCTGCAATCGCACCCGCAGCACGAGCTGGCGAGCCGCCAGCAACGCAGCGGTGGGGCGGTGGTTTCGGTCGAGGTCAAGGGCGGGCGCAGCGCGGCGTGGAAGGTGATCGACTCGACCCGCCTGATATCGATTACCGGAAACCTCGGCGACACGAAGACGACCATCACGCATCCGGCCAGCACCACGCACGGGCGCATCTCCGCGGAAGCTCGCGCGGCGGCGGGAATCGGGGAGGGCCTGCTTAGGGTCGCGGTCGGGCTCGAGGCGGTGGGCGACCTGCGTTCGGACCTGGAGCGCGGCCTGTCGCTGATCTAGAAGTAGACGAGCCGCGCAGCACCGTCCTCGACGAGCAGGTAGCCGTCGTGCTCGTACCAGTCGGGCAATACCCAGCGCTCGCACGTCCGGCCGCCGATCTCGAGCAGGTGGTGCCCCGGACGGTGCGTATGGCCGTGGATCATGCGACTCACCCGATGCCGCTCGAACGCCTCGCGCACCGCGCCTGCGTTGACGTCCATGATCTCAGCGGTCTTTCCCTTCTTGCTCGTCTCGCTTTGCTCGCGCAACGCACGGGCGCGCTCGCGACGCAGGGCAAGCGGCGCGGCGAGAAGCTCGCGCTGCCAGGCTTCCGACCTGGCCGTCGCGCGCCAGGCCATGTAGTCGCGGTCGTCGGTGCATAGCGTGTCGCCGTGCATGAGCAGCGTGGCGACGCCCTCCACCTCCCGCACGGCGGGATCGGCGAGCAGGTTCGCGCCGCAATCCCGGGCGAACGCCTCGCCGACCAGAAAGTCGCGGTTGCCGTGCATGAAGTACAGCGGGACGCCGCCCCGGGTCAGCGCGCGAAACGTGGCGGCGACCTGCTTGGCAAGCGGGTCGCCGTCCGGCGCGCTCAGCTCGTCGTCGCCGATCCAGTACTCGAACAGATCGCCCAACACGTAGAGCGCATCTGCACGCGCTGCGTCTTCGGCAACGAAGCGCAGGAATCGATCGACCGCGGCGGGCCGCGCCGTCGCAAGGTGCAAGTCCGATGCGAATAGGACCCGCGCCACTATTTTCCGGCGACCACCGCCATCGACTCGATGACCACCGCTTGTCGCGGCACGTCGCGCGGAAACGGGCCGCCCGATCCGGTGGGGGTTTTCGCGATCTTCATGACCGTGTCCATGCCGGTCACGACCCTGCCGAACACCGCGTAGCCGTGGCCGTCGCCACGCGGGTCGCCCCAATCGAGGAACGCATTGTCGGCGACGTTGATGAAGAACTGGGCCGTCGCCGAGTCCGGATTCGACGTGCGCGCCATAGCGACCGTCCCGGCGACGTTCTTCAGACCAGCCTTGATGCCCGCCTGTGCCTCGTTACGGATTGGCTTGCCGGTCGGTTTCTGGCGGAACTGCTGGTCGAATCCTCCACCCTGGATCATGAAGCCGTCGATCACCCGGTGGAAGATCGTGCCGTCATAGTGGCCATCGCGCACATAGTGCAGAAAGTTCTGCACGGTCAGCGGCGTCTTCGCGGGGTACAGCTCAAGGCGAATTGTTCCGAGATTGGTCTTTACGTCGACTTGCACGTCGGCGCCGATCGCGCCCGGCGATACGGCAGTGGCCGAAAGCATCACGAGTGGGGTCCAGATCTTAATGAGGTTCATCGGTCCGTGGTGGTGATTGTGTTATACTTTTCAAAGGCCTACGACACCATCAATTCTAGAGCAAGGTCCGTCCGCCGACAACGTCGGCGAGCGTTCTTCTGACCCCAAGACCGGGCCACCCGCGAAGTCTGCATATGCTGCAAATTTACAACTCGCTCGGTAGAAGGAAACAGGAGTTCGCTCCCCTGCGTCCGGGCGAGGTGCGCATGTACGTGTGTGGCATGACGGTCTACGACCTGTGTCATCTGGGTCACGCGCGCGTCATGGTGGTGTTCGATGTCGTGCGCCGGTGGTTGCGCGCAAGCGGCTATCGCGTGACCTACGTACGCAATATCACGGATATCGACGACAAGATCATTCGGCGCGCTACCGAGAGCGGCGAGGCGATCGGCGAGCTGACCGCGCGCTTCACCCGCTATATGGAGGAGGATGCCGCCGCGCTCGGGGTCGAGCCGCCCGATCACGAGCCGCGCGCAACGCAGTTCGTGCCACAGATGATCGGCATGATCGACGAGCTGGAGCGGCGCGGCCTCGCCTACCGATCCGCGAGCGGAGACGTCAATTTCGCAGTACGCAGATTTCCAGGCTACGGGATGCTCTCCGGCAAGTCGCTGAACGAGCTGCGTGCCGGCGAGCGCGTCGAAGTAGACGCCTCCAAGCAGGACCCGCTCGATTTCGTTCTGTGGAAGCGCTCCAAGCCGGACGAGCCGAAATGGGATTCTCCCTGGGGCGCGGGGCGGCCTGGATGGCACATCGAGTGCTCGGCGATGAGCTGCGCGCTGCTCGGCCGGCACTTCGACATCCATGGCGGGGGCCAGGATCTGCAGTTTCCGCACCACGAAAACGAGATTGCGCAGTCCGAGGGCGCGAGCGGCGTCAAGTTCGTCAATTACTGGATGCACAACGGCTTCGTGCAAAAGGACGAAGAGAAGATGTCGAAATCGCTCGGCAACTTCTCCACGATCCGCGACATCCTGAAGCAGTTCGATCCTGAGGTCGTGCGCTTCTTCATCCTGAGAGCGCACTATCGAAGCGAGCTGAACTACTCCGATGTTCATATGCAGGACGCGAAGAGTGCTCTCACGCGCCTCTATACGGCGCTCAAGGGCGTGCCACCTTCCGCTGTTGCGCCGGACTGGAGCGAGCCGCATGCGCTGCGCTTCCGCCAGGCGATGGACGACGATTTCGGCACGCCCGAGGCGATCGCGGTCCTGTTCGATCTTGCGAACGAGATCAATCGGGGGCGCGCAGAGCTTGGCCCGCAACTGCGTGCGCTGGCAGGGATATTGGGCATATTGCAGCGCAACGCGCACGCCTTCTTGCAGGGCGGACCGGGCGCCGCGATGGACGATACGGAGATCGCGCGCCGTATCGCACGCCGCGCCGAAATGAAGCGACGCAAGGACTACGCAGCCGCGGATGCGGAGCGCAGGGCGCTGGAGGAAGCCGGCATCGTGCTCGAGGACGGCCCGTCCGGCACGGCCTGGCGGCGCAAGTAGGTTTCCGCCCGACTCAGTACTTGAAATGCAGGTCCTTGCCGATGATGGTCAGCTCGACGAACGAGCTGCCGTTGTGGTTCGTTGGCGAGAACCTCAGGTAGTAGCCGCCGGCGTCGTAGTCCGACATCGAATCGAGCGCCTGCATGAAGGACTCACGGGTGATTTTGGGGCCCGCTCGGCGAATCGCTTCCACCATGACCTTGGCGCCGATGTAGGCCTCGAGCGAGGTGAACGAGAAGTCCTTCCTGCCGAGCAGCTTCTCGGCCGCCTCGCGGTACTCGGCGACCACCGGCACGGATGCTTCCGACGGAGGCGGAACAACCTGCGAGATCGCGACGCCTACCCCTTCTGCGCCGAGCTCCTGTGCCAGCGGGCTCGCCCCGGGAAACGAATTGCTGATCATCTGCGCGGTCGAGCCGGCGCGCAGCGCAGCCTTGATGAAGTCCGCCGTCGTCTTGTACAGCGTGGTGAAGATTATGACGTCGGGGTTGCCCTTGAGCACGACCTTCACGCCTCCGGCAATGTCCGGATGGACGCGATCCTTGAACGAGGCCACCGACACGGGCTCCAGGCCGCGTAACTTGAGCGCGCGTACGACGACGTCGTAGTTGGCGTTCCCGATCGGGTCGTCGTAGTGCACGATCGAGAATCGCTTGATGCCGAACAGCGAGTAATGTTCGACGATCTTCTCGAGCTCGTCGCCGTAACTTGCGCGGATGTTGTAGACATACTTGTTGAACGCCCGCATCGGCGCAGCGCCGGTAAAGGGCCCTATAAACGGCACCTTGAACTTCTCCACGAAGGGTAGCGCCGGGCCGGAGAGCGTAGCGCTCGCGTAGCCGTACAGGGCGAAGACCTGCAACTCCTCGATCAGCTTCTGCGTGTTGGCCGCGGCGCGCTTGGTGTCGTTGGCGTCGTCCAGCGTCGCGAGCTCCAGGCGGCGGCCGTAGATTCCGCCGCGGTCGTTCACCTTCTTGAAGTAGGCGAGCACGCCGTCGCGGATATCGTCGCCGAGCTCTCGGTTGCTGCCGGAAAGCGGCGCCGACTGACCGATCACGATCGTCGTCGCGGTCACGCCGGGCACCGGCGAGGCGGCCGATGCGCAAAGCGCGACCCCAAAGAGCGCCGCAGCGCAGACCGAACGCAGAATTCGATTTGTCATGCATCTCCCCCCTCGCACACGACAGCCCTCGGCGTGCAGGCCTCCCCAATGGGAGAATTGTACTGATATCCGGGGAAGGGAACGTGGCACTACTTGGCGCGAATACGCTGTCGGACGACTGGCGCAAGTCTCGCTCGGCCACGAGAAGTCGTCAGCTGATGCGCCTCCTACTTCTTGAACGCCGCGGCTCCAAGTATTTGTTGTTGGGTGGACCCGTCGGTAATTTGATACGCAACGCCGGCGCGTTCCGCGGTAGGTCCAGCAAAGAAGCCTTGCACGTTCGAACTGCAGCCACCGGACGCGCAATTGCCGCCGGTCACAGAAAGTGTCTTCAGATCGGTCCCTGCGCCGAACTGACTGGAAGTCGTCGTGGTGTTTCCTGTGAGCGCATAGCTAGCGTCCGGCATCGCTACATTAAAGTTCATACCGACGTTAGCTCCGGCGGCGGTAAATCCGACGTCAAGCGTGCCTGTGAAGGTCCCCGGCGAGGTATGGCCGTCGACATAGGTTGGGCTGGTAGCGCCAGTCAAGGTGTATGTCGCCGTGCCGGTTGTCGGTAAAACCGGAGTCGGCAGGCCAACCACGTAGTGCAGACCTTGGTTGTCGGTGTACGTGGGCTGCAGGGGGCACGCCGAGGCTCCACAGTTTATGTTTACACCACCAGTCCACCGACCCCAGGCGATGATTCCATCGTTTCCGGACTCGCCCTGAACCTGCTTACCATCCGGGTTGAGATTGAAGACAGACTCAGCTTGCATTGCCGGGTCCTTGAAGTTGACGTGCGTCAGCGCGCCAGTCGCATCAAACACCGCCGTCGCGGGTGATCCTGACGAGAGGACGCCTTGAAGGTTGGAATCGATATTTGGGTCGCTAAACGCGACGGCCGCGGCATAGCCCCTGCCGCTTGGCAACTGCGTCGGCGGGGGCGGCGGGGTAATTGATGCAATGCTTAGACTGGCCGGCGTGCCGTCGGGCTTGACCTGGTCGCCCTGCCGAAAATCGTTGTTTAGCCCGCCGACGGGAGGCGGGGGCGGCAGGCTGGGGCCTTCGCTGGTTTCGTGCGGCGGGATGTTGGGATTGGCAGGCGCGATCGCCGACGTGCCGGCCGGCACTTCGACCGATCCCGCGGGGCTCGACAGTACCCAGATGCCGCTGCTGCCCCTTATGAGCGTCGCGCCGTCGTTCAGCACCTGGATCAGGCCGCCGGTGCCGCGGATGCCGACCGTCGCCGTCGGCGTGCTGATGCGGTACTTGCTGTGGTCAACGTGGCCGATCAGTCCGGTGACGGCACGCATGGCGCCCTTCAGCAACGCGAAGAAACCCCGCTCGGTGCCGTCTGCTTTGCCGTCGAAGTTGTATTCCTTGATGCCGAACTCAGTGCCAGGTTGCAGCGAGACGTAGGCGCCGTCGGCGAAGCGGATCTGCGCACGCCCCGCGTTGGTGTGGATGGTGTCGCCCTGCGACAGTTGTTCGCCGCGCATCAGCGCATGACTCTGGCCGGTGGCCGAGACGGCGGTGACATCGCCGCTGACGAACTCGACCCGGCCCACATTGGCCATGGCCTGGCCGGCACCTGCCGCGGTCAGCAGCAGCACAAGCAGCGCCGCGAATTTCGGACGAGAAGGGTGAGCGTTGCGCATCGTCGATCTCCTAACGCCCTACTACCTAGTGCGACTCCAACGGGCGAAGCCTGCCACCAAACCGGTTTCGAAACACCTCTCCGGGCGCCCGGGCTAGCTGGCAATGCCCAATCCTGACAATCCCTTGCAGAAATGTTGGGCTAATAGTTAAAACGTACCGATATCAGTCCGACCGTGCGCCTGAACTTGTAGAGCTGGATGTTGGAATCGCTGTCGGCGTGGCTGACCTGGCCGAGGAGGGTGACGCCCGCGCGAATCAGGTAGCCAACTCCGGCGCCGACGTCGAGCTCGTTGTCGCGGCGCGTCTCGAGAAAGGTCGGATCCGCGCCGTTGTAGCGGCGCTGCTCGAAGGCGAGTGAGCCAGAAGCGGACCAGCCGTTGCCGAGCGTGGCCTGGCCGCCAAGCCGCACGCCCGCGGGCTTGTGTCCGAGCCAGGGAAACTGCGAGTCCCGCTCCTTCTCCTGTCCGGCGTACACGCTCGCGTACAGCACTGGCGTGTAGGCGCCGGCGAAAGCCTGCGCATAGCCGATACCCGCAATGTCCCGGTCTGCGTCGCGTACGCTCTGCGAGGGGTAATGCAGGCGCGCGTGCTGCAGGTAGCCCGTAATCTGGCGGCGCTCATCGTAGCTGTGCTGCCACTGCGCGACTCCGCCCCAGGCGTCGCGGTAGCGGTCGTTCTGCAGCCGGAAGTCCTGTGCGAGCGCGCCCACCGTGACGGCGTCCGCGTCTCTTGCCCAGCGCGCGCCGAGGCTGCCGTCGAGGGTGAGCCGATTGAAGTCGGTGGCATCGCGATAGAAGTTGCCCGTCGCCGCCGCGCTGCCGACGGCCGACCAGCTGTCGCTCAGCGTGTGCGTGAAATTGACGCCGCCCGCGAGGCCGGTGAACAGGTCGCTATTCTGCGTTGCCCCGGGATTGAGCGTCGCGATCACGCCGCCGAGGGAAGGAATGGCGATCTGCGAGCTGGCGGTGGCGGCATTCACGTTACTGTCCGAGCCGATGCCCATCTCGATATACGCCTGGACGCGTGTGACCTCTAACGCCGCGATTGCCGAAAGGTAGCGATCCACGGTCTCGCGCGCCTTCTCGGGAATCCTTTCGTGCTTCACGTTCTCGAATTCCTGTCGGGCCGTATCGCGCTCACCAGCCAGGTAATACGCGCGGGCGATTTCCGCGCGCGCCAGCGCGTTGTCGGGCTGCACGGCGAGCACGCGCTCGAGCGCGAAGATCGCTCGCTCGATCTCGCCGGAGTCGAGCGCCGCGATGCCGAGCAGATAATCGAATTCGGGGTCGCCGGCGCGCTGCGGTTCGAGCGGCGCCAGCACTTCGTAGGCTTGCTTCGGCTGGCGCTCGACGAGCAGCTGCTTGGCACGCTCGAGCGGCGCGTCCGCGAACGCGTTCAGGCTGAGCGCCGCCAGGATGACGCCGACAAGCACCGCCACGCGCGTCGCACGCATGCGCCGCATCGCCTTGTTCTCGCTTCTGCCCCCCTGCGGGGCAGTCTAGCACGGGGAGGGCGACGGACCCGGGGCTCGGCGTCTAGGTCTCGAAGAACGCCTTGACCTTGTCGAACCAGCTCTTGCTGCGCGGGTTGTGTCGCGCAGCATCCTTTTGACTGATGGCCTCGAACTCGCGCAGCAGTTCGCGCTGGTGCTCGGTCAGGTTGACCGGCGTCTCGACCACGACGTGGCACATCAGGTCACCTGCCGCATGGCTGCGCACGCCTTTTATTCCTTTTCCGCGCAGGCGAAACATCTTGCCGCTCTGCGTCTCCGCCGGCACCTTGATGCGCGCCGAACCGTCCAGGGTGGGAATCTCGATCTCGCCCCCGAGCGCCGCAGCGGCGAATGAGACTGGCATCTCGCAGTGCAGATCGTCGTGCTCGCGTTGGAATACCGGGTGCGGCTTGACGTGCACTTGCACGTAGAGGTCGCCCGGCGGGCCGCCGTTTACGCCGGGCTCGCCTTCGCCGGACAAGCGCACGCGGTCGCCTTCGTCGACGCCCGCAGGAATCTTCACCGCCAGCGTCTTCTGGTGCTTCACTCGCCCCGCGCCGTTGCAGTCGGGGCACGGATGGGCGATCGCCTTCCCACTGCCGTGGCACCGCGGGCAGGTCTGCGCGATCGAGAAAGGTCCCTGCGAAATGCGCACCTGGCCTGCGCCGTGGCAGGTGGGGCAGGTTTGCGGCTGAGTACCTTTGCGCGCGCCGCTCCCGCCGCAGGTTTCGCATTCGGCGAGAGTGGGAATGCGGATCTTGGTCTCGAACCCGTGCGCGGCCTGCTCCAGCGTGATCTCGAGGTTGTAGCGCAGATCCGCGCCGCGGTAGACGGTGGAACGGCCGCCGCGCTGGCCACCGAAGATCTCGCCGAAGATGTCGCTGAAGATATCGCCGAACCCACCGAAACCCTGCGCGCCGGAGCCCGCCGCGGCGTGCGGATCGATGCCGACGTGACCGTAGCGGTCGTACGCGCCGCGCTTCTGCGCGTCGCTGAGGACTTCGTAGGCCTCCTTGGCCTCCTTGAAATGCTCTTCGGCTTTCGGATTTTCCGGATTGCGGTCCGGGTGCCATTTCATGGCGAGCTTGCGGTACGCCTTCTTGATCTCGTCCTCGCCCGCGTCGCGGTTGACGCCGAGGACTTCGTAGTAGTCGCGTTTCGCCATGTCCCTGTCCCAGCACGAAACGGGCGGCTGGCTCGCGCCGCCGCCCGCTGCGGGTCGCCTGCGCTCCGGCCTCAGCCGGCCTTCTTGTCTTTGACCTCGGTGAATTCGGCGTCGACGACGTCGCTTTCAGCCTTCTTTCCGGACTCTTGCCCGGCGCCACCGGCGGCCTGCTGCTGCGCACCCTGCGTTTCGGCATACATCTTCTCGCCGAGCTTCTGCGCGGCCTGCGCGAGCGCCTGCGCCTTGGCGTCGATCTTCTCCTTGTTGTCCGACTTGATGGCTTCCTCGGCTTCCTTCGCCGCCGCCTCGATCTTTTCCTTCTCGCCAGCGTCCAGCTTGTCGCCGTAGTCCTTGAGCGATTTCCGCACCGAGTGCACCAGCGCCTCGCACTGGTTGCGCGCGTTGACCAGCTCGTGCGCTTTCTTGTCCTCCTCGGCGTGCGCTTCGGCGTCCTTCACCATGCGCTGGATCTCGGCCTCGGTCAGGCCGGAGCTCGCCTGGATCTTGATCTTGGCTTCCTTGCCGGTCGCCTTGTCCTTGGCCGACACGTGCAGGATGCCATTCGCATCGATGTCGAAGGTGACTTCGATCTGCGGCATACCGCGCGGCGCCGGCGGAATGTCGGCCAGGTTGAACTGGCCCAGGCTCTTATTGCCCGCCGCCATCTCGCGCTCGCCCTGCAGCACGTGGATGGTCACCGCAGTCTGGTTGTCGTCCGCGGTCGAGAACACCTGGTTCGCCTTGGTCGGCACGGTGGTGTTCTTGTTGATCAGCTTGGTCATCACCCCGCCCAAAGTCTCGATGCCGAGGGACAAGGGCGTCACGTCGAGCAGCAGAACGTCCTTGACGTCGCCTTTGAGCACGCCTGCCTGGATCGCCGCTCCGACAGCCACTGCTTCGTCGGGGTTCACGTCCTTGCGCGGCTCCTTGGCGAAGAACTCTCGCACCTTGTCTTGCACCTTGGGCATGCGCGTCATCCCGCCCACGAGGATCACGTCGTCGATGTCCGACACCTTGACGCCCGCGTCCTTGACCGCGATGCGGCAAGGCTCGATCGTGCGCTCGATCAGGTCATCGACCAGGGACTCGAATTTGGCCCGCGTGATCTTCATTGCCAGGTGCTTCGGCCCTGAGGCGTCGGCGGTGATGTACGGCAGGTTGAATTCTGTCTGCTGCGACGAGGAGAGCTCGATCTTGGCCTTCTCGGCCGCTTCCTTCAGGCGCTGCAGCGCAAGCACGTCCTTGGACAGGTCGACGCCCTGGTCCTTCTTGAACTCGGTGACGACGTAGTCGATCAGGCGCTGGTCGAAATCCTCGCCGCCGAGGAACGTGTCGCCGTTGGTCGACAGCACCTCGAACTGCTTTTCGCCCTCGACGTCGGCAATCTCGATGATCGAGATGTCGAACGTTCCGCCACCCAGGTCGTAAACTGCGATCTTGCTGTCCTTCTTCGCTTGCTTGTCCAGCCCGAAGGCGAGCGCCGCCGCAGTGGGCTCGTTGATGATGCGCTTGACGTCGAGTCCGGCGATGCGGCCCGCGTCCTTGGTCGCCTGGCGCTGAGAGTCGTTGAAGTAGGCGGGCACCGTGATCACGGCCTCGCTGACTTCCTCGCCCAAATAGTCCTCGGCGGTCTTCTTCATCTTGCGCAGCACTTCGGCCGAGACCTGCTGCGGCGCGATCTTCTTGCCCCGAACCTCGACCCAGGCGTCGCCGTTGTCGGCCTTGACGATCTTGAAGGGCGCGAGGCCGATGTCCTTTTGTACTTCCTTCTCCTCGAAGCGGCGCCCGATCAGCCGCTTGACAGCGAATAGCGTGTTTTTCGCGTTCGTCACTGCCTGGCGCTTGGCCGGCGCGCCCACCAGAATTTCGCTGTCTTCGGTGTAGCCGACGATCGAGGGCGTGGTGCGTGCGCCTTCCGAGTTCTCGATCACTTTGGGCTTTCCGCCTTCCATGATCGCCACGCACGAGTTGGTCGTGCCAAGGTCAATGCCGATGATCTTTGCCATGTCTCGATCCCTGTCCGGGTGGTTGCTGGTGTTCGATTAAGCCTGTGTTCAATATGGGGTTTGCGGCCGGCCTTTCAAGCGTCGTTGGCCGGACGCGGTTTGGCCACCGTGACCAGCGCCGGCCGCAAGACGCGCTCGTGCAGGCGCCAGCCCTTCTGCAGCACCGCGACCACGGTATTCGGCTCCCCCTCCGACTCCACGGCCGCCATCGCCTGATGCTGGTTCGGGTCGAAGCGCATGCCGGGCGCCGGATCGATGTCCCGCACGTTCGCCTTTTCGAGCGCCGCACGCAGCTGCTTGAGGGTGAGCTCGACGCCGCTGCGCAGGGCGTTCGCAGTGCCGGCCGCGGCGCCCAGGGCCGCCTCCAAGCTGTCGATCACTGGAAGAAGCGTTTCGACGAATCGCTCGAGCGCGTATTTCTGGGTGTTGGCGGCTTCGGCGAGCACACGCTTGCGTGCGTTATCCGCCTCGGCAAGCGCGCGCAACGTCGCCTCGCGCTGCTCCTCGAGCTTCGCGTTCGCTTCCGCCAGCCGCTCCTCTGCCGAGGCCTGTTTCGGGGGTTCGGCGGCTTCGGCCTGGGCTGCGCCCGTTTCGGTCGACTTCATTTGGGGGGTCGGTTCGGACATCCTTCCGGCTCCGTGAGTGGTGTCCCTAGACTGGGGATGGGTTCGTTCGTTTCAAGCCCCGGCGCGATTCGCATGCCAAAATGTCTTCATGAGCGAAACCCTTGATTTGCGGGGCGAAGCCGACAGTCGGCTGGCGCTCGCGGCACTTGGCGCGCTGCGCGAGTTGCGTCCCGGGAGCGAGCTGCGGCTGATCACGCGCGAGGATCCGACACTCCTGCTCGAGAGTCTTAACCTGCAGCTGCGCGACGCCCTGCGCTGGGATCTGGGCTCAGGCAGCGGGCACTGGGAGGCGGCCGTCCGCCTGGCAAAGGATGCTGCGCCGCGCGACGTGCTTGATACCCTGCGCCGCGACCACCGCCGTCTGGACGAGCAATTGGCTATAGCGCTGCGCCGCCTCAATGCGGGGGATGTGGCGGGCGCCCGGCCGCTGCTCGAGGCTTTCGCGACCGGCCTGCGGCGCCACGCGCGCGCCGAGAACGAGCTGCTTGCGCCCGCGCTCGGGCCGCGGCCGGCGGTCGAGCCTCTGGAGATCATGCTGCGCGAACACGACGAGTTGCTCGTCCAACTGGACGCGGTCGAAGGATGCTACAGCGAGGCGCCTGCCGGGCAGGTGCCCGAGGCCTGGGAAATCGAGCCGTTCGTCGCGATCTTGTCGGGCACTCTCGCCAAGCATGAGTACCGGGAGGAAAACCAGCTGTTTCCGCTATGGGCGGCGGCGCTGCTTCACCAGCCGCAGGGCGAGGGCGAATCCCTGCACCGGGCGGTACGCGCGCTGCTGGAGGGCTAGCGTCGGGGCCAACCCTGCTCGCTGCAGATTCGCGCGAGCGCCGCGACCCACTCGGGCGACTCATTCAGGCAGGGCACCAGCCGCAGCTCCCGACCCCCGTTCGCCTGGAAGCTGCGCTGCGCCCCGATTCCGATCTCCTCCAGTGTCTCGAGGCAATCGGAGACGAAGCCTGGGCAGGTGACATCGACGCGCCGCACGCCCTCGCGTGCGAGCGCGGCGAGCGTCGGCTCCGTATAGGGCTGCAGCCACTCGGCACGCCCGAAACGGGACTGAAACGTCACGATGTACTGAGTTTCGTCCAGGCCGAGCGCTTCGCCGAGCAGGCGTGCGGTGGCGCGGCACTGGCGCTCGTACGGATCGCCGCGCATGACGGCGCGCCGCGGCAACCCATGGAAGCTCACTACCAGCCGCTCCCCCCGCCCGTGCCGTTCCCAGTGTCTGCCTATGCCGGCCGACAGCGCAGCCACGTATGCCGGATGGTCGTAGAAATGCTTCACAAAGCGCAGCTCAGGAATGTTGCGCACGCCTGCGAGCCAGGTGCAGACCGCGTCCACGGTGCTCGCCGTGGTACTCGCCGCGTACTGCGGATAGAGCGGCACGACGAGAATGCGCTCGCAGCCGCGGGCGCGCAGCCGGTCGAGGGCGCCCGAGATGCCCGGCGCGCCGTAGCGCATCGCGTGCTCGACGGTCGGCCCGCCGTCCGCAAACGTCCCGGCGAGCAGGGCGGCCTGGCGCGATGTGTGCACCGCGAGTGGCGAGCCTTCGTCGGTCCACACTTCGGCGTACTTGCGTGCCGAGCTTGCCGGACGCACCAGCAGGACGAGGCCGTAGAGGAGGGGCAGCCACAGCGCGCGCGGAATCTCCACCACGCGCGGGTCGGCGAGGAACTCTGCCAGATAGCGGCGCACCGCGGACGCGGTCGGCGCAGCCGGCGTGCCGAGATTCACGAGCAGCACGCCGTCGCGCGCTGCCGTGTCGCCGGGCGGCGCCGGCTCGGGGCGATACCTATCCGCCACCGCGCCTAGCCCTGGGAGAGCGCGCTGGAAAGCAGCTTCGCGGTGACGTCCACGATCGGCACCACGCGGTCGTAGGCCATGCGCGTCGGGCCGACGACGCCCACGGTGCCGACGACCTCGCCGTCGACCCGGTATGGCGCGGTGACGACGGTCACGTCGTCCGGCGTGGTGACGCCCGACTCCCCGCCGATGAAGATCTGGACGCCCTGGCCGCGCAGCGAGACGTCGAGGATGTGCAGCAGCGAGGTCTTGCGCTCGAACAGCTCGAACAGTTGGCGCAGGCGCTTCATGTCCTGCGACAGCTCGCTCACGTCGAGCAGGTTGCGCTCGCCCGAGATCACGTAGGGCTCGTTCTGCTCGCTTAGCGCCTCGGTGCTTGCCTCGAGCGCGGCGTTCATGAGATGGATCATGTCCTGCCGCAGCTCGCGCAGCTCGTCGCGTAGGCGCTGGCGCACCTCTTCGAAGCTCTGGCCGGCGTAATTCTGCGTGATGTAGTTGCCGGCCTCCGCGAGCTCGGACTGAGAATAGTCGCGCTCGGTGAGCAGAATCCTGTTCTGCACATGACCTTCGGGCGTGACCACGATCAGCAACACGCGCTTCTCCGAAAGCCGAAGGAACTCGATGTGCCGGAACGCAATCGCGCGTCGGCGCGGCGTCATCACCACGCCGGCGAAGTGCGTCAGCTGCGAAAGCAGGTTGGAGGCCGCCTGGATCACGCGCTGGGGGTTGTCCGGGTGGAGCTGGTCTTCGAGCTGGTGGATCTCGACCGTTTGCAACGGCTTGGTCACC
>Ga0187773_10000319_pt1 | contig 19429 bp, 19 predicted proteins | sample 0216_BV02_MP05_1_FD_133133 | JGI IMG/M metagenome (GOLD analysis project Ga0187773, IMG submission 133133) | Tropical peat soil microbial communities from peatlands in Department of Meta, Colombia - 0216_BV02_MP05_10_MG | ecosystem: Environmental > Terrestrial > Soil > Wetlands > Peat | place...
CGAAATCGCCGCCCGGAACAAGCTCGCGCCAGGAATCATAGAGACATAATGCGCGGGCGAGGAAATTTTTGTCGAGAGTCGTGGCGTAGCGGGTCGACAAACCGACAATCGGCGACCGGGGTGTGCTGCGGTTCATATCCGCTTTTTCCGAAACATCGCGATCGCGTATGCCGACATGGAAATCACCGGCTCGCTAGGGTTCCCGCGAACCGTGCGTCATGCTGGAAACATCCATGCGCGAACGGGAGAGCCAACGCCAGGCGGTATCCACCATCCCGTCGATCGCAACATGTCGTGGCGTCCAACCCAGCTCCTTGCCGGCGCGGGTCGGGTCTGCAACGAGCACCGGAGGATCACCGTCTCGTCGCGGCAGTTCGCGTTTTCCGATCTTCCGTCCTGTGACGTGCTCGGCGGCGGCGATCACTTCCCTGACGGAATAGCCGCGGCCGACCCCAAGATTGAGCGCAACTGATTCGCCGCCGCGCATCAGGCGCTCGAGCGCCCGCACGTGAGCCTGCGCTAGATCCGTCACATGGATATAGTCGCGGATGGCGGTGCCGTCGGGCGTCGGATAGTCGGTGCCGTAGATGTCGACGCACTCGCGGATCCCCAGCGCGGTTTCCAGTACCCTTGGAATGAGATGCGTCTCCGGATCGTGCTGCTCGCCGATCTCCCCGTCCTCATCGGCGCCGGCGGCGTTGAAGTAGCGAAGCGCGGCGTATTTCAAACCCTGGGCCCGCGCGAGATCGGACAGCATCCGCTCGACCACCAGCTTGGTGAAGCCGTAGGGATTTATCGGATCCTGCTTGTGCGTTTCGGCAATACGCTCGGTTACCGGAACTCCATACGTCGCGCAACTGCTGGAGAAAATAATCTTGTCGACGCCGTGATCCATCATCGCATCGAGAAGATTCAAGCTGCCGGATACGTTGTTGCGGTAGTACTTGCGTGGATTCTCGACCGACTCGCCGACGTACGCATAAGCCGCGAAGTGCATAACTGCGTGTGGCCTGTGGCTTCTGAAAATCTGTTCCAGTGACCGCCTATCGAGTATGTCGCCTTCAACAAAAGGACCCCATTTGACCGCCGAGCGATGCCCGAATACCAGATTGTCGTAAGCAATGGGCGTGTAGCCGGCGGCCGCCAGCGCTTTACAGGCGTGACTTCCAACGTAGCCAGCGCCTCCCGTCACTAGTATCGAATCTGCCACTCGCCCTCCGTATTTGGCAAAATGAACAATGCGTCGAGCCACGTCCCGGATCTCGCGGTCCAGGCAAATTGTCCCAGGTGATCCGATCGCAAATAAATGGATTGCTGCACGGATTTGTTGTTCATGAATTCACGACTCTGACGACACTGGACACTTCCCCTTCATCAGCACCATATATGCAGTCCGCCGCCTGACTCTCGGTCAACCAACGCACCCAATATTGCGTTGTTGGCGCATCAAAAATCTCTTCTCGGTTGGTCGCCATGATGCGGGGTCTGCCATTAAGAGGATGAAACACATTTTTGTCCTTGCAATATTCCAGTTTGAATGTGCCGAACCGATACGGTTTTTCCCATAACAGCCAGTATGCATAACGCACGGCGCGTTCCTTTTCTTCCGCGCTCGCCGGCGGGAGTTTCTCAATACCAAGGAGGATGTTTTCGTACTCCGCAATCGTCGTCGGAGACGTCGTGAAACCACGCGACGAATAATGGCCGCTGCCTGCCGTCACCACACGCTTTCCGAGCGCTGCCATCTCGATGCCGACCGTGCCACGCACGGTTACACAATAGTCACCGATTTGAAACAAAGACCAAGTACTGATTTCCGTGTCTGGCAGCAGCAACCGCAGGTGCGGCGCCAGCGTTATTCCCGCTTCCTCCAGTGCTACAAGCTCCGAGTAACGAGCGTTTACGACTCCGTCGGCTTCAAGCCTCCACACATTCACGGGGTGCAGCTTGATGACCCAGTTGACCGACGGGTTGCTGTTAGCCAGCTTGATTGTTTCAACGAACCAGCGTTGATAGTCGAAGTACAGGTTGTCTCCATAGAAAAACGTAGCATCCCAGAATATGTGCGCAAAAATGATGGCTGTCTTCTTGGACGCATCCAAGCCAAGTCGCTCAGCGATCTCTTCGCGAGAAAACATTCGTGTCAGGTGCTGAAGCCGCTGAAAATTGAACCAAGTGCGTGAAGCGTAACAACCCTCCCAGTGCTTTAGGAGGCGCTGCGTCTCGTGCTCTCCGAAAGGTTGACGTAGCGCACGTGTCCAGGACTCCGGCGACAATGAATAAGGGTGGTCGGTGCGCGTATCCAGCGAATAGGCTTTGTACACCTTCGCGTCATCCTGGTGGGACGCGACGTACTGCACTACCCGCCGGCCACGCTGCAGTGCCAAATCGAAAAACTCGCCGAATGGCGTATAGCCACGCTCGATCATCAGTACAACCGCCGCATTCTCGCGATTGAGCACGGCACGCGCTCCCCGCGCGGCGGACAGAGATTGTGCTATGTGCTCAATAAGGGCGGTCCTATGGCGCTCCAAATGCACGGTACCCGAACGCGTGGTCCGCATAAACCATGACAATGCATGCCTGCCGACAGCAACGCCTTCATGCTCTAGCGATACGAGATCCTCTGGACACCGTACGGTGTCGACCAATCCAACCGCTGCCCGCCGATCTGCCTCGCTCGGCCCGATATCATAGTCGTCCCAATACACGACACGCGACACGGTCAATAGCCGCAGGTAGCGAGCCGTAGTCGGGTTACGCGTGATCAGAAAAACAGGTCGGTAACCTTGCCAAGCAAGCATGGCGCCGTAGATCAATTCCTCTTTCAAGGCCGGGATGAATCCGTGGGTGCTATGGATCAGGACCTCGCCACGCCAGCTCCCAGCTCTCTCTTGCACAGCTTCGAACAACCACGCGGCTTCCCTTCTGAATCGAATCCAATCCACGAGGTATCTCCACTGTCGGCGTGGATGGACAAGTAACCGTATCAGTTCTTGTATCGACTCAGGGAGCGAGTGAAATGCGTTTCTTAACCTTGTGAGCATCTTATCCACGCAACAAACCCGCGAGCGCGGCTTTCGTATTGCTGTCGACTGCCATGACTAGTAGGTGCTTTCCTTATCCAGCAATTTTTTGTCGATGGTGACATCGCGCATCACCCGGCAGATCCTCTCTCCGCTTCGGCCGTCACCGTACGGATTGACTGCTCGCGAACAAACCACCCGGAACTCCTGGTCCGTGAGCGTTTGTTGAATCGCCGACGCGATATCCGATCGCGCATAGCCGCAATTAATGATATTGGCGGCCTGAGGTCTTCCTCGCTGCCGATTTCCTATATTAACCACCGGCACCTTGAAGCTCGGCGCTTCGAGAATTCCACTCGAGGAATTGCCGACCAGCACGGCACAGTTAGCCAATAATGTCAGATACGCTTCTCTCTCGACGTTTTCGAGTACGGCGATCTGTTCCGATCGTCTGTATCGCTCGAGCACACTCAATATATCCTCGTAACCCTGATCGGAATTAGGATAAATCCAATAGATCGGTAGTCCGGTTCCCAGGCAGGCTTCGATAGTAGCCTCCATCTGCTCGGCTGCCTCGTTGCTCTCGACAAGCACGGGGTGTTGAACGAGCAGTATGTATCGACCTTTGACGTCGAGCGGACGTCCGTTGATGTCGACGTTATCCGCCCGATAGTCGCGGCCAACAATATTGTCGAGCTGCGGGGCGCCGACGTTGAATATCCTGAATTCCTGTTCGCCCATGCGTCGCAGGCGATTGGCTGAGTCCTCGCAAGACGCCAGGTGGATATGGGCAAGCTTGCCAATGGCGTAACGCGCCGCATCATCGATATGGCCCGACTTGTCGCCAGCCTGGATATGAGCGATTGGCAAGCCCATGTACGCCGCCGCGGCACAGCAACCGAATGTCTCAATTCGATCCCCCGACAGCAACAGGATGTCCGGCTTGAGATTCTCAAAGACCTTCGCATACCCGGCTATCGCGTGACCGAGGGCGGATGACCACGCGCTACGGCTCTTGTCAGCGGCGTGCATCGGCACCGTGGCGTCAATCGGGAAACCGTCGCCGCGGATCAGCTCGACACTGTTCCCCAGTTCGGGAACGAGGTGCATACCCGTGACGAGCGTTACCAGCTCCAGCTCCGGGAACGCCCGCATCGCCAGCATGACATTCTTGGAGTAGCCGTACGTCGCGCGCGACTCGAGCGTGACGACAATCCGGCGGCGCGCCATTCAGTTGATTTCCTGCCAGAGGATTTGACGGTCCTTTCTGATGTCGACTTTTGCCGCTTTTCCGATCACTTTATCGAGATCCTTGGCGGGGATCGCTCCGTTTCCCGGGCTTGGCCGTTTCACCCAGACCTTGTCCTTCGTGATGACTTCGCCCTGCTTGATATCGCACATGGATACGACGCTCTCCCGCGCCCACGCTATGATCGGTTTCTCCTCGGGAAAGATTTCACGCTTGTCGCCCCGCGCTTCAAAAACGGCGCGGCATCCTTTCACCAGCTCGCCGAGTTCGTACGGCTCCAGCGATACTGCATGGTCGGGACCCTTCTGCAATTTGCTCAGGGTATAGTGCTTCTCGATCACGCACGCCCCCAAGGCCACGGCGCCGAGGGCGGTATAGATGCCCAGGCTATGGTCCGATAAACCGACCGGAACGTCGAAGAGTTGACGGTAGCGCGAGACGTTACCGAGGTTTACGCGGTTGTACGGACAGGGATACGCAGAGACGCAATGCGTCAACACAAACGGGACTTTCATCGCCTTCAACAAGTCGACGGTCTCTTTGATTTCCTCCACCAGCGCCATCCCGGTCGACACGATCATCGGGCGCCCCTTTGCCGCGATATGCCGCTGCAGTGGCAGGTTCGTCAGCTCGCCGGAACCGGTCTTAAATGCGATTACGCCCATCTCGTCCAGGATATCGGCGGCGGCGGCGGAAAAGGGCGTGCAAAGATAATCGATGCCGAGCGATTCGCATAACACCTTGAGTTGCCGGTGTTGTGCCACCGACAAATTTGTCTTCTCCAGCGTATCGTACAGCGGTTCGTCGAAGTTATCGGACTGTGGCGTGACACGCAGCATCTCGTTGTCGAGCACGTGCAGTTGAAATTTGATGGCGTCGCACCCCATCGCGTGCGCTATGTAAACCATGCGTTTCGCCGTTTCGAAATCCCCCTGATGGCTTATCGCCGCTTCCGCGATGACGTAAGGGGGACAGTCATCCCCCACCCGACGGCTTCCGATCTGAATGGTCTTGCTCATTGAGTCTCCTTTCGCATGCGAATCAGACACTCCGCCAAGGCGAAGTCCTCCAGCGTATTGATATCGACGCTTTCGTGGTCCGGCACGACATAGGCGCACCAGTCTTCGGTCACCAATGATCCGGTCGTCATAAGGTGCTCGACGCGGCACACATATACCGTGCTGCTCTCGATATAAAACGGCTTTCGGTCCTGCCGGCGCCGCGGCGCGTCCGTCCGCAACGGCCGGAAGAAACCATGATCCAGGGTCCCGATGTTCTCTCGCGTTTCGCGCACGCCGAGTAATGACACGGCGCTGCGATCGACGATAGTTTGAACGCAGTTGTGAATGGTCGCGGAACTTCGAAGCGGGGAGGTGGGTTCCAGCACGACTACGTAGTCGAAGGCGGGCTCCTCTTGCGTCGACAGCGTCTCCAGAGCGTGCCGCAATGCGGCTTCCGTCGGCGAGCTATCCGTAGCCAATGCCACCGGCCGGTCAATCACGCGCACGCCCAACTCCAGAGCGACGGCACGGATTTCCGGATCTTCGGTCGAAACCACCGTGAGGTCGAGTTCCGCGACTCCGCGGGCTTGATCGACGGTGTACGCCAACAACGGCCGCCCGTTCAAGGGCCGGATGTTCTTTCGCGGCACACCCTTCGAACCTCCTCGTGCCGGGATAATCGCGAGGAACCGTTTGCCTCGGTACACGGATGCTACACCGTCGGCCAATCGGCGTGCACGTGCCCTTGCTCAGCGATGCGACGGATCCCCTCCTCCACGGTAATCGTGGGCGCATATCCGAGATCCGCGGCGGCGAGACTCGTATCGCAGTAACGGGTGTGAATTTCCCGCTCCGGAATGCGGTCCGAACCGTCGAAGGTGCCCAGCACCTCGACTTGCAGGCCTTTGCCTGGAGCGAGCACGTCAATCACTTTCTGCGCCAACCCCTTCAACGTCATAACCTGGGATGAATTTCCCAGGTTATAAGTCTTTCCGTTCGAGACAGAATTGCCCATGATCATGAGGAACCCTTCGGTCACGTCATCAACGTGACCGTAACTCCGGGTCTGGGTGCCGTTACCGTAAACCACGGGGTTCTTCCCCTCGAGAACATTCTTGACGAAACGTGCCAGCACGAATTGCGCGACCTGGCCTTCGCCGTACGTATTGAACAGGCGGACAATCGTATAATCGAGACTGCGATAGAGCTGGTGATAACCCTTGACGAGCTCCTCCCCGGCCAGCTTGCTGACCGCATACACGGTCTTGCCCTTGGTTTCGTCGATCTCGCGGATCGGGTTACGCGATGGCTCTCCATAGACCTCGGAAGATGACGCAAAAATGATCTTGCGTACGCCGTCCATGACACAGGCATTCAGAACATTGTCCGTGCCATTGATGTTGATGTCCAGGCAACCGAGGCGGTTGTCCTCCGTCTTGCGTACTCCGAGCATCGCCGCGAGATGCACCACGATTTCAGCCCCTTGTATCGCAGAACGCAGCGCCGTTCTGTCGAGGATCGACCCGGAAGCCAGCCGCAAGTTTCCGCAGTCACGCAGTTCCGTGAAGAAATCCGTGTGACGCGCGAACTGCTCGGCCAGATCGAATGCCACGACGTTGTAACCGCGCCGGACCAGTTTCTCGACTGTTTCGCGACCAATGAACCCGGCGCCGCCGGTAACCAAAATATTCTTGTACATTGCGTTCCTACCTCGTAGATTTAAATGGCGTACTGTTCGCGCATCAATAATTCCAACCCTTCGTCCAACTCCACCCCAGGCGCGTAGCCAAGCGCACGCTTGACGCTGGAGATATCGGACAATGAATGGACGATATCACCGGCGCGCCACGGTCGATGTTCAGGGCCTGTCTTCGGGCTGCGGATCCCAAGTTCCCGCAACACCCGGAAGATCGATGCATACAAGTCTCTCAAGCTTGTCGCTTTACCGGTTCCGACGTTGTAGACCGCGTGTGCCCGCTTCGCATCGATTGCGGCCAAAGTCTCGATAAAACGGCACACATTGCCGACGTAACAAAAATCACGTGTCGCCGACCCGTCACCGAAGATGATTGGAGGTTCTCCGCGCATTAGCCGGTCGATCCACCTCGGTACGACCGCAGCGTAATCTCCCGCGGGGTCCTGCCACGGACCAAAGATGTTGAACAACCGTAAACCGACGAGACTCATCGAAGGAAAAGTTGCATCAAGGCTGGTGCTGTAGAGTTCATTCGCGAGCTTGGAAACAGCGTACGGACTGACCGGCGCCGGTTGTAACGATTCCACGATGGGTAGCGTTTCCGTATTTCCGTATACCGCACACGACGAGGCGTAGACAAACACTCCGGCCCCTGCCTCCCCAGCCGCAGCCAAGACGTTGAGAAAACCGCCGACGTTGATGTCATTGTTCATGCCGACATCGGCAAACGACTTCTGCACCGACCCTTGGGCCGCCAAGTGCACCACACACCGCGCACCGCGGATCGCCGCGTTCAGTTGCGCCTTATCTCTTATGTCACCCTCGATGAAACGGAACGCGGCACCGAACTTTGCAACCCGCGCAACGTTCTCGCGCTTTCCGGTCAAAAAGTTATCGAAGCCGACTACTTCATGACCCGCTCTAAGCAAGTGGGCGCAAAGATTCGACCCGATAAAACCCGCTGCGCCTGTGACAAACGAAACCATAAATTATATTTACGTCAGGTGGGGCGTGTGCGCCGTAACCGGCGCAGTCTTATGAGCGATGACGCACTCAACCGGATGCCGCGGGTCGAGCGATGAATGATACGGTGCCTTCACGACTCTAGATGATGCGAATCCGGAGAGATCATAGTCGGCAACTTTGTTGTCAGGGAATTGCTTGGACCGCCGAAGATTGACATGCTGGAACACGCCGCCCGGCCTCAAACGCGAGTGTATAAGATGGATATATCGATTAACCGTTTCTAAATTCATTTCTTGAAAGCTTGCCATGTTAAACGCGAAATCGAAGTCTCCATCGACCCCCTGAAAGGGCAGACGCATCGTCACTGCGGCATCCCGGTCTTCGTGCGGCAACGCGACGTCGATCTGCATCATGCGCAACAATAGATAACCCGAAAACATCGTTTCCGGAAGATCGATAATCACCGTTCGCATGTCTGGATTGAGCACATGCCTAAAAGCGACATGGACACACGCTCCTGCCCCGATCTCCAGCATCCTGGTCGCAGTGACACCTGACAGCGCCACCGCTTCAGTGACCCGCAAATACGACGCCGGATGGGCGGCCAAAAGACTGCGATGCTGCGGATCAATCTCCCATGAAGGATAATAGCGCCGAAATGCGCGTTCCTGACCCGCTACGTCGAAACGATCGCGGCGCCAAGGCAGACGCGACGGCCGCTCAGTAAGTTCTGCTGGTGCAAAACGATGCCCTGACTGGAGCATTATTCTTCCTGTCGAGAAGCCAATATAAGTTTCATCAGCCCAAGCCTTCCAGACATGTGAAGGCCCAAGAGGATGCTCCAGCAGACGTTCACGCACGTTTTCGACATAGATAAATCGCAAGAAGTCGAGCAATGGCAGGATATCGCCGCGTTCGGCCTCGAACGCCACACGGAACATCGGTTTTTCGAATCGCGAAAAATGCACGGACATGCAATGTGGCTTGCGAGTATTGTGTTTAACTTAAAAAAATACGCCTGCAACGCCAGGACAGCATTTGCTATGCGATCGCTCGCATTCGAGTTATAGACTTCTGATCGATTTTGTAGACGCTATCGAACAGGTCATAAAGCGACGGACTGTGCGACACGGCGATGATGGTGCTGTCTACATATTGCTTTCGCATTTCTTTCAAAACGAAACTTTCCGTTTCCTCATCGAGCGCGCTCGTCGGTTCGTCCAATATTAATATGTCCGGCCGATGTGCAAGGGCGCGGGCGAACGCCAGCCGCTGGCGCTGTCCTCCCGATAGCGTCACGGCGTTGTCACCGAGCTGTGTGTCGAGCCCCTGGGGCTTGCTGGCAACGAACTCCGCGAGACCGACAGTCTTCAGCGCCTCCCACATGGCCAGTTCAGTTATCCGGTTATCACGATAGGCAATATTGTTCCTGACCGAATCGTTAAAGATGAACGGCGTCTGCTCGACGACGCCGATATGACTTCGCCACTCGTGAATGTCTATTTCAGACAAATTGATTCCATTGACGAGTATCCGCCCAGCCGACGGAGAATACAGCCCCACCAACAGGTTGAGAATAGTTGTTTTGCCCGATCCGGATGCGCCCACGAGCAAAACATGCTCACCGCGTTTAATCGAAAAGTCGACGTCGTGGAGGATGCGAGTCACGCCATACGTCGCGGCGACATGATCGAACTTGATCTCCATTACGGCGCCAGACATAGGCTTCTTTTGGTGCGTCTGCTCCTCGAGGGTTTGGATGAACTGCTGCAACGAATGATAGTCGGCCGACGTGAGGCTGCTCAGGCTACGCAGATTGTTGACCACAGCCGCCTGCGGGATGGATCGGGCCAGCACCACGAGGAATGGCGCCATGACGGCCAACCACGCCTCCCGCGTGACCATGAAAACGCTCAGGATCATTATCAAGCACAGGACCAGAAAAGCGAACACCTCGAACAGCGGAACAGTGATGCCCGAAAAAAAAGTCTTTCGCACGTGGGCTTCGACTTGCTTGTCGAGAAGGACCGCCGTTTTCAACCGTTCTTTGTCGTAAGTGGCGAAGCTTCTGACCGTACGAATGCCGCTGACCAGGTCAACCATCTTTCGGTTGTAGTCGAACATTGCTTCGACGTAGCGCTGCGCGTTGAACTTGATGCGTCGCGGAATCGGTGTAAGGACCAGCCCCATGACCGTTAAAAGCGCCAGGCTCACGAGCGTCAATGATACGGACAAAAACAACAAAAGAATGATGTTAAACAAAAAAGTCGCCACAGATGATATAGACCTAAGCGCGACGCGCAAACCCTCTGCCGACCGCATCGCCTGCTCGTTGAAATGCTGCATGATACGGGCGTTGTCGTAGTTGTCGAGAAAACTCTGCGGCACGTAAAAAAGAACATCCAGGCACCTCATCCTCAGGTATCGCAGGACCCTGGCCTCGGCTCTGGCGATCGCCCAGTTATTGAGTGCCGTCGAAATAAATCGTCCGACCATCAATCCGGCAAACACCAGGGCAAAAAAGACGATGGCAGATTCCCGGTTCACGGTGCCGAACATCGTGTTGGCGAGGCGCGCCGGCCATCCCGCGCCTCCCGCCGGCACGCCGGTCAGTAACGCGAGCAGCGGCGCGAACAAGGCGAGCGAGGCAGTTTCAAACGTGGAGGTCATCAACGACAAAACGCAAACGGCCCCGAAATTCCATGGGCTGAGCTTGCGGATCAGCCGTATCAGCTCGATGTACATGGATCCTCGCCCGCCTCGCAACCCCGATTGCTAGAAAAAAATAATATGCAACCGCCGATACAACATGCCCACGAGTGCTCGCAGCCACGCGCGCGCTCCTTTGCAATGCATGCTTTCCCACTTGTCTGGAAATATGTGTTGGACGATCAAAGTCGCCTTGCCGAGGGAACGGCGTTTTTCGTAACCGAGCTGCTCCAGATATGGTGCCGCCTCCGAGTTGATAAGATCGATCTCCCGATTGGTCAATATCTCCTCGTATCTGTTCACAGCCTGCAAATTGGCCACCACATCGGTCGGTGTCTCGACGCCTCTCTTGCTCGGATTGAACCCCCAGCTTTCCATCGCGAGGTTGCCGAAAACCGTCTGTTTAGTCGCCCTCGCTGGCGGGGATAACGTCAAACGGTCCGCGATTCGCGCGATTTCATGATCCGGTGCAGCCACGAGGTCCTCGTAACGCACGAGGATATGTGCCGGGTCGGATTTTAGTTCGACCAAATATCTGGCATGTGGCAGCCAGCGCTTGGCCAGCATGCACGTCAACCAGTCGTACCCCAGATAACTCGCGGGCAATCTCTTGTTCTCCAGCAATGAACGCTTCTGCGACGAACACACTGCAACCGGATCGCGGACGATATGAATGAAGCGCATGCGCGGAATCAATCGCGCATAGTCGGCTACGTAGGGTGTTTCGACCGTCTTGAACACGTAGTTGTGCACTGGTAAATCAGGACGCACGTGCCTAGCAAGCCCGCTGAGGTAGTCTTCAATCAGCTCGCGAGGCAAGTACGCCTGCTTCGGAAGTAGCGCGTGGATGTCCGGTTTTTCCAGGGACGCCGTTTCCCTGCAGCGCTCGATGTAAACCCTGTTGAGCGTCTCGATGCTGCCTGCGAAAAATGTGTGAAGCCTTTCGGCGTCGACCCGTCGCTCGAGCCCGTTCAACGACTTCGTGGTGCAGTTCTGCAAGACGAGCCGGCTAACCTCACCGCGCAGGGCGAGATCGTTGAAAGCGCCGGCAAAACACTCCTCCACGGGGTGCACATAGCTGTCGCCAAGACCGTCCAACAGCCTGGAAATCAGCGAACTCCCGTTGCGCCCGGTTCCGAATATTCCGATTATCATTTCCTTAATTTTTCAGCCCGGCTGCGCAATATTCGTCAACGCACTGCTGCATGCTCTGCAACATCATCGGTACGACCTTGTCCGACCGGTAGTACTTTTGAAAGGTCTCGTAACCTCCACGTCCGATCCTCTCACGCAATCCCTTGTCCCTGGCGGCCATTTCTATCAGGTGCGCGATCTCATCCGCATCGTTGCCGAGAAGCGCATTTTCCATATGCTTGATCTCGGGCATGCTCAGTGCGCTGTTGGTATGGGCAATCACGCACGTGCCGAGAGACCACGCCAGAAGGATGCGCGTGTTTCCGACGATAAATCCGCCGACATTGGTGAGCACCAGGAACGCGCATGAGTTCTTGATCTCCGCTGCAATGTCCTTCACCCACCCGCGCATACGAATGCTAGGACGGTTGAGCACAGACGCCACGGCCTTGCTTGGCTTTCCCCCGCCATAAACATCCACTTCAATCGAAGACTCGCCGAATATCCGCTCTAGTCTTGGCGCAAGCTGATGCCCCAAAAAGTGCAGGCCGAACGTATTACCCGTCGCTCCGAGATTCCCCACGCTGCCGATGACCTTGACGGGACCGTTGTCCGCGCAATCCCCGCCAAACAACGGACCACCGTCCGCTTCCGGCCACATATTCTGCAGGTAAAGAGAGCGTGGATGTCCCGCGTCCTTATAGTATTGAGCGTCAATCAGTGAATTGTTCGCGGTTACCTCGCAGCGGCGCATCATGCGCAGATGCTGCAATTCGCGCGCCCGATTGATCATTTTCAGCAAGCGCAGGTTAAGTGCGCCCTTCACGCCGTCGACGGGGATGTCGTAAAGCTGCGGATGCTCCAGCCGCGCCTCCGGCGGCTTATGGTCCGGGTTTCCGTAATACATAAACTTCGGCACGCCGCGTATGGCGTGGGTAGCCGCCAACGATTCCCAGCTCCATATGCCAAGGATAATGTCCGACTCCATTTTACGCACGGCAATATCGATTTCCTTGCGTGCGCGCATGGCCGGAAACAAAAGGGGGTTTGGTCTTCGCCGAATGAATGGAATGCTACAAACCGCGGTTATCATGTATTCCAGTCTTTTACGCCACCTGCTCTGGCGTCCCTCATCGCGCCCGAGGTATATTGCAGGTAAGATGTCGATTCCGTCGAGGTCGCGACACTCGGCGCGAATCTGCGCCTCTTTCTTGGCGTGGAAATCGTTCGGATGGTCGCGGATCAACACCTGCACGTCAATATGATGTCCGGCGGCAAGCATCAGACGCATGACCTCGTAACCGACGACTTCTATCGCCTCACCATTCTTATACGGAAAATTAGACAGAACCAGAAAGATCTTCATGAAGATGGGTAATCCAGGAAAATTAGCTGCAAAACTACTCTGCTGCCCGCTCGATCGTGTCGACCAGTCTCGCGGCCCGCAACGCGTCCTCGACGGACAACCCACAGGTACGCCCGTTTTGCATGCTTTCATAAAAACCGGTGAGAACTCGACCAAACATGCCCGCTGTCGTGGCTTCGCACGTCGTTACCAACCCAACCGGTTCATGCTCGCTTTCGGCGCCTGTGAGGAAACGCAGGCGAAATGGACCCGCTGGCGAGCGTGGATCCGGATTGCACACCTCCAGCGTGCCGGTGCTGCCTCTGGCGATGATACGATGACCGCTCGCCGGCGTCGTCACCAGCGAGAGATGCATCGTAGCCGACACTGATCCACGCATTCGAAACAGGACGGTCACTGTCTCGTCGGCAGTGGCCGGCCATTCGACGCCATTTGAATCCGGCCTGGTTTTCACATGTACGTGCTTAACCGCTCCGCAGACTTCGACGTCCGGTTCGTCATGAAACAGGTAATCGATAACGTGCGTACCGTAGTTCCGCAGCGCACCGCCGCCCAGTTCATTCTGGTTCTTCCAGTGATAGGTCAGCTTCCTGTTCAAGCGGCTCGACAGCACCCACTCCACATGCAAAGATTGCAGTTCTCCGCACTCGCCGGCTGCGATACGCCGCTTGAACTCCGCAATCTGCGGAATGAGCCGATAGCAGAAATTCACCATGCCAATGCGGCCGGAGCGCTTCCATGCATCGTGGACCGCCATTGCATCTGACAGTGCTACTGCAAGCGGCTTCTCGCAAAGCACGTGCTTCCCGTTGCGAAACGCCTCCATGGCCAGATGCGGCTGCGCATGTGGAGGAACGGCGAGTATGACCGCGTCGATTTCCTTCGACTTCATCAAACTGGCGGTATCGTCCGTATAACCATCGGCGCCCGCTGTCGTCGCTAGGGCCGATGCCTTGGCTGCCTCGCGACCCGCCACCGAAACCAGTCGCAGTCCCACCACACCACGCAACGCCTCCGCGTAAACCGACGCAGCGAAGCCCGTGCCGATGAGCCCGACAGGAATCGATGCGGTCACTCGAGGATACGTATTTCCGGCAATGGAACGATCACTTTGGACTTCAGCCCCTTTTTCCTCAGGGACGCGACGATTGGATCGGCATAATGCCATGAAAGTATGAGCCCATACTCCGGTTGTTCCTCAAACATTACCGCCTCATCGACCACCGGGATGTGGGTTCCCGGGGTATACAGACCCAGTTTGAGCGAACTCGATTGCTCAGCAATATACGGCAACAGGTCCAGCGTCAGACCACAGTAAGTCAGCAAGGTCACGGCTCGGCCTGGACAACCTATTCCGACGGTCTTCTTACCGGCGTCGTTCAGTTGCACCAACAACGACCGGAGCTTGCGTCTGGATACCCGCACGTTATTGGCGAAGTCGGAATATGTACGATCTTCGTAGGCGCCGCGGGATCGTTCCACCGCGATCAGACGATCGATTTCACGCGAGCGCTCCGCCCCCCTACCTTTTCGGGCATAAACGCGGATCGACCCGCCGTAATTCGGAATTTGCTCGACATCGATGAGCGTAAAACCATGATCGTCGAAAAGGCGAATCAACGGCTTGATCAGATAGAACCGCAGATGCTCGTGGTAAATGGAGTCGTACTGGAGCGTTTCGAGGATACTGAGCATGTAGTGAGATTCAGTGACGAATACCCCACCGTCACGAAGAAGATCGTGCACGCCGTGCAGCAGGCCCGAGAGATTGTTGACGTGCGCGAATACATTCGCCGCCGTGGCGAGTGCCGCCGCGCCGTGAGAACGGCGTATGTCCGCGGCAACCTTGCGGTCGAAAAATGTCTTGATCGTCTCGATGCCCTTGCCGTTGGCGATATCAGCGATATTCGTCGGCTCGACACCAAGTACTTTCATGCCGATGTCGCGAAAACCCTCGAGTATTGTCCCATCGTTCGAGCCGATATCTACGACCAGCGAGCCGCGTTCGAGTTTTGTCTTTTCAGCCACGCGCCTGGATGTCCCATGGAGATTGCGGCGCAGCGTCTCGGTGATACCGCTTCGGTAAGGATACTCCGAATGGAAAAGGTGTCGTGGATCGACAGCATAGTCGATCTGCACCAAGTCACACTCTCGACAGCGGACGAGATTAAGAGGGTATGTTCGTTCCATCTCCATCAGCTGCGCCTTCGTAAGAAGCGAGTCACACGGGGCGCTGTATCCTAGGTCGATGATCTGCTGCAAGTCGTTTGAACCACATATCTGGCAACGATCGATATGTCCCGGAGCAACGTCGCAATTTAATTGGTCTGTCATTGAGTAATCATCTGTGGTTGACAAGATTTGGTCCATCAAAGGCTTTGGGTGAGCCGGCATCCGTCATATCAACCCTTTCAGCGCGGCCAGCGCAATCAAGCCAGCGTGCCCGGCATGCTCGATCTTTCCGTCGAGCACCAGATGAACTAGCTCCTTTCTCTCGAATACGATCAGCTCCACGTCATCGTCCCTTCCTGCCGCGGGATCCGCCACTATCCCCGAGGCGAAGAATCCCCATAGACGATTCTCCAGGCGACCCGGATCGGGATAGAAACGACCTAGCAATTCCGGCTCCGCAACCACACGGTAGCCAGTCTCCTCCATAAGTTCCCGCTTCGCGGTCGCCACGGGATCCTCTTTCAGCTCGCACAATCCTCCGGGAAGCTCCAAGGTATACCGCTCCACTGCGGCGCGGTACTGGCGCACGAGCGGTACCCTGCGATCGGCCGTGACAGCAACGATATTCACGTAGTCGGCTTGCGAAAACGAATGGAAGGTCTGAAGCTCCGTCCGACCCGGATTTGACAAATCCTTTGCCACGAGATCGACCCAGGATGACAGCCTAGTGCGTGTCGTCCGTACTATCTCGGTTCCACTCATCTGCTATTCCCGTACGCTTGCTCGTTCGCCCAGACAGATGAACGCCTTGGACTCGTTCGTTTCGACGAAATCCTCGAATACCAATCGTGGCTCGCGCGCGCGGAATTCGGCGAACGCCCTACGCTCCCCCTTTTCCGGATCTCCATGGAAACAGTTCCAGTCATCGAAAACAATGATCGTTCCTCGCTGCAGAAAATCTCGGATAAAATTAAGGACCGGTACAGTAGAGGTGTACAAATCGCAATCGACGTATACCACCGCTGCCTTCTTCGGAAGCAGCGTGGACTTCAATTCTGTGGTTAGAGACTGGTCGTAATACCCTTTTACCGTAATCAGCCTGTCCTTTGGCACACCGTGCCGGGTTACGAGCCTGATAAAGTCCTCCTCGGACGTCTTCAGTTTGCCACGTTTCCATATCTCCTGCTTGTCAACTTCCTCGATCTCCGGCAAACCCTCGAACGAATCGCAGGCGACGTAGGTCCAGTCGAACAGATGGTGGAAATTGTCGTATGCCATCCGAAACGTGTTTCCCTCATGACAGCCGAACTCAAAGTAATATCCGTCGATGGGTCGATTGATGTGACAGAACCTAGCAATGCTAAGAAATATCTCGCGCCGTTTGTCCAAGCCGAACTGGGTGTAAACTTCACTGATCCACCTTTCTCTCCCCGCCCGCGCGGAAAAGGGATTACGATCGCGGATTCTGGCAATGGCGCGAGCGATTGTTTTGAGCGGTAATGGCAATGAGTCGTAAAGAGCGCGAATGTGCGTCTTGCTTTGCATCTATCAACTCTGAGTAGTTGTTCTAGTCGGCTTTGATGCCGTCACGCAGCAGCTCATCGAAGTAGCGGATCGTATTTGGTAATCCTTGGTCGAGCGATACGCGCGGCTGCCAGTCAATGCTTGATTTCGCGAGCGCGATATCCGGCTGGCGCTGTTTCGGATCGTCGCTCGGCAGCTGCTTATGCACGATCTGCGATTTCGACCCCGTCAGCTCGATTACCTTTTGGGCCAGCTCGTTGATTGTGAACTCCCCAGGGTTGCCCAGATTAACCGGTCCAGTGAAGTCATCAGGCGTTTTCATGATCCGCACGAACGCCTCGATCATATCGGCAACGTAACAAAACGAACGTGTCTGCTCACCATCACCGTAAATCTCGATTGGTTCGTTCTTAAGCGCCTGTACGATGAAGTTCGACACCACCCGCCCGTCGTTCGGGTGCATACGCGGTCCGTATGTGTTGAAGATGCGTGCTACCTTGATACGCAGATTATGCTGGCGCCGGTAATCGAAAAATAGCGTTTCGGCGCAGCGCTTGCCTTCATCATAGCAGGAACGCAGTCCAATCGGATTGACATGCCCCCAGTAATCCTCGCGCTGTGGGTGCACCTTTGGGTCGCCGTAGACTTCGCTCGTGGAGGCCTGGAAGATCTTGGCCTTGATGCGTTTCGCCAGTCCTAGCATATTGATCGCTCCGTGCACGCTGGTCTTGGTCGTCTGCACCGGGTCGAACTGGTAGTGAATCGGCGAGGCCGGGCAGGCGAGGTTGTAGATTTCATCCACCTCGATGTAGAGCGGGAACGTGACGTCGTGGCGGAGCACCTCGAAATGCGGGTTGCCCGTGAGATGAACGATATTGTCCTTGGTGCCGGTGAAAAAATTATCCACGCACAATACGTCATGGCCGTCAGCGAGCAGGCGTTCGCACAGGTGCGAGCCTAGAAAACCGGCGCCCCCGGTGACGAGGACACGCTTGCGAATCGGATCTCTCATGGTCGTGTTTTACGGCGCTGTGGCTACGTTTTGCAGAAAATCGGCGTAAGCCTTGGCAATGCCTTCCCGGAAACCGGTTTTGGCGTGCCAGCCAAGCGTTTGCAACCGCGAGACGTCCAGCAGTTTGCGCGGTGTGCCGTCAGGTTTCGAACTGTCAAATACCAGTTTGCCGTAAAATCCGATGATCTCGGCGATTAATTCGGCCAACTCGCGAATTGTAATCTCCTTGCCAACACCAACATTCACGAACTCCCCGATATCCGAAGCATCGTACCGTTCCATTAAAAATATGCACGCATCGGCCAGATCGTCGCTGTAAAGAAATTCGCGCATTGGTAAACCACTTCCCCAAACGACAACCTTCTGCAAATTTTGCACTTTTGCTTCGTGAATTTTACGTATCATGGCCGGCAATACATGTGAATTTTTCAGATCATAACGATCTCCCGGACCATAAAGATTGGTCGGCATCACGCTGATGAAATTAGCGCTGAACTGCCTATTATAGGCCGCGCACATTTTGATACCGGCAATTTTGGCAACGGCATAGGGTTCATTCGTGGGTTCGAGAGCGCCGGATAGAAGTTGTTCCTCCTTCATCGGTTGGGGCGAAAGCTTTGGATAAATGCAACTCGATCCCAGGAATAACAGTTTTCTCACCCGATGTTCATAGGATGCATGTATAACATTGCACTCCATCATGAGATTCTGGTAAATGAATTCAGCTGGATAGGTGTCGTTGGCATAAATTCCACCAACCTTACCCGCCGCCAAAATGACATATTCGGGTTTTTCGCTTTCAAAAAAAGCCTTCACCGATTCTTGATTGGTAAGGTCAAGCTCGGCATGTGTGCGTTGAATGATGTTGCCATAACCACCCGCATGTAAACGTCGTACGATTGCCGAGCCCGCCAACCCCCGGTGTCCTGCGACATAGATCTTGCTCTTCAATTCCATGGTTTACTCGTGAAAATCGTAAGCGGAATAGCCGTGCCGCTTGACCAGCTCGTCGCGCTCCGCCGCCTTAAGATCCTCGCGCACCATCTCGGCCACCAGTTCCTTGAATTTTATTTTCGGTTTCCAGCCGAGCTTCTTGCGCGCCTTGGTGGCATCGCCAAGCAGGGTCTCGACTTCCGTGGGGCGGAAGTAACGCGGATCGACGCGGACGACGACATGGCCTTTTTTGGGGACGGTTTTCCCGTCACCGTCGACCTGACTGACGATGCCGGTTTCCTTCAAGCCCTTCCCGCGCCACTCGATGACCATGCCGAGCTCCGCGGCGACGGCATTGACGAAATCGCGCACGCTGTATTGCTCGCCGGTGGCGATGACGAAATCTTCCGGATTCTTCTGCTGCAGAACCATCCATTGCGCTTCGACGTAATCGCGCGCGTGACCCCAGTCACGCCTAGCGTTCAGGTTACCGAGGTACAGGCAATCGTTGAGTCCGAGCTTGATGCGCGCCATGCCGCGCGTGATTTTTCTCGTGACGAAGGTTTCGCCGCGGATGGGGCTTTCGTGGTTGAAAAGTATGCCGTTGCAGGCGTACATGCTGTAAGCCTCGCGGTAATTCA